>Ga0265292_1001877_pt1 | contig 16570 bp, 15 predicted proteins | sample Munlanlewell296A_FD_189080 | JGI IMG/M metagenome (GOLD analysis project Ga0265292, IMG submission 189080) | Leachate microbial communities from a municipal landfill in Southern Ontario, Canada - Leachate well 296A | ecosystem: Engineered > Solid waste > Landfill > Unclassified | place: Canada... | reverse complement strand
CGGCTGATCCCGCGAGACCTACGCCAGCTTCCACAGCTTGTACGCGGGCGCTCCTTCCTCGAAGCAGTAGTGGATGCCCGTGAACTTGCGGCGCCACTCGGTGACGAGCTGCTTCACGTCGGCAGGCTTCTCTTTCTTGACGACGACGCGGACCATGAAGTCCGCCACGTCCCGCATGTCGCGCTCCCTCATGCCGATGCGGGTCATCTCCTGCGAGCCCAAGCGCAGCCCGCTGGGGTGCAGCGCGCTCGTGTCGCCAGGAAGCATGTTCATGTTCGTGATCTGGTTGGCGTCCTCGAGCGCTTGCGCGGCCCACGCTCCGCCGCCGTGCTCCTTCACGTCCACTACTACTTGGTGCGACTCGGTGAAGCCGCGCTTCTCCCCGAGGACCTTCACGCCTCGGGCGTGAAGGGCCTCGGCTAGGGCCTTCGCGTTGCGGATGACCTGGTCCGCGTACACCTCGCCAAAGTCGAGCGCTTCGGCGAGCGCGATGGTCTTCGCGGCGAGATGGTGCAGGTGGTGACTGCTTACGGTGCCGGGGAAGACGGCGCGGTCGAGCTTGCGCGCGAGCGTGCCCTGCTCTTCTTCCGCGCCGGGCGGGAAGTTGCCCAGGATGAGGGCACCTTGTGGGCCGGGCAGCGTCTTGTGCGTGCTTCCCGTGATGAAGTCCGCCCCCTCGCGGAGCGGGTCCTGGAAGCGCTTGCCCGCGATGAGACCCATGACGTGCGCGCCATCGTACATGACGCTCGCGCCGACCTCGTGGGCGGCCGCCGCGATCTCCTTCATGGGGGTGGGGAAGAGGAACATCGATTGGCCGATGACGGCGAGCTTGGGCTTCTTCTCGTGGATGAGCTTGACGGACTTCGCCACGTCCGGCACCATGCGCTCCTGATCCCACGGGTAAGTCTCGATGTTGAGGCCGCGAACTCCCGCGCCGCCGAACTTGGCGTGCGAGATGTGCCCCCCATCGGCAGTGCTGACGGCGGTGATGAGGTCGCCAGGCTTCGTGGTCGCAGCGAAGGCCGCAAGATTCGCCTCAGTACCGCTCACGCAGCGCACGTCCGCCCACGAGCAACGGAAAAGTTCGAGCGCGAGCGCTCGGCACCGGCGCTCCACCTCGTCGATGTAGATGAGCCCCTGGTAGTAGCGCTTCCCCGGGTGCCCCTCGGCATAGCGGTCGTGGAAGTCGCTCACGAGCATCGCTCGCGCAAGAGGCGAGATGAGGTTCTCGCTGGCGATCATCGGGATGGAGGCATCGAACCACTTGTGGTGCTTCTCGACCTCATCCAGCACGAACTTGGCGTCCTTCTCGTGGGCACGACCGCTCATCGGCGCGTGCCATCCACCATCCCTGGTAAAACCCTCGCGACAAGCCGTGACTGACGGGATGCTTGGATCTCGGGGCCGGGCCAGCGCACTTGGCACCCGAGCCCGACGTTCTGGTGGTGTCCCGCCCTGGTTACTCGGTGGTTCACGTGGGCTTGGCATGGAACGAGCCGGCCCTGCCAGAACACGCCGCGCTCGCCATTCTGGTCACGCCAAGACCCCAAGACGCCAAAACGCCAACGCGCCCCGCATGGACTGAATGCGTCCCCGCTTGGTGTCTTGGTCTCTTGGAGTCTTGGCGCGATCGACGGACACGTTCCGAAGAACCACGCGAGTGGTAACGGAAGCGGGACACCACCGACGTTCTCGCGTGGTCGTGAGATCTTTCGCGCGATCGCCAGCGACAAGGCTCTTGTGAGCCGCGGGCGATGCAGGACCCATGCGCACCTGGCGTGACGATGCCCGCGAGCACGCACGTCACATCCTCACGAGCATGCTGCTCGAGGTCAACCCGCAGACACTTCTGCGGCAACGCGTGCGCTTCGACGGGCGAACGCTCCACTTGCCAGGCGGCAAGAGCATGGAGTTACATCCATCCAGCGGCAAGCTTCGCCTGCTCGCCATCGGCAAGGCGGCCGGCGGCATGGCGGCTCACGCGCAGCCGTGGGGTCCCTTCCATGAGGCCGTAGTCGTTGCGCCCTACGACGCGGGCATCCCAGAGTTCGAGTGCCTCGTGGGCGACCACCCCATGTGGGGGCGGCAGCGCACTGGCCGAAGCGCCCGCGGTCCCTCTAGAGGACCTGTGCCGCACCACGAGCCTTCTGCTCCGCTCGACCGCCGATATCCATGAGATCAACGTCGTGCGCCGGCACCTCTCGCGCCTCAAAGGCGGCGGCCTCCTGCGCGCGTGCCGCGGTCGAGTCGTGATGCTTGGCATCTCAGACGTCGCCCACGATGACCTCGCAGTCCTCGGAAGTGGACCCGTGAGCCCGGACCCGACGACGTTCAAAGACGCGATCGCGGTGCTGGAGAAACACGGGCTCTCCGAGTCCGTCCCGAGCACCGTACGCGAGCATCTCGTCGCCGCGAGGACGGAGACGCTCAAGCCGGGCGACCCGGCCCTCCCGCGCGTGACATCATGCATCCTCGCTGGCAACGAGGACGCGCTCCGCGCCGGCGCGCGAGCGGCGGAGGCGCTGGGCTACGCTGCACGCGTGCAGCCCGAGTGGCTCCGCGGCGAGGCGTGCGAGAGGGGGCGCGACATCGGCGCGATGGTGCATGATATCACTGGGCCCTCGGCGCTGTTCTTTGGCGGCGAGACAGTCGTTCGCGTGTTGGGCTCTGGGCGCGGGGGCCGCAATCAGGAAGTCGCCCTCGCCGCAGTGGATGGACTCTCCGGACGCGACGCGGTGCTCGCGTGCTTTGGCACTGACGGAGTCGATGGCCCCACCGACGCGGCCGGCGCTATCGTGGACGGCCACACACGCTCCCGCGCCGACGCGCTGGGCCTCGAGGCGGAGGCGCACTTGTTAGAGAACGACGCGTACGCGTACTTCGACGCGCTAGGCGACCTCATCAGGACGGGGCCCACGGGCACGAACGTGCGCGACGTTTCGGTGTTGCTCCTTCGCTAAGTAGGGCCCTACGTGCTCAACAAGTGCCCCATCAGGTCGCGCTTCGTCGCGAGGTAGATACGATTCAGGTCCGTCACGCCCGCTTGGTGCGGCACGCGCTCCCTCACGGGGATCCCGGCCGCTTCCAGCGCGGTGACCTTCGCGGGGTTGTTCGTCATGAGCCGGACGGACATCACGCCCAGGCGCGAGAGCATCGTGGCGGCTTGCGAGTAGTCGCGTGCGTCGGCGGAGAAGCCAAGCATCTCGTTGGCCTCGACCGTGTTGGCGCCCCCGTCCTGCTCGGTGTACGCGCGGATCTTGTTGAACAAGCCGATGCCGCGCCCTTCCTGGTTGAGGTAGAGCACGGCGCCTCGGCCCTCATGCTCGATAGCTTGGAGCGCCTTCACGAGTTGCGGCCCACAATCGCAGCGGTCCGAGCCGAGCACGTCCCCCGTCAGGCATGAGGAGTGCACGCGCGTGAGGACCGATTCGCCAGTGACGTCGCCCTTGACGATGGCCACGTGTTCTGAGCCGTCCGCAAAAAGGAACGCGCGGATCTCGAAGCGCCCCCAGCGGGTGGGCAACTGGGCCGGTGCCGTGACCTGCACGTCCAGGCTCATCTACTCACGCGGAAGATGGTTTGGGACTTGAAGGTTCGCCACTGGTCGGCGGTGACAACCCACCGGTGAGTAATGGGCCGAAGTTAACCTCAAGCCGCAGTTCCTAGTTGCGAACGCATCATGGCAAAGACGGTCGCCGTCATTCCAGGCGACGGCATCGGCCCCGAGGTCATAGACGCGGCGCTCGACGTGCTCGACGCGCTCGACCTCGACATCGACTACCTCCACGCGAGCGCCGGGCTTGCTTGCTATCAGCGGGAGGGTGCCTACTTGCCAGAAGCGACGCTCACGGCCGTGCGCGCGGCTGATGCCGTGCTCTTTGGCGCGATCACGAGCCCGCTCGACGTGAAGGACTACACGAGTGTCATCCTCGCGCTGCGCCAGGAGCTGGACGCGTACGCGAACGTGCGCCCCGCACGCGACTACGGCCAGCCCTGCAAGGCTCCGGGGCTCGACATCGTGCTGGTCCGCGAGAACACGGAAGGCATGTACAATGCGCTCGAGGTCGAGGACGCAGATGGCGTCACGACCATGCGACGCATCACGCGCCGCGGCTCACAGCGCATCACGAGATTCGCGCTGGAATTGGCCAAGAAGCAGAAGCGCTCGCGCGTCACGTGTCTGCACAAGGCCAATGTGCTCCGCAAGAGCGACGCGCTCTTCCGACGCGTCTTCTATGAGGAAGCGCACGCGCTGCACGTAGAACGGGACGCATCGCTGGCCGCCGTGGGGAAACCCCTGCGCGGGGCTTCATCCCAGACCCCCCTTCCCAAAGCCGATGACATGCTCCTCGACAACGCTGCGCTCCAGCTCGTACTCAACCCGCAGAGGTTCGACGTGCTCGTCACGATGAACCTGTACGGCGACGTGCTCTCGGACGAGATAGCTGGCCTCGTGGGCGGCCTGGGCTTCGCGCCCTCTGGCTCCTACGGTCCGCGCGCGGCCCTCTTCGAGCCCGTGCACGGCAGCGCCCCAGACATCGCGGGGAAGGAGGTGGCGAACCCCACGGGCGCGATCCTCAGCGCCGCGATGATGCTCGAGTACTTGGGCGAAGCCAAGGAAGCGCGACGCGTCGAGGCTGCCGTGCGCGCGGCGCTCGCAGAGGGACGAACGTCTGACGCCGGCGGGGAGCTGGGAACCAGCGAGTTCACGGCGCTCGTCGTCCGGGCGCTTTGAGTCCCGAGCGTCGAAGTGAAATACTCGGGCCGACAGACCGTGGGGACTCGTGCGACTCGTCCTGGACCCCACTTGCCCTGATGCGCGCGCCCTCGCGGCGCAGCACGACCAGCGTGCATCGCTCCTTGCGGGCGCCCCGGGCTCGCGGCTCGGGAACATCGTGGCAGAGGAACGCACGAGGGCATACCGTGAACACCAGTTCCTGTGCGCGCGGTGCTTGAACTACGCCACGCCCTGCAGACGATGCGGGCACGACGCCAGGAAGCATTCCATGCTTTGCAGCGCGCGTTGGCGACGCGTGACGCAGGCGCCGCCCAAGCCATCAGTGCGCCCAGCGCGTCACGTCGCCACGACTGGGACTCCCGCGCAGGCGACGCCCATAGAACGTCGGAAGCGCTCTTCCCACGACGTGCTGGGCGTGCCACGAGACGCGTCTCCAGAGATGCTCCGGCAAGCTTACCACGAGCGAGCGATGGAGTACCATCCTGACCGCACGGCGGGGCTCGCGCCCGAACTGCGCAAGCTCGCCGAAGAGAGGATGCGCGAGATCAACGAGGCGTACCGGCGCGCCTCAAACGGCCTTCTCTAGGAGCGCCGCGACTTCCTTCTCCAGTAGCGACCCGATGTCCTTGCCAAGCATGGCGCGCGTTTCTTCGGGAAGCATCTGCACGCCCAGCTTCGCGCTGGCCTTCACGAACTTGAGCGTCGCATAGGTCTGGTTCACGCGGGCTTCGAAGTACATGCGGACGGCGTCCTTCAGTTCCTCGCGAAGCTCCGGGTCCTTGTCCAGTTCCTCGCGCATCTTGCGCTTGATCTCCTCCTTGAGGAGGTCCCGCATGGCTTCTACGACGAGTTCCTCGTTCCCGAGGAGATCCGTGAAGCCGCCCTTGACCACTTGCGAGAGAAGACCGTCGGCTTGGGCCACGTGCCGCCAAGGCGGGGCACGGGGAAAAGAGCTTCGCAGCCGTACAGGGGTGTGCGCAAAATGTTAAGACACCCCCCGCGACCCGTCCGCTTGTGCCCGAGAATATACCCCCTGGCCGCTCGGAATCGCCAGGCCAGCACCTCAGGTCGTGGGGCCGCGCTCACCCGACCCTCCAGGCGCTCCTCGTCCTGCTTCCCAGTTATCCCGCCGAGCGGGAGGGCACCCTCGAACCCGGCCTGTACGTGGACCACCTGCGCACGCCGTGGGTCGCAGTCCGCGGCGAGATCCGCGTGTCCCTCGCGCGCCTCATCTGCGTGACGAGCCAGGGCAAGCACCAACTCGTAGGCCAAGTCCAGGTCACTGGCGTGGAGGCCGACCTCTCCTCCAGCACCGTCCTCCGATTCTATCTCCACCAGCCCGCGGGCGTCATCGCCCGCGAGGTGTTCAGCGAGCACGAGTGGTGGATGAGCGTCCTGGACGCGCACTACTCGCTAGGTGGCGAGCCATTCGACAGCGCGCCACACAGCATCAGCGCCTAAGATTCACCCGCCGCCCATCCTCGACGACCCCCCGTGGGGACGTGGTCCTTTCCGTGGAGGCTTCGACCTCTTGGGGTGGGCGGTATGACTTTTTACCACAGCGCGGCTGCCCGCCGCGTGCAGCCCCTCCTCGTCGGCGCCGAGCCTCTCCGCGTGGCTGACGTCGTCGCCGTCGCTCGCCACGGCCGCGTCGTCGCACTCGCTCCCGCCGCGCGCGAGCGCATCGCGCACTCGCGGCGCCTCGTCGAGAAGCTCCTGGGAAATGCCCACGCGCCCGAGTTCGGCGTGACGTCGTCGGAGCGCTTGCCCGTCTCGCGATTGCGCGTGGACCGCACGGAGGACGAGGAAGGCGGCCAGGTCGCGTACGGCATCACGACGGGCTTTGGCGAACTCGCGAACGTGAAGATCCCCGCCCAGGACCTCCTCACGCTCCAACGCAACCTCCTGTTGTCGCACGCGTGCGGCATGGGCGAGCCCCTGCCAGACGACGTCGTGCGCGCGCTCCTCCTATTGCGCGCGGCGAGCCTCGCACGCGGCCACTCGGGCGTCCGCGTCGAGGTCGTCGAGTCCATCCTCAAGCTCCTGAACGCGGGCGTGACACCCATCGTGCCCAGCCGCGGCTCGCTGGGCGCCAGCGGAGACCTCGTGCCACTCGCACACGCTGCGCTCGTCCTCATCGGCGAGGGAAAAGCACGAGCTGGCGGTGATATCGTGGATGGCAAGGAGGCGTTGCGCCGCGCCGGCGTCGCCCCGCTCGTCCTCCAGCCCAAGGAGGGGCTCGCCCTCATCAACGGCACGCAGATGATGAGCGCGCTCCTCGCGCTCGCCGTGCACGATGGCTGGAACCTCGTGCGCTCCGCCGAGGTGGCGGCCGCGATGAGCATCGAAGCGCTCTTGGGCAGCGTGAGGCCGTTCGACCCACGCGTCCAAGCAGCGCGACCGCACGTTGGCCAAGGGAACACGGCCGCCCACCTGCGCGCGCTGCTCGCGGACTCTGGGATAGTCGAGTCGCACGCGGGCTGCCACCGCGTGCAGGACGCGTACTCGCTCCGCTGCGTCCCCCAGGTGCTTGGCCCCGTGCGCGACGCGCTCGCGCACGTGGAGGCCGCCCTCGAGGTCGAATTCGCCAGCGCCACGGACAACCCGCTCATCTTCGAGGACGGCCCGGTCTCGGGCGGCAACTTCCACGGCGAGAACCTTGGATTGCTATCCGCGTACCTCGCGCCAGCGCTCAACGAGGTCGCGGCGCTTGCGGAGCGTCGCGTCGCTCGCCTCGTGGACCCGCGGCTCTCTGAGGGGCTGCCGCCTTTCCTCGTGCACGCAAGCGGCCTCAACTCGGGCCTCATGATCCCTCAGTACGTCGCGGCCGCGCTCGTGCTCGAAGGCCAAGTCCTCGTGCACCCGGCCGTCGCGGGCTCCCTCCCCACGAGCGCGAACCAGGAGGACTTCATCTCGAACGGAGCCGTCGGAGCGCTTCTCCTCACGCAGGTCCTCCGGAACGCCGAGCGCGTCGTAGGCATCGAGCTGCTGTGCGCCGCGCAAGCGCTCGACCTGAGAGTGCCCCTCGTGCCCGGCGCGGGCACACGCGCGGTGCTCGCGCGCATCAGGCGCGACGTGCCCTTCGTTGACAAGGACCGCATCCTCGCTGGGGACATGGAGCGCCTCGCGAGCCTCGTGCACGAGGGCGCCATCGTGGATGCCGCGAGGGCTTCCATCGGGGCGGCGCCGTGAGTGCGCCGACGCTTGAGGGCGAGCGCGTGCGATTGCGCTTGCCCACGGAGCGCGACCTCGCCTTCGCCATGCGTTTCGCCAACGACGAGGAGCTCCGCGGCTGGCTTCGTTTCTACCGGCCCACTGGCGAGGCCGAGGAGATGGGGTGGCTTCGCAGTCTGGGCGAGGGCCAAGACGTCGTGTGGTTGATGGAACGCAAGGACGACCATGAGCCACTGGGCTTCATCTCGCTCTCCAGCATCGACCATGTGAACGGCCACGCGGAGCTTGGGCTGGGCATCCTCTCGACCGCGCATCGCGGTGGTGGCGCAGGCGGCGAAGCGTGCCGGCTCGTGCTATCACACGCCTACAGCACGCTGCGGTTGCAGCGCGTTCTCCTCTTCGTCCTCGCCGACAACCCCGCGCTGCGGTTGTACCAACGCTTGGGCTTCCGCGTGGAGGGCACGCTGCGTCGGCACGCGTTCAAGCGCGGCGCGTGGCGCGACCAGCACGTCATGGGCCTCCTTGCGGAGGAGTGGTCACAGTGACGACGAGGGTCGCGTTCCTGCGAGGGCCGCTCCTCGCGCTCGGGCCGCCCACCCGCGAAGAAAGCATGATGATATCAGAGATGCCGACGCGCCTTCGGATCGCCACCGCGACGCGCCGGACTGGCGTGGATCGTGTCATCTCCTTCGCCGCGCGCGACCCCACGACCGCGCTCCTGGGCGGCATCTCGCTGGTGGACATCGACTGGGTCCAGCGAAGCGCGCGCGTCGTCGCACGGTGGCCCGACGGGAGAGGGCTTCAGGAGGACGCGCTCTCGCTCGTGCTTGGGTATGCCACGGGAGAACTCGCGCTGGAGCGGCTGGTGGCCGAGACGACCGATGAAGTGTGGCTTGGGGTGCTCCTTGCGGCCGGGTTCCAAGGGGACTCGCTCCTTGCCGTGGCGATGGCGTCCGTCTGGCCCGCCCGGAAGCCCACCGGAAACGACCCTGGGGAGTGACCCCCCGGCGCCCCTTTTTGGCGCAAACCCTTTCTCTCCCCTCGACCGTCGCTTGGCAAGGGAGAAATTGGACCCCGTGGCTGGCCAGCTTGAGCAACAAGCGTTCCACAAGCCGCTTCAAGCATTCCCCAGAGGAAACCTCGGGTCGTCGCACGTGAAGCTGCTTCCGATGGTCATGGTAGCACTCGTCGCGCTCGCGTTCATGCCCCACGCGGCCGCGGAAACGAGTGACGAGCCAACAAGCGAAGTCACCTTCTACGGCCACGTCTTCGGCATCGGCCGCGCCTCGCCCATGCCCATGAACACGCAGTTCCCCAAGGGCGAGTCCGACCTCTCGCAAGGCTTCGTGGCACACAGCTGTGGCGTGGCGCCTCCGCCTGGGGGGTCCTCGTGCGAGGATGACACGCAAAACGAGGAATGGCTCTACACGACCGCTGGCTTCGTACAGGTCAAGAACCAGGCCGAGTTCGACTACAAGAAGCTCCACAACGAGCGAGGCCTCACGAAGGACACCTTCCTCGACAAGGGCAAAGATATCACTGCGACCTTCTACATGAGCGCCGACGACCACGGCTGGCCCCTCGCGGCCTGCGCGCCCGGCGTTCCCCACGACGTGCCGTGGCCCGTGCCCTGCTGGAACTGGGACCCCGGCGTCCTGACCCAGTGGCAAGTGCAGGCCACCGTCTTCACGGGCGTGCTGGGAGCCTACGGCGGGGCAGCCGACACGCAGCCCGACATCGCGGGTGCACTCGCCGGGAACAAGCTCATCAAGCTCGCAGAAGGTGTCTCCTCCACTCAGGACGTGAAGAGCCTGGAGCCCGCAGGCAACCCCACGGTCTGGAAGTTCGACATCAACCTGGGCAAGCCGCTGCGCGAGAAGATCCTGAAGGAGGAGTCGTACGTCGTGCGCTTCAAGTGGTGGAGCGTCAAGGCTGACGGCACGCACAAGGTCCTGCCCGAAGTGGACCAGTGGAACGTGGACAGCGGCGAGTACTACCCGCCCGTCGTGAACATCCCCGTGAAGGGCGCCTTCACCGTCGAATACACGATCCCCCAGTTCGTGTACGAGAAGCTTGTCGTGCTGGGCATCATGAACACGCCGTGGGGCTCCTACGACGTGGACCAGGACTCCATCAAACTCACGATAGTTGATAGCAATGGCGCGTCCGTCACACCCCAACACATCAACCGCCTCTCCGACTTCAGCGTCGCGCACGGCGCGCACTACAAGCCCGTCAACGTGACCTACGTCTGGGACTTCCGCGCCGACAAGCTCCCGCCTGGCGAGTACAGCGTGACCGTCGCCGCGACCAATTACCAGGGCAGCGCTGCGTCCGAGTGCACGGGCAAGTTCGCGATCACTTCAGGCGGGCACGGCGGCGACATCACGGTGGGCCAATGCGGAGTCCGCACCATCAGCGACACGCAGCTGGACACCGTGAAGCAGGGAAGCGCGAACGACGCGCAGCAGCCTCCCGATGCTCCCGCGCCGGCCCCCCAGCTCACGGCGCTACATGTGGCCGGCGTTGCGCTCCTCGCTGCCTTCTGGAGGTGGCGGAAGTGAGGCTGCCCCTCGCCTTCGCGCTCGCCCTCGTCCTCGCGCTGGGCGGCTGCTTTGGCAAGGGCGACGTGGGCCCGGCATCGAAGTCGGACCAGCAGAAGAGGGCGGACGATCTCCTCGGGAAGGAAGGGCTGGACAAGCTCATCGACGCGACTGGCTTCGTTCCCAAGAACTACTCCTTCGCACAGCAGACTCTCCTTCCACCGACGAACGTGACGTTCAAAGCCGTCATAGGCCCCGACGCGGTCGGCGGCTACGAGGCCGAGAACGACGAGGGCGGGATCGATCACGGCACCAAGACCACCACGTATGACGTCGGGAGCTATCTCCCACAAGGCCAGCCCGCCGAGATCGTCCTCAAGCTCTATTGGGACGCGAGCGAGGCCAACTCTGGCGACATCGACCTCGTCGCGGACGTGCCCGGAACGAAGACCAGCTACTCATCCACGAGCGAGACGCTCAACTGGAACTACGCCGTCAAGACCATGGTCATAGACACGGTTGGCGTGGACGGCCAGGGCGCGATGGTCGGCGTGCAGGTCGCAAGCGCGCTCGTCACGAGCGGATTCGAGTACAAGCTGGACGTCTCGTTCACGTACGTGAAGGACGTGCTGACGCCACACCACCCCTGGGCAGTGGACGTGCCTGTGGGTGCCAACGGGCTCCTCTTCGAAAGCGAGAAGACCGGCGGCGACGAGCATGTCACCACACAATTCATCCTCCTTGACCCCGACGACCAGCTCGTCCAGTTCGTTGACTTCAACGACATCAACATCCCCACTCAGAGCGTCTTCGTCCCCACGGAGAAGCCCGGCACGTACGTGTTCTACGCGTACTTCATGCACGGCGGGTTCCTGCGCGTGAAAGCGGACGTTCCCCTCCAGAACGCGGCGGCACGCCCACTCGCCCTCGTGCACAAGAGCACCGCTGATAGCACTGCTTTCTCTCCTGGCCTCGCGGGCAAGGACTACCTGAACGGGAGCGCTCTCAACGAGAGCACGCCTAGCGACGACGCGAACGCGCAGGTCGTCCAGTTCTCGCCCGATGGCCCCTTCCCCCTCCGCGTGGAGCCCTACCTCAAGGGGCAGTTCACGACGATGGCGAAGATCACGCTCAAGAGCCCACTTGGCATCGTGGCGCAACGCACGGCCATCGGGCGCTACCAGGACGAGCGAGGCACGCTTGGCTACACGAGCGACCACGAGGAGTCACTGGACAACACGCACGCGTGGAAGAACGTCGCCCGCGGCACGTGGCAAGCGCAGATCGTGAACGACAACCCCAGCACCGAGCTTGGCCACGTGGTCACTACGTACGACAGGGGGACTTGACATGCGAAGCGGCCTCACGCCGGCGTTCGCCTTCGCGTTCGCGCTATCCCTCGCCCTGTCAGGGTGCATCGCGAACGCGAAGGACCTCAAGGACAAGCTCACCGCATCGTCAGTGGACCCGCCGACTCCCTCACCAGTCGTGCCGGTCACACCAAACACCACCGAAACGAAGCCCCCCGTCGCACGCATCAGCGTCTTTGGCGCGAACGGTGCGCTCGTGTTCAAGGCGAGCTTCGCGGCCGAGGACGTGACGAGCCCCGTCTTCGTTGACCCTGGCGTGACGCTCACCCTGGTAGCGACGGACTCCGAAGCCCTCAGCCGGGGAGCGACACTCGCGGCGTATGCTTGGAGCATCGCGGGGAACTCGTCCACGCTCGCCAAGACAAGCGCCATGTTCAACGACTCGGGCAAGTACCCGGTCACGCTCACGGTCACTGATAGCAACGGCCTCACGGACAGCCAGCTCGTCACGCTGGCCATCGCGCCCAGGCCCTACGACGTCACGACGAACATGACGACTGGGCCCGTGATCGGCGCGACTGGAACGGGCCAGGACGGCACGGTCTCGTTCGACCTCTCGTACCCCAAGGGCGGCGCGCCCACCATCGTGCAAGGCGTGAAGGTCCGCGTGAGCGCCCAGGACACGTGCGACGCTGTCCTCTCGCTCCTCGACAAGGACGGGAATGTCGTGGGCAAGTCCGACAAGGGGGGCATCAGCACGGCCGAGGAGATCGCCCTGCCAGCGCTTCCCGAAGGCAACTACACGGTGACCGTGGCGGCTGGCGATGCGTGCGTCGCGAAGGATGGCGCGCCCGTGGGCATCACCGTGACGTACCTACCATTGCTCGTGTGAGTGGGACAAGCTCCGTCCCATCGCGTCTAGACCTGCTTCCCTTTCAGGAGCGCGCCTGCCACGACGACCCTTTGGATCTCGTTGGTGCCCTCGTAGATCTGCGTGATCTTTGCGTCACGGAAATGCCGCTCTGCGGCATAATCCGTGGTGTACCCGTTGCCGCCGTGGATCTGGACGGCTTCCGTCGCGGCCCACATGGCGGTGTCGCCCGCGTAGCACTTCGCGGCGGCAGCCGCGGCGCTGTAGTCCTTGTGCTCGTCCTTGAGCGCGGCCGCGTGGTACGTCAGGAGCCGCGAGGCCTTCACGCGCATCGCCATGTCAGCGAGCTTGAACTGGATGGCCTGGAACTCGCTGATGACCTTGCCGAACTGCTCGCGCTCCTTCGAGTACGCGACGCTCTCGTCCAAGCACGCTTGCGCGATGCCCAACGCTTGTGCGGCGATGCCGATGCGGCCACCATCGAGTGTCTGCATCGCGATCTTGAACCCGTCGCCCTCCTTGCCAAGGAGGTTCTCCTTGGGCACTTCGACGTTGTCGAAGTAGAGCTGCGTCGAGTGCGCGGCGCGGATGCCCATCTTGTGCTCGGGCGCCGACCACGTGAAGCCAGGCATGCCCTTCTCCACGAGAAGAGCGCTCATGCCCTTGTGACGCAGCGCGGGGTCCGTCTTGCAGAACACGATGTACGTGTCGGCGTGGCCGCCGTTCGTGATGAAGTTCTTCTGGCCGTTCAGGATGAAGCCATCTCCCTTCTTCACGGCGACCGTTTGTCCGCCCGCGGGGTCGCTTCCTGCCACGGGCTCGCTGAGGCCGTACGCGCCCAGCTTCTTGCCCTGCGCGTAGGGTGTCGCGAACTTCTCCTTCTGCGCGTCCGAGCCGAACTGGAGGACGGGCCAGAGGTAGAGCGAGTTGTTGACGCTCGCTATCACGCCGTGGCTCGCGCACGCTCGCGAGAGCTCCTCGATGACGATGGCGTAGGAGACCATGTCCGCCCCCGCACCGCCGTGCGCGGGGTCCACGTTCATTCCGAGGAAGCCCAACTCCGCCATGCGCTTGACGTTCTCTTCGGGCCAGCGCTTTTCTTGGTCGCAGCTTGCTGCGACCGGGCGCACGTGCTTGTCCGCGAACTCGCGAGCCGTCTGGCGGATGAGTTCCTGGTCGGAGGAGAGGTCGAACTGCATGCGCGGCGATGCGGAGAGTCGTATTTGAGGCTTCAGCTACGGAAGGGGCAGCAGGACGCCTCCGAAGCCTCCGATCACCACGAACCCGTCGAGCGTGTCAACGTTGTTCCGCATTGTTGACTCGATGTCTGGGGTGATGCCATTCGCGATGAACCTCACGTCGCCGATGGCGTTGGGCACCCAACGCTGCTCCACGACGGTGCATTCGCCGGCCTTGAGGGTGCCCACGCTGGTGGTGCCAACGTCGCGGCTCGACGTGGAGTCGCGGGGGTCGCGCACTTCGACCGACACTTGGACGATCGCGTTGGTGAGTGGCCCAGCGCCAGCGTTGCAGGCCTGGATGATGACGCGCTCCGCACCAATGGGGTTGGGACCAACGACCGCGTAGTCGGTCTGGATGCTGGCCTTCTCGACGCCAAGGATGCGCACGGCGAGGTCGGGCAGCGGACGATCGACGACGTCCAGGTAGATGCTGCGGTCGTTGTTGCTTTCGTCCGACTCCTTCACGTCGTTGTTGACGTCGGCGATGATGGTGAGCTCGTGCGTTCCTTCTGCCAGGGACGTGCCCATCGTGACGTTCAGCACGTACCCAGCCGGCATGCCCGGCGGGAAGTGCTGGGTGGCCACGACGTCACCGTCAACAGCGAGGGCCACGTCGAAGCCCGTTGGGGCCTTGCCGCTTCCCTCGTTGCGGATGAGCGCCTTCACGGTGATGAACGTGCCCGGGACGGGGTCGCGCGGCGTGGCAGTCACGTTGATCACGACGAGGTCGGGGGTCAGGGCGGTCACGACGAGGACCTTGGGGCTGAGGCCCTTGTTGTTGGACTCGTTGCTCTCGGGGATGCTTCCATCGGGATCCGCGACGACGCTCACCGTGTGGTTCCCCGCCGCCGCGCGCCAGGTGACGTTCACGCGCTGGGCGGAGCCAGGGGGGAGCGTCAGGATCAAGATGTCAGCCACGGAGTCGTCATCCACGTAGAAGCGCACGGTCGCGTCCGTCGCCGTCGCGTTGCCCCGATTCTCGATGACGGCGCCGATCGTGACCGGGTCGTCCACGTTGGCGGGGTTGGGCGTCGCGGTGACGCTGGAGACCGCGAGGTCCGGCAGCGTCGGCGGAGCGCCGGTGCAAGCGGAGGCCCAGTGGAGCGTCGCGTTCGCCATCATGAGCGCCCCGGGCTGTCTAGTGTAGTGGCCGTGCCAGTCGGGGTCCTGGCCCGTGACGAGCACGCACCCGTCGCCGTACGAGCCAGCGAGCGTGAGCGCCTCGCCCGCGCCCGTGACCGCGAGGATGCCGAGGTAGGACGGCCACGCTTGGAACGCGTGGTGATAGCTGTTGCCCCAATTGCTGAGCGATTCGTTGGTTTGCCCAGCGAGGGCGGGGTGCGCGGCGCCTGCGTCGGTGAGGACGACGCTGTCGCCTCCCGTGTAGAGGAGCTGGACGCTTGCGCCCTCGGGGATCCAGTCATCGTAACCGAGGTAGGGCTCGCTCCACGCGACGAGGCCGCCGCCAGACGAGACGAACGTCGCGATGTCCGCGGCACGCTCGCGAAGCGCTGCGATGGCGTCGGAGTTCGCGCCGTCGGTCCAGCCGACGTAGAGCGTGCGGCGGCCCGCGAAGTTCTCGGCACGGAGGTCGGATGGCGTGAGGAGGTCGTAGCAGAGGCCGCTCGCGTCGATGTCGCACGAGGGAATGCCGACGGCGTCGAGCACGCCGGTGCCTTCGGGCGTGCCAAGATCGACCGCAGCGATGGGGCCTGGCGGTCGGACTTGGATAGTCGCGTTCCGAGCGTTGTTCGCGAGGTTGGACTCGCCACTTTGTGCAGCGAGGCTGGCCTCGACGCGGTGGGCGCCCATCGTCGTGAAGCTGACGACGAAGTCCAGCCGCGCGACGGCGTTGGGAGCGAGGACCCCCGTCAAGGCGTGCTGGGTGGCGCTTCCCTCCACGAAGAGCGCCACGTCGGTGGGGGGCATGTTGGTCGTGCCGGCGTTGGCCACGACGACATTGATGGTGACCTCTTGGTCCGGCGCCACGTGCTTTGGCGCGATGAGGCGCGCCATGGCGCCGTCAGTGGCCTCGCGCGTGGGACGGTACGCGAGTAGGTTCAAGATCATGGGGTGGGCCCAGTACGTGTAGCTGAGTTCCACTGGCTGGAGCGTCAACACGATGGTGCCGGTGCCGAGGTACGATTCGACCGCGACGGGAACGCCGCCACTCTCGATGAGCGAGCTCGTCGCGTCCGGCATCGCGCTCAATGCGCCGTGCGAGCTGCACCACCAGTCCTGGAGGGACGCTTCGTCGATGGCGTTGGGCGTCGTGAAGAGCGGGTGGCTGGGCTCCATGATCCGCACGTTGTCTATGCAGTCCATGATGTGGGTGAACCCTCCGGGCAAGCGGTCCCATGTGCCGCCGTTCCAGCCGTAGTCGGCCGCATGCAACTCAAGTGTGCCCCCATCCTCGACATACGTCGTCAGGACGGATTCGTTCTCCGCAAGCGCATTGTAGAAGTCGTACGTCTGGTCGCTCGCGAGGACGAGCTTGTAGAATCGGGAGAAGTCCATGCTGAAGGCTTCGCGGCCCGCCTTGAGGTACGGGATGCCCAGTGCGTTCAGGGCATCCTCGTTTGCGGTCGTGCCCCACGGATCGGCTTCCTGGAGAAGGAGGACTGCCTCGTCGGCGACCCGCACGGTCCGGGACGCGTGGTTGTTCGCAGTGGATGCCTCGCCGGGGACGGCGT
>Ga0265292_1001876_pt1 | contig 16572 bp, 13 predicted proteins | sample Munlanlewell296A_FD_189080 | JGI IMG/M metagenome (GOLD analysis project Ga0265292, IMG submission 189080) | Leachate microbial communities from a municipal landfill in Southern Ontario, Canada - Leachate well 296A | ecosystem: Engineered > Solid waste > Landfill > Unclassified | place: Canada... | reverse complement strand
GTGGTACAATCATTTCGGACTCCTTTCCTTTGGGCCTGTAACCTCCATTGTTTCAGAAAGTTACATCCTAAAGAGAAGGGGTCTGTTTTTCAAATTTTCAACGTAAAATGGAAACTACACCCTATTTTTATAGTGTAAAATGCAGATATTTCTCAGAAAGTAATCACAAAACGAAGTAAATATTTCAATTAATTCGTTTGGAGGTAAAAGTAAAGGGATACTTTCTATGCTCCCACCACTTATGTTTGGTTGCGCTGCACCTGCCGCAATGTTTGATATTTGCTTTTGGAAATAATCAGAGAGTGAAAAAAGGTAAATAAAGGAAACATTTGTCAAAAATGGTTTTTTGGGAAAATATTTCCCCACACGCTGGTTTAAGAAATATTTCTGAGAAACTTTTGGCATTATTCCAACCTTTCCTACCTGCGCTCCTGTCATTGATATAAATAGATCGCCTTCGTATATTTCAAATCTACTTGCACTTTGAGCTATTTTCTCAGAAATATATTCACAATTTACAGTATCAATTACATTATTCTGAATATTTGTGATTTTAATTACGGAGAATTCACCAATTGGCAAAAAGTTGTTACTCTTAAAAGCAAAGCCGGATTTTACTGCATACAAATCACCAACTTTTCCAATTGTCCACCCTTCCGGTATCTTTCCCAATTCTGAATTGACAAATTTAACTTTCTCGTGTCCTGGGAAACGGAATTTGACGAACCATTCTGTGTAAATCGTCTCTGCCATCTGTTCCAATATCTTGATCCGACGTGTGTTGTTCTCGATCAAATCGTCGTAGGAAGAAAGGATGGAAGCAATCTTGTTTTGATTTTCTACATCAGGAACAACGAAGTCGAAGGTCAAAAGTTTCTCCAAACTCAGGTTGTCTTGTGTCGTTCCCTTGGAGACGTTCTGCATCCGAAGTTTAATTGTATCGATATAGTATTTGATGAAACGAACATCTGACTTTTCAGGATCGGCAATGAACCCCACCACACTGTCAGGAAAGCACGCTTTGATTTTCAAAATCGTTGTCTCAGCAATATTTGCTGCTATGGTGATACACAGTGTTCCTGGGTTCCATAACTTGCTTTGTGAGAGTCCCTTTTCATTATAGGTCTGGCTGTATTCCGAAAGATATAAGTCAGCGTTCTTGATGTCGCCCGTCTGGACAAACGGAAACTGTCCCCCATATAAGGACGGATCATTACGAGGACGGTTCCGTGATTTTCCTCTTCCCACAACACCTAATCTGTCGAGTTTGTGGGGAGTCCAATTGCGGGGGTAATTGTTCATTTGACATTACTCTCTAGCAACCTTGCCACGTTATTTGCTATTTTTTCCTCAATTTCATGGGCTTCAACCTTTAACTGTTCCAGTTCCTCGTTCAGTTCTTCCAGCCGTTCCTTGAAATCAAAATCATCTTCTGCCTTCTCTGTCACCCCGACATAACGACCTGGATTGAGCGAATAACACTGTTCCTTGATCTGATCGATGGTCGCTATCCTGCATAATCCAAGAATGTCCAGATATTTCCCTTTCGGAAAATGTTCTTTCATCAACTTCTCGCTACCTGCTTCTGCTTCAATCGCTTCCCCTCGATACAGACGGACAATATTTGCGATAAATTCAATTTGTTTTGGTAAAAAATCACGATGTGCACGGTCGATCTGCTGGTATAGGTGACGAGCATCAATGAAGAGAACTTTCTCCTTACGATCCGTTTTCTTTTTGCCCTTGTCCAGAAACCAGAGGGTGCAGGGCAGCGTCACCGTGTAGAAGAAATTCGACCCGATGGAAATCATCACATCGATGGCATGGTTTTCAATCAACTTTTTTCGGATGTCCATTTCCGACTGACGGGCATCGCTGGCAGAATTCGCCATGACGAAACCAGCCCGTCCGTTATTGCTGAGCGTGGACCAAAAAATCTGAATCCAGAGGTAATTGCCGTTGTCGGGTCTTGGCAGACCGTAAGGAAAGCGAGGATCGTCTTTGATTTTTTCCTTATCCACGCCGTTGACGTTGAAGGGGGGATTAGCCATGACGAAATCGAACTTCCCCACTGAACTGTGTTCATCCTCGTAATAAGTGTTGCCCTGGCGAATGTCGCCTTCCAGACCGTGGACTGCCAAGTTCATCTTACACAATCGGATGGTTTCAGCCGTTTTCTCCTGCCCGTAAATGGAAATCTCCTGGCTGGGCTTCTTTTTGTGCCGTTCGATGAATTTGGCGCTTTGGGCGAACATGCCACCTGATCCACAGGCAGGGTCGTAAATTTTGCCGTAGAAGGGTTCGATGACTTCCACAATTAATTTGACGATGGAAATGGGGGTAAAGAATTCCCCACCACGCTGACCCTCAGCCATTGCGAATTTGCCGAGAAAATATTCGTAAATCTTGCCGAAGACATCGCCTTCCACGTCGATATCGATTTTGGAAAAGGCTTTCAGCAGGGCGAACAGGACATCGTTTTCCAGCCGAAGATAGGTCTTGGGCAGAACATCTTTCAGATTCTCGTTTTCCGTCTCAATGGCTTTCATGGCATCGTTGATGGCTTTGCCGATGTTCTCGCTTTCTGGCAGGTTCAGAAGGGAGGAGAACCGTGCCGTCTCCGGCAGGTACAGAATACCTCTCGATTGGTAGTCGGTTTTGGTAATTCCGATCCGGCTCGTCTTGCCCTTGTGGTCCTTCTCGATCTTTTCCTTCGCCAGCGAAAATTTGTGATCGGCGAACCGAAGGAAGATTAGTCCCAGGACTGGAACGGAATATTCGGAGGATTTGAGTTTGGAATTGGCTCGAAGTTGATCTGCAATGTCCCAGAGCCGTTTTTCTGTATCGTTGTGATTTCCAGCCATTTATGCCTATACTCCGAATGATGGGATGTCTCTTGTCTCAAACACCATACGCTTGACACAGCCGGTATTTTATCAGAACTCGCAGTATCAATACAAGGAATAAGATATTGGGGCGGAGGGGAATAACATCACCCAGAAAATTGACTTTTACTGAATAGTCTGTAAAATCAGCCATTATCTGCTTTCTTCCGTCGCTTCGAAGATTTCGCCGCTAACAACATGGCAACCTTGTTCTGCCGGCAAGTATGTTTGATTTTGTATTCAAGCTTTAATGCCTCTTGTTTTGATAGGGTACATCCCAAAACATGCAATTTCACCGGCAAACGAGAACGAGTGTATCTCGACCCTCGACCAGCATTGTGAATTTTCAAACGCCTGGTAATATCATTGGATATTCCACAGTATAATGACCCATCCTTGCACAAGAGAAGATAGACTCTGAACTTTTTCTGATTATCCATACCATTCCTTAACGGTATTTATTAGCTACCTGCTCCGAAAATCAGTTCCCCATTTTGTTTTCGTTCCACCGTCATACGGTTTGGCATACCCTCCATCCAGCAATGCCTTTCCCAAACTATGCCCATCCACTTCGACTTCCGCCAAAATTCGAAAGTGTTCGTCCCGTCGCACATTCTTCAACTTGATGACTTTTGCCCCTCGCAACTCCGCTACTGTCGCCTGCTTCGCTCGTAAGGCAAGATCACGAATCGCCGAGCGTTTATCCTTCAGTTCAGGGCAATCAATGCCATAGACTCGAACGGAAATGCGATCACCGATAATGGGCGGATAATCCTTGATGTTCACGGTGAAGGTATCGCCGTCATAGATGCTGGTGACTTCCTGGACGATGGCGTCTCCGTATGTCTTTTCTTTCAGCGGAACCTTGAAAATGTTTTCCTTGGCAATGGCGGATACGCAGACCAAGACGAAGAGGCACGTGATGATGATCGGCAACGATTTCTTTGTAAGCGGCATGGGGAACTCCTTTTCCATCAGGCAAAAAAACAATTTTCTTTATCGTTTAAGCCATTATACTGAAAAAAAAGTCAATTCGCCAAAGAGAACCGAAGCAGGAAGGCGGATGAAAACCCGCTCCGGCTGAAAGCCACGCTCCGCAGATAGAAGGATTACCTTTGGACAATCTACCTATATTTCTACGGCACTGACCGGCTTGAGTTTGTCCTGCCGGTGCCGGTAAAATCGCCAAGATCGATAATCTTTTTTGTCGCTTGAATCGGGTGTTTTCTTTCCGTGCGGGAAAGAGAATCTCAACCCGAGAAGTGTATGAAGAACCCAAGCCAGCCGTACATTGCTGATCTTGATCGGCAGGTCTGCCAAGCCCAACTCATTGACCCCGAAGGACTGCTTCATCAATCGTCGATCTTGTCTCATGCTTCACATCCTTTCGATCTTGTCCTACTTATTGTACGCATCAGCCCGTCAATGGTTCATAATCATCCATCGGAAAGTTTTTTGATCCACCCATCCGTTTTGTTATTTACAAAAGCGCATAAAAAACCCCACTCAGAGGAGAACAACTGAGTGGGTTTAAGGAGAATGCTTTGTGTGTGGTGTTTGGCATCTCTCTCTATTCTCATCTTACCATCGTTATTCTATTTTGCAATGATTTTTTCCCATTTTTTTTGTAGGAATTGATTGATAATCATTCATTATCTTGAATTAATAAATATAATTGTTGCGATAAGGGGATTTCATATTCTGCTTATTGATGAAAGAGACTTTCATAAAAAAGCCCCACGGAATACCCTCTAGATTTTCCGCAGGGCTATACACACGAAATTTTTGATGATGCTCTACTGTATCAAATTCTGCGTCCGAACGCAACCTATAAGTTGGAGATTTGGCTCATACGGCTAAAGATGTGGAGGCAAAGGAGTACCCAGGTACTTATCTGATCCCCCAGAGTTTCATGGCAATCCTGACTGATCTGAAAGATTAGAAGGCGGAATAAATGAATCGAAATTTGATGGAGTTGTGTCGCCAGCAATCTTTTCCTTCATCAATCGACCCACTTTGAATTTCACCTTTCGTTTGGAGGGAACGGTGACTTTTTCGAGCGTCTTGGGGTTCTGAGCCGAATGTGCAGGGCAATGTCTGCTCTCGAACACGCCAAACTCACGGAACTCCAGACGGTTTCCTTTGGCCAGTTCTTCGACAATCATGTCCAGAAATCTCTGAACCACCCATTTGACTTGGATCCCTTTAATCTGAGACCGAGGTCGTGTACGATTCAGGTCATCCGTAATCCGATCCATCAGTCCTTTTTTGGTTATGGTAGCCATATCGCATACCTTTATAACGGATTGCTTTCCCTTAGTTCAATGAAAATTTGGCACGTTGAGGGATACTGTATCGAGAAACGGTTTTAAACCCTCAACGATTTTTTTGTGAGCGGCATGAATCGTTTGTAATTTTTAGGGAAAATAAAAAATGCGACCGCAGGGGTGATATAGTGCGGGGGGGACACTATATCTAAAGAAGGGATGTTTGACCCACGGTCGCATCAATTTTGCGATTAAATTAACTTTTTAACTTTTCAATTCTTTCTTACGGCGAAATCCTATTGGGTATCATAACAATCATAGGGGGCTATATCAAAATAAGCAGAAAAAAATTAAAAAGAATTCCTCATTTTTTCCTCTGGAACCTTATGCACGGCGGATGTTCGTCTGGTCCCTCGTCCTCCGATACTCGACACTAACAGAAAATTCATTCATAACCGAATGTGGCTCTTAGGGATGCTGAGACTGGTTGGTTAATCCTTTTTCCCAAACCGCCCATCCACCTTGCACATGACCCGATGAATTCGCCTGATAATCTCGCTATCGGTCGCCAAGAGGGTAATGCCACGGTTGAAAAACTCAATCTCAACGGTTCGATCCCAAAAGACGATCTTCAGGTGATCGTATTCAATCGGATCGCCTGCTTTTTTGTCCCCGTAAACCCCACCCAACTCAAAAATATTTTCCTTCTCGATGGATTGACGAATTTCGTCCGTGATCTGTGGACCCTGAATCAGCCTGACCGAAAGTTCGGACGGTTTCATGTTTTCTTCCAGCATTCCTTGCCGATATTCGATTCGATTTATTCTCGTTTCCATGATGGCACTCCTTTGCGTCTCCATAAATGAGTTCATTGGTCAGGTGGGATTGTACCCGAGATTGAAGGTTGGCTGAAGGAAAATCGGCGGTTGAGGCTGAGGGTCAATTGGATGGTTTAGCATTCTTTCTCTGGTGTCGTTCCTGGCTGGCACAGTTGGCACACCTGCTCTTTTCAGAGATGGATGGGAATTTGGATCGACCTGAAATCGGAAAAACGACCAGAAATGAACGTGGTCGGCTGGGGGGGCAGAGAGAATGAGTGGCGAGTTTCTGTCCAAATGTCGCTAGATTTGTGTAAAATTCGTGTAGAATTCCTGCTCAGATCAACGGCTGGGAAATGGATCATACCTATTTATTTATCCCTTTTTTCTGCTTAGCCTTGGATGTTTTTTCAGGGACAGCATCAGTTTTAGGGGAAGAACCAAAGTAATATTTTTCGATTGCCTTAACAGCTTTGGTTGTCAACTGGGGAAGTCTCATCAGATAAGCATCTGTAACCCCGTCGGCTTTATGCCCCAAAAGGTAATTTACCTCTTCCTGGGTTGCTCCCCCCAAAATAGCTGCGGTCTGTGATCCGTCCCGTATCTGCTCGAATAAAACCGTATCAGGAATTTCAATTTTCCTTCGCATTGACTTCCAGTGATAGCGTATACCATGATGGGTTATCGGAGTATCGAACTCCGTCACAAAAAGGGTTTCTGATTTTGGATTACATTCATCTAAATATGCCTGTATCGCCTCAACGGTTCTATCCCAAAGGATTCCCACCCTCAATACCCCTGTTTTTCTCCGATCCATAATCAGAGTCTTGCTATTAAGGTCCAAATCGGATTTTGTCAGATCCTGAAAGTCCTTGGGATAAAAACCAACATTTAACGCCAAAAGAAGAATTGCCCTATATTTATTATCAAACGCATTATACATCGCCAGGAAATGCTCTCTTTTTATCGGATTAGGACGAATACGAGGCTTTTCCGGATTTTCAAGGATCTTACAATAATCTAACATTTTCCTCAGTTCATCTTGATGAGTTCCATTTTTCATTGCATTGGAAAACATAGTTTTTATTTTTGAAAAGCGATGCAAAACATAAGTGGAGGAAAACTCCTCGTTTTGTTGAATGGCATATATTTCATCCTGGTATTTTCTGATGTGGTCAATCATTAGCTCCCTTACCGTTTTCACCTTAACAATATCGCAGAACTGATTCCAAAAACTTTCCGAATCTTTCCGCTCGTGATGGGAAATTGTTTTTCGCTTGTTGTAGTAAAGCTCAGCAACTTCCGAAAGAGCCAGTGAAGGCGAAGGAGGTATAAGGTCCATGAGATTAGCAATTTGAGGGATATTGAGTTTGAGCGACGCTTCATTCTGATTCTTCAATATCAACTCACGGGCTTTCCGCCAGATGTATTCTTCATCGATTTCTATTGTATCCCCCTTGCCGATATCGAACCATTTTCCAAATTCTGCCAACCAAATCCTTCCGTTAAGTTTAATCAGCTCATCCCAATCAACCGACTTCGGAAAAGGACCATCGCCGACAGAGATATCAATGGATAATTTTTCCTGGGGTTTTTCTTCTGCCCGCCGCCTTCGCCTTAATTCAAAACTGGCAAGTTCCAAATCGCAGCCAAGGTAATCCCTTTTCCCCTTGACGAGACGGTAATATCGGCCAGATGGTTTATGAACGCTTAATCCATATATTTCCCGCCCTTCGAAGCGGACAAAACGCCGTCCCCGACCTATCTTTGACTTTTTTTCTGCCATAGTCATCACTCCATTTTTCCGAGTAAGGACTATTATAGTTTAGGTCAGCCTTTAGGTCAATTTCTTTCTTTTGGGCATTTGGTTGGGTTATAACAATAGGCCACGGTGGGATTCGAACCCACGGATAACGGATTTGCAATCCGCCGCCTTGAACCGCTTGGCTACGTGGCCGGTATCATCTTTAAAAGTATAACCGCAGGGGATACCGGGAATCAACCACGAAATAAACACGTCCTTGAAAACTCGGGGCTAGATTGTTATATTGCCTGCAATCTAACGAAGGATTTCTCATTGACGCAACGATCTGATTGGGAAAAATTAAAATATACATTTCGCCGGCTGATGAAGTTGGGATCACAAGGCGCGGCCCAGGGCGAGGCGTTTTATAACACGATGTATGATACCGAAGGGGAATATCGCCGGGATTTTCGCGATTCGATGTACCTGGCGGTATGGAGCCAGGTTTATCGGCTCCTTCGGCAGATACCGCAGGCGAAAGTCCTGGAGGTCGGCTGCGGGGCGGGTCAGTTTGCCGGTTTCTTGAATTTTCTGGGGTTTGGAAATTATGTAAAAGGCTTCGATTTATCCAGCCAGGCGGTTGAAATTGCCCGAACCCGAGCGCCTTTCAATTTTATTCAGGCGAACGCCTGCGATCCGGAGGCTTATCAGGGTGATTACAATACCGTGATCAGCCTGGAAACCCTGGAGCATATCCCGGATGATTTTGCGGCACTGAAAAATTTTCCACCGGGCGCATTTCTGATCGCCAGCCTGCCGGATTTTGAATACGAATCTCATTACCGGTGGTTTACCAATGCCCGGCAGATTGAAAAACGTTACTACCGGTATATCGACATTCAGGAAATAGTAAAAGTGGAAAGCTGGCACGTGGTATTCGGAAAAGTCGATCCGGTCGCGCCTTCGTTTTTACAACGAGTGTTTAAAACCCGCAGCCGGGTGAATACAATATTCCTATGGAACCGATATATAAAATCCACTTTAAAAATTTTGATCAAGCCGGTCATTCGAGCTGTGTTCAGCCGGTAAAGAGGCACGACCGTAAGGGAGTGTATATTGAGGGCTCACAGTGAAACTCGCCGGCAGAAGCGCCACAATTATCTTTACCGAGTTTTTCCGGTCCATCACGACGCTGGCGATGGGGATTGTTCTTTCCCGCCTTTTAAGCAAGGCCCAATACGGCACGTTCAGCCAGGCGTTTATGGTTTATACGCTTTTTTCCACCATCCTATCCCTCAGCCTGCCGCAAAGCCTGTATTTTTTCATCCCAAAATCGAAAGACAAGGACCAGCCGTTGGTGATGAGTCAGACGCTTATCCTGACATTGACCCTCGCGGCGGCAGCGGGGTGTTTCATGTACTTCAGCGCCCCACTGCTCAGCCGATGGATGAACAATAGCGAGTTGACGAATGTTCTTAAAGTGATGAGTTTTTATCCTCTGGCCGATATGATTTCGCAATTGGTCAGCCCCGCCCTGATCAGCGTGGGAAAAGTGGGATATTCCGCCGTCTTCGGGTTTATTTTTGCGATTGTCAGAATTTTCAGCATCGTCTGGCCGGTGGCGGCCAAATATCCGCTGCCGGATGTGATCAAAGTGATGGTCATCGCGGCCTTTGCCACCGCGGGCGTCGGCCTGGTGATGATCGTATTGATTTTGCGGATACATAAAGTCTGGTTCAGCAAAACGCTTCTTTGGGAACAATTGGAATATTCGATTCCGCTCGCGGGCGCCCTGGCGGTGGGGTTGCTGGGCCGGCAACTGGATAAATGGATCATTTCGATCTTTTTTTCACCCGAGCAATACGCGATTTTTTCCAACGGAGCCGCCGAATTACCACTGGTGGGCGTTTTAACCGGCGGACTGGCGGCGGCGATTTTACCGGAAATGGTCAAATCCGCGAGCGCCAACAAATTGATGGACGCGGTAAGCCTGTGGCAGCGAAGCAGCAGGGTCTGCGCACTGGCGATGTTTCCCACCTTTGTGCTCGCGCTACTTCTCGCCCCGCAATTGATCGTGCTCATGTTCTCATTCCGATATAGCCAAAGCACCTATCCATTTATCGTTTATCTTTTCGTTTTACCGTTAAGGGTAGTTATTTTTGCCTCGCTGTTACGGGCTTTGTCATACACCTCGCCGATCATGATCGGAGCGATTTTATCGCTGACGATAAACGCCGTGTTGGGAATCGGTCTGGTAAAATTGGCCGGTAAGGGAATGGCTGGATTTTTATCACCGGCGGCAGCCTCGGTGATCAGTCAATATCTGTCCGCATGGTATTTATTATACGCGATCAAAAAAGTAAGCGGGGTTTCCATTTCAAAAATCCTACCCTGGGGACATTTAGCCCGATTGCTGTTACTCTCCGCCGTCGCGGGAATCCCAGTTCTTCCGATACTGTGGACGAACTTGCCGGATACGACAAAAATTCTGACCGCGACCGTTATTTATCTGGCTGGATATGTTAGTATGGTGTTCGGCACACGCTGGCTGACTGAAGAAGAGAAAAATTTACTGGCAAGATTTTTTAGATTAAAACAGGCATGAGCGAAAAAGTATTAATTTGCGCGATGAACTACTACACCTGCCCTTTTCGGGTCGGCAGCCACCACTACGCGTATGGATTTAAGAAGCTCGGTTACGAAGTCGCCTTCGTTTCCAAACCGCTGTCCCCCTGGCATCTGCTTTTTGCCAAAAACAAAGAACGAGCCGACCGCTATAAAATCTGGCAAAGCCGGGGTATCGATGATGACGGTATCTGGTCATACGTGCCCATGTCGTCATTTACCCCCAGCCATGCCCCCCTGCTGCGAAGCAAATTTTGCATGAATCACTGGCAAAACTTTACCTGCCCGAATTTTATGAATCTTTTAAAAGAAAAAGGATTCGACCACGTAAAAATTCTCTGGTTCGATAATCCAGCCTTCGGGTTTCTTCTCGATAAAATCAAATATGATAAATCAATTTTAAGAATCGCGGACAATCTAAAAGGGTTTCCCAACTGCTGGCCGGCCCTGATTGATAAAGAACTGGAACTCGCCCAACGCGTGGACCGGGTGATTTATACCGCTCGGAATTTAAAATCTCAGTTCGCGGGGCAGGTGGATGAATCTAAAATGACGCTGGTTCCCAACGGAGTGGATTTTGAATTTTTCCAAAACGCGGATAAAAGTTTTCCGGAGGAATTCCGCGATATCCCCGAACCGCGAATCGTTTACGTGGGGGCGATTGATAAGTGGTTCGATGTCGAGATGCTTTACCATGCGGCACAAAAACTCCCTGCCTGCAATTTCATCCTGATCGGCTTAGCCAGAACGAACATATCGCACCTTGAAGGCGTCAAAAACGTGTTTATCCTGGGACCAAAACCATACCAGCGCGTACCGCAATTCCTAACCCACAGCCAGGTGGGGATTATCCCATTTGTAAGAAACGAACTGGTCGAGTACGTTAATCCGATCAAGCTCTACGAATACATGGCCTGCGGATTACCGGTCGTCAGCACCTCCTGGCAGGAGATCCGCGAAATGAACAGCCCGGCCTTTCTGGCCAATGACGAAGCCGAATTTGTTTCGGGCATCACTCAAGCCTTGCAAGAAACAAGCGGTTCAAAATATATCGAATACGCCAAAGGAAACGAATGGCAGCAACGGGTGCGGCAGGTTTTACAGTTGCTAAGTAGAAACGAAAAATGACTCATATAATTGTCATTGCGAGGAGCGCAGCGACGAAGCAATCTCGTTCCATCGGTATTGGCGGCAAATCGGGATTGCTTCGTCGCTGCGCTCCTCGCAATGACGGATTCTTTTTGCGTTTCTTCTTGGAATAAAAAAAATGGTGGGCACGGCCTTTATGCGGGATATCAAAGTATTCATCGACGACGGCTTAATGCTGGCCCGGGAGAAACCGACCGGGATCGGCTGGTACACGCTGAATCTCATGAGAGAGCTTCCCGGCCTGGGGATTCAGGTTAAAAGGAAAAAATATTCAGACCTCTTTTGTTCGATGCCAACACCAATCAAACGAATAGTCTATCTCGCAGCGTCCTTTGGAAACTGCCTGCGAAAAGATGTCGATTTAATTCATTATACAAATTTTTACGTCCCGCCCTGCCGACATCGAGTTCCCGTCGTTTCGACAATTCATGACCTGACGTCCTACCTTTATCCTCAGACGCTGCCGGCCAGCTACCGTTACTATTGCCGCTTTGCCGTCGCCTGCGCGGTGAAATATGCCGATCTTATCCTGACCCCGTCTGAGGCGGTCAAAATCGAACTCCTCGACCGCTTTAAAACTTTAACCGACGATAAGGTAAAAGTGGTTTTCCAGGACATTCGCGATTTGTTTTTTACCGCCGTCAAAACCGACGTCGCCAAAGAACATTTTCTCTATGTCGGCGTATTGGAAAAACGAAAAAATTTGGAAATGCTGATCCGAACTTTCAGCCGTTTCAGTGAAAATTTTAAAAACGCCAAATTGGTCCTTATCGGCAAGCCCGGATTCGGGTTTGATGAAATTAATCAGGCCATTGGCCAATCGAAAAATGTGGTCTATTACAATTACATGCCTGACGACGAACTGGTAAAAATGTACAACAAATCCCACGCCCTGATCATGCCGTCGCTCTATGAAGGGTTCGGGCGACCCGTCATCGAAGCCATGGCCCTGGGCCTGCCCGTGATCGCCTCAAACATCCCCACCAACCGGGAACTTTTACAACGCCACGGGAAAATCGAACTGGTTAATTTAACCCGCCCTGAAGAATTGCTATCACTGCTTGAAACGCTCTTAACCACACCCCGCGCCCGAATCGATTACGGCAATCTGGACATGTATCGCACCACCGAAGTCGCCCATCGTCATGTGGAAGCCTATCAACTTTTGTTCAAGCCGGACAGTTCCTGAGCCGCTGGACGCCTCAATTCTCATAATCGCATGCTTCAACTTTGGGCTTCCATGCCACAATGCCCATTCCCCGACCATCCCATGAAAAACTGATGGATTACAAATTGAGGAACTTTTTATTTTTAATTTTTAAGGTTAGCGTATAAAATTCCTGAGTATCATAAAATCAATTTTGTTCCCTTAATTGTAGGGGTCGCCATGACGTCGGATACACAAATCACAACGCAATACAAACCCTCGCTGATGCATTGGGGGTATGGGGTTTTACTGGGCGGATTGGCTCTGATCGGATTCGCGGTCTGCTGGCATCTGCTGACCGGCTATGATGTAACCAAGACTAGCAGTATTCTGACCAATGAATGGTTTTGCGGAACTCACGACGCTCTGAACTATGGATGCAGCGGCGTTTTTGCCAGCCGATTCGGCAAACCCGGCGGAATCCCCATGCCCGTTTTCGGAGTGGTTTATTTTGCCTTTGTGTTTTTGTGGATTGTAATTTTCCGGCAAAAGACTTTAAATTTCCTTTTTGCCCTGGTCATGGCCGGCGGGGTATTGACGTCGTGTTCGCTTCTCTTTATCCTCTTTTTTGTCCTTCCCGGACAGTGTCGATGGTGCCTGCTGGTTCATCTGACCAACGCGGCGATGATCGTTACCGCCATCATCGCGTTCGTCCGGACCGGGGGATTTTTGGATATAAGCGATTTTGAACATAAACTCAGCCGAGCCGGTCTGGCCCTGTTTATCGTACTGGCCCTGCTCGGATGGGCGATGGTGCTTGTTTTTCGGACCTCCACTCAAACGATGGTCGCGGAATATGAAAAGATTCGTTTAAGCGATTTTTACCAACGAAGTCTTTACATGGCCCAGAAGGTCATGATTTTGCCCATTCAATCAGACGATCATGTTCTGGGAGACCGCTCCGCTGGGGTTACGATCATCGCCTACAAGGATTACCAATGTAACCACTGCCAGAAGGCCTGGAAGATTCTCCGTGAGCTTTATGACCGTATGAATGCCGGCAAACAAAATAATCTTTGTATTGTTGTGCGACATTATCCGTTAAGTTATCAGTGCAATCCAGCAGTCAAAACCGATATACATCCTTTCGCCTGTCCAGCCGCCCAAGCCTCCGAGGCAGCGTTTCTGACCGGAGGCGATCAGGCCTTTTGGAAATACAACGATCTACTAATCAAAAATCATGATAACCTCGACGATGCCCCTTATCTGCAATTGGCTCGGGAAATCGGAATCTCTGAAAAAAGCTTTCTCACCGCCTTAAAGGATCCCAGGATCAAAACAAAAATTCAAAAGGACGCCGCTTCCATGTCGGTTCTTCAAATTCCACAAATACTTCCGACCATTTTTATCAACGGCAAGCGTTTTGACGGCTGGCCGAAATCCGAGCTGATGGAACAACTGGTTCGGGAACAATTAAAAACAAAAACGACTATTAATTAGTTCCTGTTCTGGTTCATCCGTCCGATCATTTGTGATGGTGATCGACATTATGGGTTCGCAGCGGCTGCGTCAGTAACGAAACCACTACAAGGGTGATGAAACTCAGAGGAATGGAGATGATCCCAGGGTTATTGAGGGCACAGGGGGCTGCGCTCTTGGCCCAACCGTAACGCTCGAACATATCGGGGGACAACAGGATCAGTCCCACGGCCGAAACGATTCCGACCAGCATCGATACCATAACGCCTTGCTTCGTTGTCTTTTTCCAGAAGAGGATCATCGAGATAGCAGGAAGGTTGGCGGAGGCGGCGACGGCAAATGCCCATCCGACCAGGTAAGAAACGTTCATGCCCTTAAACATTACCCCGAGCAGCATAGCAAGGCACCCCACGACTATCGCGGTGATCTTTGCAGCCAAGACCTTTCGCCGGTCAGTCAGTTTGAGATTGAAGAACCGGTCGAGCAAGTCATGGGCAACGGCCCCTGACGCGGCCATGATCAATCCGCTTACCGTGCCCAGCACGGTTGCGAACGCGAGGGCCGAAATGATGGCAAACAGAGTAATTCCGAAACTTTTCGCCAATAAGGGCGCGGACATATTGTTATCAGTCAGATCGACGACCCCGTTGACCATGGCCCCGAGGCCCATGAACAGAGTCAGGATATAAAAGAATCCGATGGCGGCAATGGCCACGATGGTGCTCTTACGGGCCGCGGCAGGAGTGGGAACGGTGTAGTACCGAATCAGGATGTGCGGCAGGGCAGCCGTCCCAAAGAACAGGGCGAGCATCAAGGAGGCAAAATTGAGCTTATCGACCCACGTAGCCCCCTTCTTTGCATCCACTTTGAAGTACAGGCCCGTTGAAAGGATTTCCCTTCCTGGGGTCGGTTTCTGGTAATAAGCTGTAACTTTATTTGCGCCGTCCTTGAACGTGGCTTTGAGGAAGCGGATGATGGTGCTTTCCTTGATGGACGTCAAATACTCGATCAGACCCAGGTTGGGGGCTTCCTTCGTTACGGTTCCATTGTAGACCAGCCGCTGGATATGCCCGGCCTGAAGGGGCTTGGTTTCCGTGATCGGGATTCCATTGTAGAGAATGCTCACCGCATTGCCCGCTTGATCGGTCACCGGTTTCGCCAAATTGGTTACCCAATAGGTCTCCGTGAGGGTGTTTTGGCCGTCCGGCGTTTTCGTCAGATACCACCAACTTTGGGCAGAGCCGTTATCCAGTTTGGCAAACATCAGCCCTTTATCCGTCTTTTCCGTGCCGATGATTTTGTACCCCAAACCCTGGAGATGGAGATTGCCCGTGGAATCCACTTTTACCGGCAATGAGGTAAACTGATGGTGCAGCGTTCCATGCGTGTTGTTGGGATTGGTGGACAACCCTTTGTAAAGCGTTACAATCACAAGAGTCAGGGAGAAAATAATCAGCAAACCACCCTTCATGAACTGAACATAGGTGGTCGAGGTCATTCCTGCCGTCGCCACGATGATAATCACAATGGTCCCCAGCATGACGACGCCCAGCCAGTGGGGAAGCCCCAGCAGCGGAGTGACCAGGGTGCCCGCACCTACCATCTGGGGAATCAAATAAAAGACGGAAACTACCAGCGTGCTGATGGCCGCCATGAGCTGGATTCCCTTGGAATTGAATTTGGAGTCCAATGCGTCGGTAAAAGTAAATTTACCCATCCGCTTCATAGGCTCCGCCACCACGAACAAGGCCACGATCCACCCGGCGAGATAACCGACGGAATATAGAAATCCATCGTATCCGCTGGTGGCAATCATTCCGCAGATTCCCAGGAACGAAGCCGCGGACAGGTAGTCACCCGCGAAGGCGATCCCATTAACGGCCCAGTGGATATGACCTCCGGCGACAAAATATCCTTTGGTTCCGCGGGTTCGCCGGGCAAAGTAATAGGACATCCACAATACGAACGACACAAAACCGATAAATACGACGATTGCCCAGGGTGAAGTTTCGTACATCAGTTTGTCTCCTTTTCCGTCTCTGAGCCGTACATCTCCGGACCGTTGATTTCTTCTTCCGCCGCCGTGCAGATCGCGTTGTACACAAACGCCAGCATTAGGGCGAACACAATCAGGCCAACTCCGTAAACAATTGCCAGGTTCAGTCCGCCGATATCACTGCCCATCACCTGGGGATAAAACGTGTTGATGATGATAAAGCCTCCATAGATGATCGCATACAACAGGAACATCCAGAGACCTATGTGGGTTTTGAAGTGAGATGCCTTGTCCTTGCTCCAATCACTCGCTGGTCCGTGATCCATAACGTTTCTCCTTAAAAAAAGCATGGGAATTGTACCAGCTTTTAAATGGGAGTCAACCTTTCAGTGAAACTTTGTTGGAAAAGTAAAGGAACATCGTATACCCCTGTCGGGGTTAAGTAAATTAAGAGTCCTGACA
>Ga0265292_1001875_pt1 | contig 16580 bp, 31 predicted proteins | sample Munlanlewell296A_FD_189080 | JGI IMG/M metagenome (GOLD analysis project Ga0265292, IMG submission 189080) | Leachate microbial communities from a municipal landfill in Southern Ontario, Canada - Leachate well 296A | ecosystem: Engineered > Solid waste > Landfill > Unclassified | place: Canada... | reverse complement strand
ACATATAGGTCCCACCATCATTTCCAGTGGAAAAATGAAAATAAAGTAAAAACTCGTCACAATTTCTCTCTATTAATAGTAAATTAGACACAAAAAAGTAACAAAAACAACTCCAGGTTTCCTATGGAAAATAACCTATATACTATATAATATATATTATATTATATATATTATATATATATATATATTTATAAATAAAAAATAAAAGATAAAAAACAAACAATTTGCTTTATAAATCTTAGTTCCATTAGAACTCATGGGGTGAGTCTATTAAGAGGTAAAAATTTTAAATAGATAGAGCCTATAAAACACAAATTTTTAAGGGATATTTTCATTAAAATATAAACAACAAAAACGACTAAAAATGATAATTATATTAATCTTTTTAAGATCCAATTAAGAAAAAAATATAATTTTTTAAAAAACCCCTCGAATTCTATATTATATTGGAAAATAGAAAAGTTTATAAAGAAACTCTTTTTTAAAAGATTATGGTAGATAAAAGACCTTACAATGAGATTATAGGTAGACTTATTGTAACAAAAGAAGGTAAAAGATTAGGAATTGTAAAAGATGTTACCTTTGAAACAAGAACAGGGGAATTAATTCAGTTAGTTATAAAAGACCCTACACCTTATTCAAAAACATTAAATTTAGAGACAACAAAGGAAAGAGAAACTTTAGTTCCTTACACCGCAATAATTGCAATTGGAGATTTTGTAGTTGTAAGTGAAGAAGATTTAATATAATTTAAATAAATTTCTGGTATTATAATTTTAAAATGAAAGTTATTGGATTCGGACTTGAAAAAATTTCGTCAGAGAAAAAAAATTCTATTAAAGATAAGCTAGAAATTAGTGCAAATACAGAAATAAAGGAAATAACCGAAGAAAAGGTTGAGGCACTGAAAGAGGTCTCTTTATTAAAACTCACTTTTGAATTTAAATTAGAATATAAGCCAGATATTGCGAATATAGAAATAGGTGGCTACGTTCTTATATCTACAGAAAAGAAAGAAGCAAAAGAAATATTAAAGAAATGGAAATCTAAAGAATTAGATGATGAAATGAGATTAAATGTTCTTAATTTTATAATTTCAAAAACAAGTTTAAAGGCCTTACAAATAGAAGAAGACCTTGAGCTACCATTTCATATGCCCTTTCCTAGGGTTATGAAGAAAAAAGAAGACAAAGCTTAAATATACTTCTTATTTAATATTATATGGAAAAAAGAGAAGAAAATAAAAAACCCTCAGATGAAATAATTCTTAATATAAATACATATGACGAAATTTTTTCAGATTTTGATCCAAGAATATTCTCTCAAAGATCTTTATCCGATGACTTCCTTCTAGAAGTAAAAAAAGCAACTTTAGAGAAAGAAAAACCATTAAAATTAAGATTTTTAATTCCCTCTTCTGAAAGAAATTTAAGAGTAGAGGTTACAATAAAAAAAAGATTAAATGAACATTTTAAACACCATTCTAAAGACCTAAATCAAGAACGTAAAAATACAATAAAACAAGGATTAATTTTTACCTTTTTCGGTATTCTCCTTATGATAATAACCACATTTATACTTGTAGAGGCTACAATAAAATCAATCGTAATCATATTTTTATCAGTTTTATTTGAACCTGGCGGGTGGTTTTTTTTTTGGGAAGGTTTAAATTTAATAATCTTTGAATCAAAAAAGAAAACCCCAGATTTAGAATTTTATGAGAAGATGTCAAAAGCATCAATTATTTTTGATGCCTACTAATATCTTTAAAATATCTGCTTATATGTACGTTTTCTTTTTTTGCTAGCTTTTTCATAATCCATATAATTCCAGTTCCATATTGAGCAGCTTTTTTTTCTTTATTTGAAATTTTCTTCCCCAATTTTAATTTTTCCGCAGTTTTTCTTAAAATATATTTCCTTATCCTTTTATTTATCTTTAATTGATAAGGTAGATTTTCATTAAATTCAATTATCTCTTTATTTAAATAAGGAAGCAATAATTTTTTCTTAAAATATTGCACTGTTTTTTTATTTTGTAGAACCCCAAAACCAATAAAATTAACCAAATCTGCCTTTAGTTCCACCTTACCCTCTTTTTCATTTAGTCTTAAATATTTATTATACCCCCCAAATAATTCATCAGCACCTTGCCCACAAACAATAAATTTCTCTTTACAATACCTTGCAACAAAATATAAAGGGAGATTAAAAGAAACATTCTCAGGGTTGGCCCCCCTTCCTAAGATCTTTTTCATTAATTTGATTCCAATTTTAATATCATTTTCATTAATTTTTATAACCTTTAGCCTAATTTTTAGTTTCTTTGCAACCTTTTTAGCATAGGTTATATCATGGCTTTTCTTTGTTCCAACAACATAAGCCCCAAACCGCACTTTTTTATTCAGCATAATTTTAGCAAGAACACAAGAATCTAGCCCTCCAGAAAAAGCAAGAGCATAACCCTTTTTTTTATCTAGCTTATTTACAGATTTTTCTATTAAAAAAAGCAATTTGTCGATATAATATTGTTCTTTCATTAAGATATAACAAAACAAATATTTATAAATCCCTTCTTCCATGTATTATTAAGAAATCTTCTGGGGAAAAAGAGGTGTAATGGGGATCCCAGAAGAATCTTTTTTCTTCTTTGATTTCTTTTTAGTTAAATTTGATATAATAAAAATGAAAACGAAAAAGAAAATTTTATACCTTGGTAACCATACAAGGGATGTTGACTCATTAGAGGGGGTTCCAGATATAGATTCTGCGTATGCCCCACCAAAATATATGAAAGAAAGAGATAAAGAAATCCAAAGAGTTAATTTTCAATATCATCATTATATAGTTGGTTTTTTAATGAGTGTATATGATGAAAATTGGGAAAACAGCAGAAGTTTATTTGCAGAGAACTCAGAAAAAATCTTTAAGATTGTTAATAGATATAAAAAATTTCCACAACACAACCCCGCCCTAGTATTAAACTTAGTAAGAAAAGTCCAAGCAGAATTAAATTATATCCCTAAGAAATAAAAAATGCCAACAGACTTAAGAACAAGAAAACTTGCAGAATATGCAGTAAAAACATGTGTAGAAGTTAAGAAAGGAGATAATGTTATAATTTCAGGAGGAAGTGAAGCAGAACCCTTTATTGTTGAATTATATAAACAAGTAATTTTAGCAGGAGCATTTCCTATTGTAAGAATGTCTCCAAATAATATCTCTGATTTTTATTATAAATATGCAACTAAAGAACAATTAACAAACTTTCCACAGCATTGGATGGATACTGTTAAGACAGCTCAAGCATATATTGGAATAAATACAGATTTTAATCCAAAAGAACTAGCCAATTCAGACTCTAAAAAGATAGCAATACGACATAAGGTAATGAGCCCAATCTCAGATTATGTTGTTAATACAAGAGATAAAATAAAAAGAGTTTCTATAGCATATCCCTGCATAGCACAGGCAATGGAAGCAAACATGTCTCTAACAGAATGGGAAAACTTTGTTTATAATGCATGTCTGCAAGATTGGAAAACATTAAAGAAAAGAATGAATAAAATTGTAAAAGTATTCAAAGAAGGAAGCAATGTTCATTTGATAGGAGAAGGAATTGATTTAAAATTTAAAGTTCATGGAAAAAAAGCAGTAAATGATTTAGAAACATTTGAAAATATGCCAGCAGGAGAGATTTTTATGGCTCCTTTTAAAGAAAGCATGAATGGGCATATAAAATTTGACTTCCCAACAATAGAAAGAGGAAAAGAAGTTGTAGGAATTTATTTAGAATTTGAAAATGGGAAAGTTATTAATGCAAAAGCAGATAAAAATCAAGAACACCTTTTACTCTTGCTAGATACAGATAAAAATTCTTCATATGTAGGAGAATTTGGAATAGGTTGCAATCCTAAAGTAACAGAATTCACAAAAGAATTGCTATTTGACGAAAAAATAGGTGGAACAATACATTTAGCTTTAGGGATGGCATACAAGCAAAATGGCGGTGGAAATGATTCTACTATTCATTGGGATATTGTCAAAGATATGAAAAAAGCAAAAATGATTGTTGATGGGAAAGTTATACAAGATAAAGGGAAATGGAGAATTTGAAAATGACAGAACAATTTAGAAAGTCCTTAAAAATCTGGGCTCAAATTGAAAAAGATTTATTAGATTTCAATTTAGAAAAGAGAATTTTTTATTCTTATCAAGGAAAAGCTGGAGATTTCCCATTTAATAGTGATTTTCACTTTGACCATTATGGCGAAATGTATAATTGTTATCATTTTCCAAGACCATTAAGTGTAGGGCAAGTAGAATATGGAGAATTAAGAACAAAAAATCTTCAAGATGTTTTATTATGGTTTCAACAAGTTGGGCCAACAGGAAATGATTTAAAAATAAATATAATAACAACAGACCAAGAATTTACAGGAAAAACAAATTTAAATTGGGCAAAAGAAAACTTTCAAGATAATATTAGCCTTATTAGACGTTCAGCATCTATAGGTTCTCTTCATATCTAATTCATTAATCTTCCAACAGCTTTTTCTTTAATTAAAAATTATTTTATCTTAAGTTTAATCTTTGCTGGTTTTCCTAATATTCTTGTAAGACCCTCTCTTCCAATTATAATCTTATCATAATCTTCAGATTGGAAATACATTTTGTATATCTTACCAGGATTTTTCTTTTCTTTTAAAGAATAACCAGCACTTACTCCGGAATTTCTAGCATTACTTAAGTATTCTTCAACTCTTTCCAGTCTATTTTTTGAAATTTCCCCAGGATATGTTAAGTTTAGTAACCAATTTGTCATATTCACTTTAGAAATTCTTTGTTTAAAAACATTTGTCGCTTGTAAGATATATCTTAAGTTAGGAATAAAATATATAAAGAGGCCAAAATTAGATGTGTGATGGTAGATGCAGAGAGTTTAAAATATATGATACAGCAAATGTATAATTTTATGTATTATCATAAAGCAGAGATCGGATTTTATGGTTTAATTGCGTCTCCTTTTATTGCAGGTGCAGGGGTTTGTGTATCTTGTCTTAAAAATAGAATTAAGAAAACAACAGGAAAAATAAACGAATTAGAAAAAGAAGCAATGAAGTGGCCCTGTATTAGAGGCCAAAAAATTCAAGGTTAGTTCTCTTTATTATCTAATAATCCCAAAACATATATAAACTAATACCGAATAACTATTTTATGAGACTTTCAAAAGAAAAGAGGCAGAAAATACAAGAACAAATTATTTCTTATCTCCTTGATATTTACCCCCAGGCGAGGTTTACAGCCGAGATAGCAAGAGAAGTCGCTCGAGATGAAGAATTCTGCCTTAATTTGCTACGAGACCTAGAAAACAAAAAAATATTATCAAGAGTAATAAAAAACCCAAAAGGAAGTTTATACATAAGAAGAATAAGATGGAGACTATCAACTCAAGCTCATTCCTCATATCAACAAGCCCAATAATCATAAGCGTATTTTTTTAAATATATATTTCAGAAGCACCAAATCTTTATAAAATCTCCAAAGTAATAACATAACTATGGAAGATGTAAAGAGGTCTTTTTCAAGGGTAAAAGAGGATATATTCTTTTTAGGAAGTCAAATAGAAAAATTAAGTTTTTCAATACAAGAATTAAACAATCAAATTTCAAGATTAGATTCTGAAATAGAAAAAATAAAGATAAATATGCTTGAAACCCAAGATAAGCTTAGTTCAACACATACTGAAAAAACCACAACACAAAAACCAATTCCAACAGAGAATTTGCTATTTCAGGCCTTAAAAGACCAAATTTCGCAAGTTTCCACTGGAAATGATGGGGTTCCAACAGACAGACAGACAAACCAACAGACAGACAAATACACAGAAAACATCCAAAATATAATATGGAGAAAAGAAAAAGAAGTGCCTAAAATACAAATAAGTGAAAAAAAAGTAGTGGTTAAAGAAAGAGAAGATGCATTTGACAAGGCAATAAAGATGCTTAATGGCTTGGATACTATAAAGAAAGATATAAGAAACAAGTTTAAAAGACTAACAGAACAAGAATTTAAGGTATTTTCTACATTATATTTGCTTGAGGAAAAAGGACTTTTAGTGGACTATAAGCTTTTATCTGAAAATTTAGTGTTAACAGAGTCTTCAATAAGAGACTACGTCGGCAAATTAATAAATAAAGGCATACCAATAAACAAAGAAAAGATCAATAATAAACAAATTATCCTACATATAAGTAAAGATCTTAAGGAAATAACCCCATTAGATACAATATCTAGGTTAAGAGAACTATAAAAGGCTATAAATACAAGATATTGACTTTATAATGGCTATAAACACCCTCAAAACATCTCCGGTGTAACGAATATCAGGCGATTACACACATTTCTAAGTAAGCTTTATTTCAATGAGGTCCTTTTTAAGCCTTAATAAGCCAAAATTTAAGGCTTTTAGACCTTATTACTATTTTTTAATTAACCCTCACATTCTTGTTATTTTATCCCTTTAAGCTCTAATACTCTCTTATTTCCCTATTTTACCTGTATTTTTATTAAAGATTCTCTATTATAACTCTCACTTTTACTCCTTTTGACCTATTTTAAGGCTATTTTTACTTCATTTTTCCTATTTTTACCCTATTTTCCCTGTTTTTCTCTCACTTTGACGTTTTTGAGGATCTTTTCCTTTATATCTTCCTCTATATATAGCCTCTTTTTACCATTTTTTTCAACTATCTCCTGAACCAGACTCTCATTCTTCTGTTTTATGCTATTTATTTGTCCCCTTATTGTTGCTCTACTTTTCCCCATCATAGCAGCCAGATCATCATAGCTTAATTTTAAGTCTGTATTAAGTAGTACCCAAACTATTGCTCTTTCCATAGTACTGAAGTTTTGAAAAATACCATAAACACCTGTTTGAACAGCTGTTTGTACACCTAAACAAACACCTTGAACAGCTGTTTGTTTAACAGGTTTTACCTTCTCTGTTTTAAACAGCTGTTTAAACAACTCCCTATCTAAAGTATCAACAACATTTTTAATTCCTTCAACATCTCTTTTTATCGTCGCCAAATCTCCCTTAAGGTCACTTATTTCATTTTCCACACTAGAATCCTTATTGTTTAAATATTCAACCCACCTTCCAAGGCTGTTTATATCATCTTTGACAGAATTAAAACCACTCTTTACATCATTATTTCTATTTTCACCATCTCTTTTTCTATTAAATAACCAACCAAACATATCTTTTTTACACAAAAGATATTTATAAATCTTTTCTTTTCAAAATATAACGAAGACAAATTTAGGCACTATACCACAAAAACAAGTAAAAAGCAAGAGACAAAATTAATTAATACTAGGCCTATAAAATATCTAGAAAACACCCATTAAACAGCCAAAACACCTAGTTAATATGCTTAAACACCCATCTAAACAGCCTTAAACACCCATATACGTCGATAAGCTTAAATAGGAATCTTTTTAAATATCAAAAACCTCTATACTTTATAATAAATCAAAAAAGAAAGAGGCATTTAAAAATTAAGAAAAATTAAATGCAAATAAACAGAAAAGCCAGTTATACAAAGTAAAATCATTAAAAGATAAGGGCTAGGAAGCCAATAAGGAGTATAACAAAGGCTATAGGTTTAAGTATCAGAATTTTATAAAGAAATTCTGCGTGTGATCAAGAACCACACTATAAAAGAGTAGTTCTTGGTAAATAAACAAAAAGGAGGAAAAAATGAGTTTAAAAGGATGGGGCTGGATTTTAGCAATCTTAGCTTTGGCCAATATGGTAAGAATAGCCTTTATTGCAGGAGCAAGCAATGTACCATTTAACTGGGTAGCTTCTTTAGTAGTGCTTTTAATAGCAATTGTTCTCTTATCAAAGCCAAAGAAGAAAAAAGCAGTTGCAAAACCAGCAAAGAGAAGAAAGAAATAATTCTTCTTTATTTGTTTTTATTTTAAATTTTAATTATATTTATAAAATAGGGCCTTGCACTTAGTTAGCCTAAGTTCAAACAAGGTTTAAATACCTAAAAAGCATATATAACTATGGCAAAAAAATCAAAGTTTAGACAGTTTATGCAAGCATTTGCAATTTCTTTAGTAGCAGCCATATCAACATTCGCAACACATCTTGTAAGAAAAGATCTTGTTTCTATAGCAAAGCACATTAACTAAAGAATTTCAGATTTCTAATTTTATTTTACTTTTCTTTATTTGTAAATCTAGCTTTATAACCTAAACTAAGTATACCTAAGTTCAAATTATTACAGAAAATAAAGCAAGCTAAAGGTGATAGCCAAAGCTAGTAAAACAAACACGAATGCAAATAATAGAGAAAAATACAAAATATTTATATACTAAGGGTGCCCTAAATGATCGTGAACCAGTACTAAGCTATCCTTAGTTCACGAATAAAGAGGAGAAATGGAAAAATTAGCTGCACTTTATACAAGAGTATCAACAGAAGACCAAGCCAAGTTTGGGGTGTCGCTGTCTGCTCAAGAAGAGGCACTACAAAATTATGCAAAAGCCCTTGGCTATGATATTTTTAAAATTTATAAAGATGAGGGCAAGTCAGGAAAAAACCTAACAGGAAGGCCTGCAATGCAAGAGATGCTGGCAGACGCAGAAGCCCACAAGTTCTCAGCTATCTTTATTTACAAACTAGATAGATTCTCAAGAAGTCTAAAGGACCTTATACTTACTATAGAAAAGTTAAAAGAAATAGGTGTTGATTTTGTGTCTCTACAAGATAAGATAGAAACAACTTCTGCTTCAGGTAAGCTGATGTTTCATATAATCTCATCTTTTGCAGAATTTGAAAGAGATGTTACAAGCGAAAGAACAAAATTTAGTATGGACAAACAAGCTAGAGATGGTCATGTAATTACACGAGCTCCAAAAGGATATAAAATCGAGAATAAAATGTTAGTCCCAAAAGAAGATTCTTATCTTGTTCAAGAGCTGTTCCAGACTTTCTTAAATGAAACTATAAGTTTAAACAAACTTTCTAAGAAATATGGATTATCTGTAAATGGATTAAAAAAAGTTCTTAAAAACTTTACTTATGTAGGGAAGATTAAGTTTGCAGGACAGGTTTTAGATGGAAAACATACACCTTTAATTTCACACGAGTTATTTATTAAAGTTCAGAAGAAACTTGAGGATTTAGAGAAAAAATAGAAAGGATATAAATAATTATCTTGGAGCATATTTTTGTCTTAATCTACCAACATCTTTCTCAAAAGAAACATGAGAAACAACTAAAAATGGTTGTCTTGTTTCCTTAAATTCAGGAGAATCTGCTATTGCTAGTTGTTTTTCTAAATCTCCTACCATTTCAACATCCCCAAAAGGGTCATTTAATACTGCGACGAGTTGAAATTCCAGATTGGTATCATTACCATTACTAATAAATTCATAGTAACCCATCATGTCTAATATTATGATTTTTTTATAGTCTCTAATCTGGTGTTTTGGTTTTCTTCCTTCCATTCTTATCGATTCATAAATCATATTTCCAAATTCTTTAATATCAGATACAGAACCTTTTTCTACAATCTCATTATAAAACTTTTCTGGTAACTTTTTATCAGCCCGACAAAATTCAAACATGAACTTGATTATTAAAGGGGATTTATAAGAATTTAGATAGTAAAAAGTATATAATAAAATCTTATCTATATGATTTCTGTCTCTTTGCTCTAGCTTTAGAATCTCCAGGTTTGTAAGCTTCTTTTCTTCTTACATCTGCTACTAATAAACTTCTATCATAAGCTAAAAATGTTTTTTTCAATTCATTTGAACCTGTTGCTTTTACTAAAGCTTTTGCAATTGCTAATCTTGAGGCCTCTGCCTGTGAATTTACACCACCACCATTAACTAAAACTGCAATATCATAGTCTACACTTCCCAATTTCTCTTTTGTTATTTCTATTGGTTCAGCTATCATTAGTTTTTTTAACATCGGAAGCAATTCATAAGAAGATTTGTTTATTGTTACTTTTCCTGTTCCTGGTTTTATTGTTGCTCTTGCAATACTTCTTTTTCTTTTTCCAGATACAACTATGTTTGCCATGTTTATTTGCTCCTTCCTTTTAATAATCCAGCTAAATCGCCTAAAATCATCCCTTTTTTCTCTTCGAGTTTTATCATTTTATCATTTTTAAATTCTTCAGGAAGTCCTTCATATGTTTTAATTCTTTTAAATGCACTTCTTCCTCTTTCCTGTTTATATGGAAGCATACCTCTTATTGTTCTTTTCATTATTTTTTCAGGAGCAGAAGGATAAAAAGGCCCGTTTATCAGATTTCCACCTCTTTGTCTTGATACTAAATGTTCATTTAATGTTGTATCTTTTCTTCCTGTGACTATTGCTTTTTCTGAATTTACAATTATAATTTTTTTCCCTAATAATGATTGCTTTGCAGCATAAGCTGCAATTCTTCCCATGGCTGCGCCTTCGGCATTTATTACTATTTTTTCTGTATTAGTTCTCTCTTCTGTTGTCATTTTAAATTCATAATATATTCCTTTAATTTAGGATGAAAAGATGTAGTAAAATACTTTTCTATTTCTTTTGGAGAAACCCATTTCATTTTAATAAAATCTTTACTTGCTTTTTCCTTACCTCCAATAACTTCACATAAGTAATATATTGATAAAAATTCTTTTTTTTCAGGATATGCTTTTGCAAAAACAGCCCCCAAACTCTCAACTTTTAATCCTGTTTTATTTTTAATTATTCTTTTCAATGCATCTTCTAAATCTTCTTTATAGTTTGGTCTTCCACCAGGAAAACACCATGTTAGTTTTTTAATATAAGGATCATTTTCTCTTCTTACTATTAATATTTTTTTAGTTTCTGGATTGTATACTATCCCTAAAAGATTCACTAAAAAAACACCTTTATCAAATTCTTCCAATTTCATGTTATTATTTTTCCCTTTATTTCTTTATTTTTTTTAATTTCATCTGATAGCATTATTATTTCACACTTTGCTTTTTCTAATTTATTTCTCGCTTCTTCTGAATATGATAGGGCTATAATTTTTATCTTTTTATCCATATCTCCCATTGATAATACCTTCCCAGGGATTATAATAACATCAGAGTCTTTTGTCTCTTTATTTATTTTATCAATATTAACTTCAACTTTTTTTCTTCTAGGTCTTGATAATATATTTATTATTTCCTTATTTTTGCTTTTATTTAAAACTCTTAAGGTTATAACTAAATCTGAGTTTGTCTTTCTTCTTATTTGCTTTTTTATCTTTGTTTTGCTTTTCATGTTATTTTCTGTTAATTTTCCTAACGCAAAATAGAATTATCCATATGTCAGAAATTCTCAATGTTCTTTCGAATTTCTGAGCACCCAAAAATCTACCTGAGATTTTCTTGGTCTACTAACGCGTTAGCTCGCAGATAAAATTTCAGATTTTAATGATATATAAATCTTTTGATATTTATGTCTTGTTAATATAATCACTAATTTTGTATGTAGGAAAAAGCTTTGCTCTTTAGTATCTTACTTATTTATTAGTAAGAGTAAACCTTTTTGGGCAATCAAGTAAATTTAAGATGCAGTTCCTACAATTTTAAGGTTGTTTGATTAACTCTCGTCTATCTCACGAGCGAGCCGAAGGCGAGCGAGTGCTATATTTAATAGAGTGCGGGAGAAAGGATTCGAACCTTTGAAGGCACTAAGCCACAACGTTCTTAGCGTTGCCCGTTTGACCACTCCGGAACCCCCGCGTAAATATATGAATTAAAAATTATTTATAAAACTATATCTTATGTTATATAAATCTTTAAATATGCTTTAAGGTTTAAGAAAAAATGAGAACAATGTATGATAATATTAAAAAATCAATAGAGGGCGGTTTATATAGAGATATTTCTAAGAACTATTCATCAACTCTTTTTATAAAAAAATTAAAAACAATGTTTACTCCTGTTAATGGGTTCTATGTAGGGGTTGAGGTTCTTAATTTAACAGAAAATAAAGAAGGCACACTTTCAGTTCTTGGCATAGCTGAATCTATGAAAAGAATAAAATACAGAGATTTAACTCAAAACGAGGCAAATGTTCTTGCTTATTATGAGAGAAAACAATCAGAATTAGAAAAGAGAATTCCTAAAGTAGAGCCCATAGGAAAAGGAACTCCAGAATCTTGGATGAGTGCATAATCTTTAAAAAAGAAAAACCTTACTTTATCTGCTTGAGATTTTTCTTCAAGGCTTCTATTGATTTGAGCATTATTTCTTTTGCTGAAATTTGTCCCCAAGATTCTACTGAAAATAAAAGTTCTTCTTTATTTGGCTTGATGTATATTTTTTCATTATTATATTCAACAATATCGTTAATAAAATCATAAGCTAGTTTATCAGAATTCTTTATTGCCATAAATTCTTTTTCTCCAATTATTATTGCTTGTTTGTTTTCATCTTTTATTTTTTCAATTATAGGAGTATAAGAATAATATACTAGTCCTGGAGAAAATTTTGTGTGCCCTATTCCTTTTCCCAATTTCGCTTTAGCAACAAAATTTAATTCTTGATCTTTTGCCAATTCAACTATAATCATATCCTCATAAACAACTTCTTCTTTCCCCTTCAAATTTTTAGAATAAACAGTACAAGGGCCTTTTGCAGTTAGTTTAAAGTCTACCTGGCAATTGCCACATCCTTTCCCCTTGCATTTACAATCTTCTTGTAAGTCCATATCCTCAGGAGTTTTTAATGGGATTAACCCTAATCTCAACGCAAGAACTTCATCATATAAAATAGAATCATTTTTATGAAATTCAATTTCATCTATTGCAAGAATAGGAATTTCTAAGCTAGACCTTCTTATTGCATTTGCCAAAGTTTCATCTATATTTGCAATAAATTTTATTTTTTCTTTTGTGTTTTCAATTATTTTCATTTTTTCCCTCAATAATTATGTGGCTGTATTACTGTATCTTTAGAAAATACACTTACATAATACCATTCTTGTTTAAGACCAACTCTTGGAAATAATATCTCATATTTTTTTGCATCAATTCTTTTACCTAAATACTCAGATATTTTTATTGCATTTTCTCTATTCTCTGTAGGGCCAATAACAACACTTCCTTTTTTATTCAAAATGTCCATAGCTAAGTTAACTATTTCACCAATTTCATTTGCTTCTAATTCTCTTTTTTCATCATTTCTTAATTTGTTTGTTATGTTTTTATTTGTCATTTTATACTCTTCGTCCTCTTCTTCCACCGCCGACTTTAGGACCTCCCCTTGGAACCTTTGTTAAATCAATAATACTTAATATTTTAAATCCTTCTTTTCCTAAAGCTCTAACTGCAGCATGTGCTCCTGGCCCTGCTCCTGTTAATCCTGTTTGTGCTGTGACTTTAACATATAATGAAGTTACCCCAATTTCTTTTGCTATTTCTGCTGCTTTTTTAGCAACAAACATAGCAATTGTAGGATTGGCTTTTAATCTATCTTGTTTAGTAACCTGTCCTCCTGAAAATCTTGCTATTGTTTTTCCTGTTAAATCTGTAATATGAACTATGGTATTATTAAATGAAGTATAAATATGCGCAACCCCGATTATTTCGTGTTTTTCTTCCATGTTTAAATTTTTATTCTCCTCCTTTTTTAATTTCCTCTTTTAATTTTTTTGTTTTTAATCTAATTTCGATTTTAGATTCTTCATCTTTATTTACAATATAACTAGGAGAATTTACTTTGATATTATTAATTGTAATATGTTTATGGGTTATTAATTGTCTTGAAGCCTTTGGTTTTAGGTTAAATTTCTCAGAAACAATTGTTTGCAGCCTTCTTTTTAAAATATCTTCTGTTCCTAGTCCAAGGACATCTGCAACAGTATTAACATTTAATCCCTTTCCTTTCAAACTATTTATTAATTTTTCCTGTTTTTCAGGATCTGCTGTCAAAACTTTTTTTGCTTTTTCCCTTATTTTCTTAACTTGAAATTCGGTTTTCCATATTTCGTTTTTATTTTTCAGTCCATATTTTTCAACAACTCTATCTTCTTCCTCTATTCTTGGTTTATCAAAAGGTTTCTTTGGTCTTGAAAATTTTTTCCTTTTTCTAATCATAGCTACTTACCCTTTACTCCCTTTGTACTTTTCGCAGGGGCTGTTTTTTTCTTATGAACCCCAACTGTTTTATTTTGTCTGAAGTGAGATTTTGTTCTTTGTCCTCTTACAGGCTGTCCTGTTGCATGTCTTAATCCCTTGTAGGACTTTATTTTTTTTAATCTTTTAATATCAAATTCTTTTCTTAAGTCGAGATCAGAGCCCACGAGATGAACATCCTTTGCATCTTCTCTTTCATTTCTTCTATTTAACAAATAAACAGGCAATTCTGGATTTTCTATAAATCTAGATATCTTATTTATTTCTTCTTCTGTCAAATCTGAAATTCTTTTAGTTTTATTAATATTAAGAACTTTGCAGACAGCATTTGAAAAACTCCATGAAACTCCCTTAATTCTTGTTAATCCTATAAAAACTTTCATATTTCCAGGTATATCAAAAGATAGAATTCTAATTAAGCTTTCTTCATTTACCTGTTTCTGATATTGCTTTTTTGGTTCTACAATTTTCTTTTCTTTATTTTCTTTTCGTTCCATTTTTACCTCACAAATAAATTATGCCTCTGCATTTCAGTTAATTCTTCAAATATTCTTTTCTCAACAGCTTTTTTTGGGTCTGGGATGCTTGATATCCTTTTTTTCATATCTTCAAAACTTTGAAATTCTTTTTCTTCCCTTGCCTTTAATATCTCTTCTTTATGCTTTTTCCCAAATCCAGGCAATAATTCTAACTGGTGAATTCTAGTATTTATAGGCTGTGCTTTATTGAATATATCAACAAACTCCTTCTCTTTTTTCTCTACAATTTCCTTTATAAATTCTTCTAAATTTTGCTTTGCAGTTTCTGTTAATTTTTCTCTAAGTAGTCTACCTCTAATGAAATGAATTTTATCCCTTTTTCCATCTCCAATGTAAACCTTCTCTTTAAGTTGCAGGGTGATTCCTCTTCTAGGTATTAATTCAAGAATTATTAACTCGTTTTCACCTATAGCTTGAGCTACAGGCATGGTTCTTCCCTCTAAAGGGTAGCCATATGGCAAAAAATCTAATACAATTGCATTTTCTTCCTTTATCATTTTGTTAAATTTTTTTGTTTGTTTAGTAAAATTTAATTATTGAAAAATCTTTGATTTTTCATATTCATTACTTGTTTTCTTTAACAATTCCAAGAATTTTGTTTGTTTCATCTTCATTTAAACTCACTTCTGAAAATATCTTATTAAGCTCAGATGCTGTTTCGGGAAGCAAATCAATAATCTTTACAATATGTTCCTGTTTTATTTTTATTAAATTTAGTTTTTCTAACTCCCCTCTTAATTTTTTAGCATCTTCTGGTTTTATATCTGTGAATTTTTTTATAAATCCCTTTAATTCTTTCTTTTTTTCTTCATCTGCTTCTAGGGCTTCAAGTAAATCTAAACTCTCTGCCATGCTTAACGCTTTTGTGTCTTTTATTGTCATGTTAAAATTTTTGTTTGTTTATTTTTTATTTAACGGGTTTTAGATTAACCGCATTTATTATGAAATGTTTTGTCATATTAAAATCTTTCAATTCAACAATATAAAACTTCCCTTTTTTTCCTATTATTTTTCCTGTCTTTCCACTAATCCTTTTAGGAAGATTAGTATGAACTGAAGTATCTCTAACTATAGTAACATTATCGTTATCTCTATATTCATGAAACATTTTTGACATTTTAAACTTTCCTTTCTCTCTTGGCGATTTTTGTCTTGACATATTTGAGTTTATCTTTTACTGTAGTGTTTTACTTCATTTAATATCTTTTCTAATGCTTCTGAAACAGCATAAAATAAATTATAGTCTGTTACCTTTGCATTGAATGTTTTATTCTTTGTTTCTAACTTTGCTTCTATTTCGTGTAAAAAAGCTTTTCCATGCTGAGATTTTTTTAATCTCAAAGAGAGTTGCTCGTAATCTTGCTCTCTGCTTATTTTAATATCATGAGTTTGGATTATATTACTTACAACAGACTTTTCCGCTTCTGTAATATTAAATCCACTTAGTCTTAACTTTTCCATTTTGTTTTTTAACTTACAAGAAAGGCTTATTTTCCGCCAATTGCTTTTCTATATCCGCCATCCATTGCTGTTTCGCAAACACTTCCCTGAAATAAATCTCCTTTGCCCTTTGCACTATTCATGCTATCTTTAATTGCTTTGAACATTTTTTCACCCCAGACTCCAACTCCGCATCTTTCACAAACATCCAATACTAAATCATCTGCTATCCCTACATTGCAATATACACATTTCTTGGCCATAAGGTTTGACTTATTTTACTATTTTTAAACCTTTTTATGCTGGATTATATAGTAAGATTTTTAAATCATCTTTTTATATGTTAGATATGATAATTCCTATAAGATGTTTTTCATGTGGTAAACCAATTGCTCACTTGTGGAAACAATATAAGGAAA
>Ga0265292_1001874_pt1 | contig 16585 bp, 17 predicted proteins | sample Munlanlewell296A_FD_189080 | JGI IMG/M metagenome (GOLD analysis project Ga0265292, IMG submission 189080) | Leachate microbial communities from a municipal landfill in Southern Ontario, Canada - Leachate well 296A | ecosystem: Engineered > Solid waste > Landfill > Unclassified | place: Canada... | reverse complement strand
AAAAAAGGAGATTATTTTACGTTTCATTAACAAGAGCAAAAGTTGGAGCATTTCTTTCTTGGGCTCGCCAGCGTACCGGTCAAGAAATACATATGCATGGAAGAACAATGTTGGATAAGAAAAAAAGCAGATTTTTGGATGAGATAGAGAAATAATCATGAAAGAAATCCAAGCAAAATATTATAAAAGCAATAGAAGGAACAGTAATAGGATCTGTTAAACGGACAGGATAATAAAAAACAGAGGTGCGTGTAGTTTTGAGTAAATACGATGGAGGTAACAGTGATAGATCCCATGATATCATTAAGTTTTACAATCCAATCTAATCCTGGCACTTATGCCTTGTTACTTGGTTCCGGCGTTTCACGTTCCGCCGGTATCCCCACGGGCTGGGAGATAGTCATTGATTTAATAAAAAAATTAGCGGCTGTACAGAAAAAAGATTGTATGCCAAGCCCCGAAAAGTGGTATGTTGAAAAGTATAAGAGAGAGCCGGATTATTCGGAGATTTTGGAAGAAATTGTAAAAACTCCCATTGAGCGCAATCAGTTATTGCGAGCATATTTTGAGCCAAATGACGACGAAAAATCGAAAGGTCTAAAAGTTCCCACAGAAGCCCATAAATGCATTGCAAAATTGGTGGCTAATGGTTATATCAAGATTATTGTGACTACAAATTTTGACCGTCTTTTAGAAAAAGCGTTAGAAGATATCGGTATAATTCCCACAGTTATAAGCACTCCAGATTCTGTAGAAGGCGCTATTCCCATAATACACTCAAAATGTACTATAGTGAAAGTTTCAGGTGATTATTTAGATACTCGCATTAAGAATACACAAAAAGAACTATTTCAATATGACAAAAAAACAAATTTGTTGTTAGATAAAATATTTGATGAATTCGGTTTAATTGTTTGTGGTTGGTCAGCAGAATGGGATGCCGCGTTGGTGTCGGTTATAGAAAGATGTAAAAATCATAGATTTTCTGCTTATTGGACGGCACATGGAGATTTAGCCGTTCCAGCAAAGAAACTTATTGAATTAAGAAGAGCTTCAATCCTTGATATGAAAAGCGCTGATGAATTTTTCCATGATTTGACAGAAAAAATATTTGTCTTACAAGAAATTTCTAAACCTCATCCTTTATCATCCAAAATAGCGGTAGCAACCGTAAAAAAATATATCATCGACGACAAATACAAAATCAGTTTGCATGATTTAATAATGAACGAAACTGAAAAGGTATATTCCGAGATATTAAACAATCCATCTTTTTCTGTTCACCCAACGCAATTTGATGTAGCCGAATTTAATAAACGAGTTAAGGACTATGAATCTTTAATTGAAGTCTTAAGAGATATGTTTATCGCTGGATGTTTTTGGGATGAGGGAAATAATAGTCAAATCTGGCAAAAATCTCTTGAGAGATTATCTTACTTTGAAACGCAAAGTGGAATTACTGCTTATTTGAAACTACGGTTACATCCTGCACTAATTTTATTATATGCCGGCGGAATTGCTGCAATTGCTTCAAAAAGATATTTTAATTTCACGACACTGCTAACAAACACAAAAATTTATTCAAATCGTCATGAGATAAAAGAACCTCTTATTTTACATCTGTATACACATGAGGTAATTGAGAAAGAATTAGCCAATAAACTTCCTAATCAGGACAGAAAATATGTTCCGCTCAACGAACATCTTTATGCATTGTTACGTCAACCACTCAAAGAGTATATTCCCAATGATAAGAACTACGATGAGATATTTGATCGTTTTGAATATCTAATGGCGCTGATATACGCCGATTTAAGAGAAAAGATAGTGAATGATAAAGATTTTTGGGGGCCGATAGGACGTTTTGGATGGAAATATAAGATTAGAATTTCTAGTCATAATATTTTAGTAGAAGTAGACGATGAAATTAAAAAACAAGGCAAAGAATGGGCACCCTTAAAAGTAGGTTTATTTAATGGTTCTGTAGAAAGATTGAATCAGGTTATAACTGGTTTTAAAGAACGACTTAACAAATTAAATTGGTACTAATAAAAAAATGAATCGGATTTACAAAATCCCAAAAGATTGGGAAGTAGCAAAAGTAGGACAATATATCGGTTCAAGTGGGAAAATAATTAAAAAGGCAAGTAGGTGAAATTTTTTTCAGAGCAGTAACGGAACGTGTGGTGAAATGGCATCCGCACCGGTTTATCAAACTGGTGACAAACGTCCGTGTGGATTAAAATTCCACCACGAGCATAATACTGATTTAAATATTTTATATATAAATCAAATTCAAAAAAAATATGAATTTTATAAAAAGAATTAAAAACTATGTAATTTCAAAAAGACTAAAAATTAAAGTATATAAGAATTTGGAAGAAATATTTACCCCTGAAATAATTTCAGAACAAGACATAGCAAAAACAATAATAGATATATATACTTGGGAAAATTGGATTAATGGTGGATGTAAAGAGAGTCCAGAATTAACAAACTTATCTAAACAATATAATTTGCTTTTCAAAAATCAGACTCCGGAAGTATATAATATTTATAGACAAGAAATGTTTTTAAAAGCAATGAATTCTATCGGTTATGGTTTAATTTACAATACAATTTGGGATATATTTTATCAAATTAAAAAACAAACTCCTGATGAATTAGAAAAATATATATCTTTTCAAAAAATAGATGAAAATGGAATAACCCAAAGAAGTAATAATTGGCGTAAAATGAAGGAATTGCAAAAAATAGAGAGGGGTAAAAATATCCCTTTTTATATAGACAATTATAAAGACTATTTTGAAATTGACCAAATATACTATAGACTTGCACAATTAAATGAATTAATTAATAAGAAAAAGTTTGCACCCAATCCCTTTGATAAAACTTGTTTTGACAAAAATAATAGGTTATTAAAAGGGCGTGTTGTTAACGAAATATTCCCGCAATTCTTTGCTGGGACTAAAATAAATTCTGTTTTAAAAGAGACATATAATGTGAAGCTAAGGAATATGAGTGGGCATAATGACTATAAAATAAATGAATCAAGAAAGTTTATTGAATCGTTAGTGAACGGGTATGAAATTAGCTTCGAAGAAATTATGTTAAAATTAAATCACATCATACATATTAATAATGCATTATGGTGGGTGTTATCAAGAAATGAATATTATGATAATTTAAAAAATTATGCAGATAGGGGATGTATTGCTTTTGGATATGCTAATGGCAAATTACCAGTAGCTTTTATAATTCAATTAGAAGTATTTGAAAATATTGATTATGATAAGAAATGGTTAAATAATATAACGTTCGAATACAAAGACCAAAAAGTATTTGTTTTTGTTAGTGAAAATAGATATCCGATCATCATTCCCGAAAATCCTTATTTTAATGATTGGTATAATTTATTGAAAGGTAAAGAATGCTCTTGTGTTATTTTACCAGTGTTGCTGCCTTTAGGAGTTTCAGGTAAAGGATGTAAAATAGATGATATTTTATATGAATTAACAAGAGATATGAAAATAAAGATTATTAAAATCATTTAATATTTCTCAAAAAGCATTGTATTTAAAAATGCGAAGATAAATAAAATGGATAAAAATATAAATAAAATCCCGAAAGATTGGGAAGTGGCAAAATTAGGACAGTATATAAATGTTTTCAGTGGGTATCCTTTTAAAACAGATGATTTCTTATCTACCAAAGAAGAGGGAATTAGTATTGTTAAAATTGGTAATTTGCAAGATGGAGTTGTTAGAATTTATGAAGACACCAATAAAGTAATTGAAGGGCTTTATACAAAACTTCCTGAATTCCAGTTGCTTTCAGGAGATGTTTTAATTGCTTTATCTGGTGCAACAACAGGAAAAATTGCTGTAGTTGAAAAGGATTTAGGAAAAGCATTAGTTAATCAACGAGTTGGGAAGTTTGACATATTAGACGACAAAAAAATAAAACAAACATATTTTTATTATTACTCACAAACAAAGACATTTACTTTAGATATATTAAAGTATATTGGTCAAAGTGCGCAAGGTAATTTAAGTCCCGAACAGATTAAAAAAATAGACATTTTACTTCCCCCACTTCCCGAACAACAAAAAATTGCGGAGGTGTTTTCTACGGTGGATGAGGCGATACAGATAGTTGATAGGGTTATTGAAAAGATCCAGTGGGTAAAAAAAGGATTGATGAATGAACTATTAGTAAATGAACCGATAGGTGAAACGAAAGAAGAAATAGTAAATATATTTTCTCTTGAATATGGTAAAGGATTAACTCAAAATGAAAGAAATGATGGAAAATATCCTGTTCTTGGTTCCAATGGCATAGTTGGATCTAACTCAACATTTCTTGTTAAAGGTCCGGGAATCGTAATAGGAAGAAAGGGAACAATTGGAGCGGTTAAGTGGTTAGATGTAAATTTCTGGCCTATTGATACAGCATATTTTGTTGTTCCAAAGAAAGACGATTTAAATTTGAAATGGTTGTATTACAAATTAGTTGTGCTTAATTTAAAGAAACTGAATACCGCAACAGGAATTCCAGGACTAAATAGAGAAATGGTATATGGACAAGAAATATACGTTCCGTCTCTTCCCGAACAACAAAAGATTGCGGAGATACTTTCCGCGGTGGATAATAAAATTGAACAACAGAAAAAGCGGAAAGAAAAATTGGAAAAGGTAAAAAGGGGCTTGATGGACGATCTTTTAACAGGCAAAAGGAGGGTTAAAATAAACTAATGAAATGGGAAATAATAGAAAAGATAATAAAAGTAGTTGGACCAATAGTTATCCCATTTGGTTTAGGTTTTTTTACGAATAGATGGGTAAACTCTAAACAGCAAAAAGATAAAAGACGTGATAACCATTTTAAAAAAATTAAAGAACAAGTTTTTAATCCATGGTTAAATCGTGGTGATATTTTTCAGAGATCAAATCAACAGATTAATGAAATATTAGTCCACGATTTAAAAAATCATTTTCCTGAATTATACAAGAAAATGGAAAAGATCTCGGAATTACAAAATCAAAAAGAACAAATAATTGAACAGATAATAAATTCATTGCAGCAAAAATACCCCGAATATAAAATTTATAAAGAAATAGATTGGTACATACACTATTGGGAGAATGAGCCACATAAACCGCAAATAAATGGTAAAGACAGAATTACGGGTAATGGGGTCGATTATGCAGTAAGAAAAGAAGAAAGTTATACATATGAAGAACAAAAAAGCCTGTGTGATGAAATTACGCAATTACCGTCAACTTCTGAAGCCAAAAAAATCAATGAGTTGCGTCATTTGATTGAGAAAAAAAATGAAGAAATCATAAAAGAAATGAAAGTTCTTGAATTAATAGAAAAATTACCAAACGAATGTGATTTTATTAAATGATAAATATAATAAAAGTGTTAAATTGAGGTTGTAAAAAAATGGCTAACTTTACAGAAAAATCATTGGTTGAAGATTATATTGTAAATAAACTTGTAGAAAAGGGCTGGCGGTTTGTTCCTGCGGATGAACTGTCAAGAGAAACATTTGAAGAGCCGCTTTTGATTTCCGATTTAACGAGACAGATAGAAAAAATAAACGGCGAAAAGTTCAAGTCGGAGGGATTGGAACTCGGCGGTGATGAGTTCAAACAGGCAATCAATGAGCTGAAATTGAGGGCATCCGGTCAGGAAGGAATAAAACAGATTCTTGAGTTTTACAAAAATGGCATCCCCGTCAAGTTTGAAAAAGAAAGGGTTGTAAAATATGTTCAAATTTTTGACTATGATAATGTAGGGAACAACGAATTTGTTATTTCCCGACAGGTTAATTCCCAGAGCGCCGACAGGTCAATAAGAGCGGATATTATGCTTTATGTTAACGGTATTCCGCTTATTATTATTGAATGCAAAAACCCGGCAAGTTTTTCTTCAAGTTGGTACGATGCTTACAAACAGATTAAAAAGTATGAAAAAGATATTCCGGAATTGTTTAAGTATGCTCAACTCGGGATAGCGGTAGAAAAAACTGCATATTATTTCCCGATAGTGCCGTGGCAGGAAGATGTAAAGATTTACGAATGGAAAGAGGAAAACAAGGACTCTGTTGATTCTCTGTTGGAAATGCTTGAGCCGACAAGAATTCTGGACATTATAAAAAACTTTTTATTTTACAGGATAGAGTCTGGCGAAGCCACGAAGGTTGTTACGCGGTATATGCAATACAGGGCTGTAAATAAAATCGTTGCCAGAGTGTTGAATAATATTGCCGGCAAGGAAGAAAAAAATAAAGGTCTTATCTGGCACTGGCAGGGTTCCGGCAAAACCCTGACTATGATTTTTGCGTCGTATAAGTTAAGAAACAATGATAAACTTGAATCGCCTACCGTGTTTTTTGTCGTTGACCGCGATGATTTAGAAACGCAGTTAAATGAAGAATTTTCTGCTCTGGGAATAGAGCCGTATATTGTTGACTCGGTAGAGGATTTAAAAAGCGTGATAGAGCATGACGATTATAGGGGCAGAAGAGATATAATTATTACCCTTATACATAAATTCAGACCAGGCGAACTTGAAGGACTGGTTAGAGAACTTGACAAAAAAGATGTTAAGGGTTCTATAAGGACCAGAAAAAATGTTATTACCTTTATTGACGAAGGACACAGGACGCAATACGGAACGCTTGCGGCGCAGATGAAGAACGTTTTAAAAGGCGGTTTCTTTTTTGCTTTTACCGGCACTCCAATATCCAAAGAGGGAAGAGATACATACAATGAGTTTAGTTATCCGCCTACCGAAACATATTTTGACAAGTATTTTATCACGGACTCCATTAAAGACGGGTTCACGGTAAAAATCGCATATCAGCCGAGATTGGAAAGAGACGTTCATCTGAAAAAAGAAGAGCTGGAAGCGTTCATAAGTTTGGAGGGCGAAGAAATCCCCGAGGAATTTAGAGAAGACGCAAAAGAAGAAGTCAGAAAAAAGATAAACAAGATAAAGGCGTATCTTGAAAACCCCGAGAGAATTGAAAAAATCGCTAAAGATATCAAAGAGCATTTTAGCGGGAATGTGGACGGCAAATTCAAAGCAATGGTTGTCGCGGTGAGCAGAAAAGCATGCGTTCTTTATAAAAGGGAGTTGGATAAATATTTGCCCAAGGAATTTTCAGAAGTGGTTATGACATATAATCAAAATGACGATGAAATAATTTCCGGTTACCTGCGGGAACTTCTTGGAAGAAACAAAGGGCTTGATATAGAGCAGATAAAAAAGGAAACGATAACAAAGTATAAGGAGCAGGAATTGCCGAAGTTACTCATCGTTACCGATATGCTTTTAACCGGTTTTGATGCGCCGATATTGCAGACGATGTATTTAGATAAACCGCTTAAAGAACATAGGTTGCTTCAGGCGATAGCGAGAACCAACAGACCTTATAAAGGCGAGAAAGAAGCGGGTCTGATAATAGACTATGCCGGGATACTGAATAATTTCAAAAAAGCATTTGAAATATACAGCAAGGATGATGTGAAAGGGGTGTTGCACGGGATAGAGGAATTCAAAGAGGATTTCGCCGGACTTATTAACCGGTTGCTGGAGATATTTAAGGAACTTCAAAAGAACGTTTACGACAGAAAAGTGCTGTTAAAGGCGATGGAAATTCTCACTTCGGATGAAAATATCTGTAAAAAGTTTGTGGAAGATTACCGGAGTTTACGCAGGATATTTGAACTGCTTGGTCCGGACGAAATTAAACTGGACTACTTTAACGAATATAAATGGCTGACGGCAATTTATGTGTACTATTCAAAAGAAGTTATGACGAAGGACGGCAATATTGATACTTTTGTTGAAAAGTATTTTGACAAAACCATAAAACACGTTTACGAAACTACCGAGATAGAGGAATTGAACAAAAATCTGCCGCAGATTGCTTTTGATGATAAATATTTTGTTGAATTAAATAAGAAAATAAATAACAGAGAAGAGCGTGCCGCAAATATCGTTTTTACTTTAAACAGGTTTGTTCTCGTGGATAAAGACAGAAATCCGGTTTTTATGACCATAGCCGACAAGGTGGAACAAATACTGAAAAAGTGGAAAGAAAAAAACAAGGATTACGAGGCGATATATAACGAAGGAGCAACGGTTTTAAGGGAAATAGAGAAGTTAAAATCCAGGCAGAAAGAACTCGGGCTAAATAATCTGGAATATTCAATACTGCTTGTTCTGGAAAAAGAAATCGGCAAACGGCAGGAACTGGAAAAAGACGTAAAAGATTTGTGTAAAATATTGAAAGAGGAGATGTTCAACGGATGGGTCCTGCAGTCGACCATAAGAAAAAATATCGAGAGAGAAATAAGGTCGTTTTTAAGAAGGGAAGTCGTGAAATATAAATTGAATTATGAAAAGATAAACGAGATGTATGATGTTGTAAAAGGGAATATCTCTAAATATGAAGCAAGCGAATAGAACAAGCAATTATATGACGGGTTACAATATTGATTACAGGGATATAAAATATCCGCGTCTGGAATTTAGGACCGGAAGTTTGCTTTTGGTTTTGCCGCATAATTACAGTGATGTTAAAAATTTGGTAGAGAAGCACAAGAACTGGATTTCCAAGAAAGAGGCGTTTATAAAAAAAGCGTTGAAAGATTCCAAGAAAATAAAATTTGTGGAAAAAAGAACAGACGAACAATTCAAACAATACGTTAAAAGATTGGCAAAATGGAACGCAAAAAAACTGAGCGTTTCCGTTAATAAACTTTCTTTTAAGAAAATGAAATCAAAATGGGGTAGTTTAAGTTCGACTAAGTGTTTGACTATAAACACATTAATGAAATATCTGCCGCAGTCTCTCATAAAATATGTAGTATTTCATGAGATGGCACATTTGATTGAGCGGAAACACAATGAAAATTTTTGGAGAATTATCCGTAAGAGATACAAAAATTGTGAAAAATATGAAAATTTACTTTTCCAATACTGGTTTTCAATTAGCAGAAAAACAGCAGGAAATGTTGTAGTATGTGAAAAAAAGGTTCCAGATCGTCTATGGAAAAAACGGAGTAACCGGTACCGTATCTTGGCATTTGGCAGTTTTGAAAATTCCCAAATGGACAACGGTCCACTTATCAGGGGGATTTATGAAGCAGAAAAGTGGTGATCAAAGCAGCAATGTAATGATTAACTCTATAGGTGCCAATAGTGACGTCAACATAAATCAGCAACGCCTTGCGGATGAGGCATTGGAACATCGTCATACGGTTTTCGAGACAAAAGGTTTCAAAGAATATACCGCGAAAGACGTTAGGAAGAAGACTCTTCATGCTGTTATTGCAGTTGTTGTTGGTGGTTTAGCAGTTTTTTCCAATATTCTTTCCGTTGCCGCGTACTTTGGTTTGGCGAAGTTCCCGGTTGCTATTCCCATAGTAGCGATCTGCTTGATTGTGGTGCTAATCAATGTAAGATATGTAGAACTTTTATTCCTGCCAAAGAATACTGATACTTATAGATACTTGTGGGGAAAGTTTGTCCGCAAAAGTAATGATGACAGATATGTTGTTTATGAGAAAGTGGCGCCGTGTATCTATCCGAATTGCAATGGTGATGTGAGGATTGTCTCCGCCCCAGCTCGCGAAAAGCATAATCACCCTATTGTGGGAATCTGCTCTATCGGAGAAAGGGAACATACATACACAGTTGACTCCAACGGTATTGGTTTCCCGCACAGGTTTGATTGGCGTCCTATAGAGAGTTCCCAGTCGGACTAGCGGGATAGGGATTGTCTATGAAAAAATAATTTTGGGATGCGAATATCGGCATCGTCCCCGTAATGTTAAAAATGGTAAATGATTTCACAATGATATGTCTCATAAAAACCTGCCGAGCAAAAGCAGATTACGGGAGAATATGGTAATCAATGCGATATGTTCTAACGAATCAAATATACTCATAATAGTAGGCAATTGTTATGAAAAAATTGGCAAGTTTGTTTTTCTAAATAATGGTATAAGTTATATTTTCCCAGTATTACAAACAACAGGTATATTAACAGAATCTGTATGTTCAAGAGCAACTGCTGATATTCAAGAAATAAATTTACTGAAAACAGGTAAAATTACAAAAGAGACTGTTAAATTCACATATCATGATGATGGGAACGTGCATTTTTCAATGGATGCTAAAATACGTACAGAAATAAAATTAAACACAAATCCATTAGTAAATGTAGATAGACATCTTTTCTCATGTATGTATTCTAATTTTAATGTGAATAAATTAAAGGATAGAAAATTTGACTATTATTCAAAAAAAGCTTTTAGAATCAATTTTGCTGATAAAATACCACAAACATTTCAATTATCTTTTTATTCAATAAAACTGCCTCACAAAATACAACCGAATGAACTTATATTTGTCTCTCCAAATAGAAAAAGAAATATTAAAGTCAATTGTAGCCCGATAATATCACCATATTTACCAAATAAAAATATAACTACATTCATATTTTATGGAGGATTTAATATCAAATCCGATAAAATTAGATTTTTATCAGCCATGTATCCTTCAGGAGAATATAAATCATTATCTAAATTGATAGGAACTGTTGACTTAAATATTTAGTTGTCTTTAGAAATAATATACTATATGAACCTGTACTACTTTGTAAATAATTAGTAGGCAAGGATAATAATGTCAATTGATGAACATGGTTTTTTAGGAAAAGAAATCGAGGGATATAAACAAAATATAGAAAATAAATTTAAAGACATCTTTGAATTAGCATACGAATTAAATGAATACGCACAAAAAATAAAATTTAAGTTTATAATTCATAACAAAGACGGACAGGAAGTTATCGCTGCTTCGTTATTCATAAGAATATTAAATGGCTTTCAAGGAGCAGTTATATTATTAAAATACGGGCTGACTATAGAATCAGTAGTAATCGTGCGTTCAACATTAGAAACACTTTTCGTATTAAAGAGAATTTGTGACGACCGTGAATATGTTCGGGATTATGTTAAATCAGATGAAAAAAAAAGATTAAAACTTATGAATATAGCACATAGAAATCCAAGTGCTCTATTTGAGAGTTTAAGACAATATGCAACTGAAGAAATTATAACAGAACTAAAAAGTAAAATTACAAAGGAAAATATTGATGAAATTCAATTAGAAACTTTAGCTGTGAAAGCAGGGATGCGTGATTATTATGATGGTGTTTATAGGATTTTATCAGGGATTTCACATCCAACGCCAAGAGCAATAGAAAAATATGCAGTAGTTGATGAAAACAGAGACGTTAAATCCTTTAATTGTGGACCAATGGAAGATAATTTGTCAGAAACACTTATTACAGTTATAGGATTATTAAACCTTGCTCTGGAATCTGTCCTAAAATTATTTAAGTTGAATGAAGAAGAAAAATTAACATATTTTGAAGAGAAGGAAAGAATTACAATAAATAAGTATCTTAATAAATAATAGTTGTTATCTTTAATAAATCCAAGATGAGTTCTTATATTTGAACAGAAGTCAGTATATAAAACATAAAACAAAAAAGTAGTGACTTTCTTTGGTTATGACAAATCGAAGCCAAAAATTTTTTGTAAGCAAAAGGGAAATAGGGAATAGGGGACAGGTCCAATAAATTTCTTGCCTGAATGCTAACACAAACCGCCAATTCAATTCGTTCCTTTGGTAAAATCAAAATTGATGAATTTTTCAAGTAATGGAGTGCGGCGGATTTTATCGTTGAAAGAACTCTTGTCTTTTTCTGTAGATTCTTGTATTCCCAATAAGCCGAAATCAATTAACGGTCTAACGATTCTGCTCACACCCGCCCAAATCAGATTATCAGAATGATACGGTTGCTCAAGATATTCCTTGTATTTTTTGTTTAATTGCAATCCTTTCACAAAAACCATTTCCAAAAATTCCTTAACGGTCATCCAATCTTTGCAATGCGTTTTGGCAATGTATACCGGGAAATTAAAAAATTGTTGCATTTCCGGTATTTCAAAATCGCCTCGGCCAAGGTAAGCCAAATTGAACTTAAGGAAAAATGTGTGAAACAAAGTATAGTAAAATTCACCTGGCGCCGCATTCAGTATATCTTTTCCCTTTTTTGTAATCGTAAATTTCTTGGTTGGACACCCTGATTAAATCGGCAAATTTGAAAATTAACCTTGTTATGTGTAACCAGAAAAAATCCTGCTCGTTTATAACTTTGCAATATTCTCTAATTGATGAGGTTTCATATTTTGTTATATTCATCGCCGAAGAAACAAAGTTTCTGTTGAGATTACCGGATATTGTAGCGGGTATGGGAGAATTGTCTTTTATAAGATTCAGGAATTTCCGTGCTTCACAGTAAAAGAGAGCATTTTTTAGTTCATCTTCGGATAAATTGCAATTGAATACTACTGGCGAATCATTTGAATCAAAAGGAATATAAAGCAGTTTAGACATTTGCGCAGGAGATAATCCGCCGAAGTCCTCCAGCGGTGTAGAATTTTTCTGGTCCGCGTGTTCCTGAACAAACTTGTTCATTTCCTCAATAGAATTAAACTTTTTGATTTTCAGCAGTTCTTTTATCTCATCAATAATTTCGCCCATAATTTAGTTCCTGTTTTGGCAAACATCCGAAATCCTAATATCCATAATTTTACAAATATTTCTTTTGTTTTGCAAGACGCCGTTTTCCGCAGAAAAATTAACTTGCTTTTTGTTCGTTGAAAAGATACAATAACATTGTGAAAAAATATAAATTTCATCTTCTCTGCTGCAACAAAGATAAAAAATGTAAATTTAAGCAGGTCGAGGGATACAGATTTTACTGCACCGATTACAAAGAAAAAATCAAGTGCGATAATGCGATATCTGAAAAAATCTTGAAAAAAGAAAAATGATTTAGTAAGATTAGCAAAATTATGGCAGAATATTGGTTAAAAAAAGTAGGACAAAAGTAGGACAACGGGGGTCACAAATCAGTATAGTTCAGTACAGACAGGTATAGGGAAGCATAAAATGAAAAACAAGGGGATTTCCGACGGTAGCGTAAACAAAAAAATGATTTGAGAGAGTAAATTTACAACACGCTGAAAAACACCGGTTATCTCTCTCAAGGCGGAGACCGTGGGTTCAAATCCCACTAGCGGCATTTTTTTGCTCAATATAACGGGTAACGAAAATGGTTTTGACATCTTTAATGGGAAACCGGTCAATCCCATATAATTATACATATTAAAAAACAGTTGAAATAAATATTTAAAATGGTAATATAATTCGGTGAAAAGCAATCCGTAATGGTTTGCTGAAATGTCAGAGGGAGCGAGGAGGAAAAGTGAGTATTTATGTCGGGAATCTGTCAAGCGAAATGACAGAAGAGGAATTGAAAGGGGTTTTTCAGGAATTTGGCGAAGTAACGAGCGTAAACATTATCAAGGATAAGTTTACCGGCCAGCCAAGAGGATTTGGTTTTGTTGAGATGGCATCCGTTGATGCAACCAAAGCGGCAATTGCCGGAATGAGCGGTAAGGAATTGAAAGGTAAGCCACTCACGGTAAATGAAGCCCGTCCAAAAAGTGCCACCGGTAAAAGAAACTTCGGCGGCGGAGGAAACTTCGCAGGCGGAAGAAACTTCGGCGGTGGAAGAAGTTTCGGTGAAGGGGGAAGCCGCAGTGGTGGAGGAAGCCACGGTGGCGGAAGAAGTTTCGGTGCTGGAGGAAGTCGCAGTGGCGGCGGAAAAAGCCGAGGCGGCGGCGGACACAGAGGTGGTTGAAATCACCGAGGGTAATCAGATTTGTTCTATTTTACCTGCCTGTTAACAGTCAATTTGTTATTAAGAGACCGTTGAGTTTTTCAATAATCTTATTATAGATAACAATATGACAACAAAACCAAATCAGCCGTCATATGATGTGATCGTGGTCGGTGGCGGCGCTGCCGGTATGTTCGCAGCCGGTCGGTCTGCCGAAAACGGTGCCGACGTGATATTGTTTGAAAAGAACGCAAAATTAGGAGTAAAACTCGGTATAACGGGGAACGGAAGGTGCAACATAACGAACTCCGGCGACCGCGAGTCATTCATAAACAGTTACGGCAAAAACGGCAGTTTTCTTTACAGGGCGCTGACTGAGTTTTCCAACCGTGATATAATTTTATTTCTGGAAAGATATGGCGTAAAGGTGATAACCGAAGCCGGCGGAAAAGTGTTCCCCGCAGACGGCAGGTCGGAAAGCGTTGTGAATGCGTTCCAGCAGTACATAGAAGAAAACAATTTTTACCTAAAAGTAAGGTTCAACGCGAGGGTTGAATCCATCTTGGTTGAACATGCTGGAGATATTAAAAGTGCCGCAGGGGTCAAATTTAGCGACGGAGAGACGATTAGAGGCAGAAAGATAATACTCGCAACCGGCGGACTGTCCTATCCAAAGACAGGCTCAAGCGGGGACGGATATGAAATGGCGAAATCACTCGGGCACACTATTGTGCCGCTAAATCCGGCTCTTGTCCCGCTTGAAACCGAAGAAGATTTTGTAAAAGACCTGCAGGGAGTTGCCTTATACGGTGTGAAAGTTTCCTTTTATTCAAATGGAAAAAAAATATGCGACGGGGAAGGGGATATAATGTTCACTCATTTCGGAATTTCAGGACCCGTTATTCTAAATATGAGCGGCATTATTTCATCTGTCCTATCTAAAAATGAAAATGTAGAAGTTTCACTTAACCTTATGCCCGGGAAAAACAGTCAGGAACTGGACGGTCAACTTCTGGATGAAGTTAAGATGTATAAAAACAAGTTCCTGAATAATGTCTTGAGCAAGTTTCTTCCGAAATCCTTCGTGCCGGTGTTTTTGGCGCGTGCGGGTATTTCGGCAGATATAAAATGCAACCAGATAAGCCGCTCACAGAGAGATAATCTTGCGGGTATGCTTGCCGGTTTCAGAATAAAAATAAAAAAGACCAGACCCATAGAAGAAGCGATGGTTACAAAAGGCGGCGTTTCGCTTAAGGAAATAGACCCATACACGATGGAATCAAAACTTGTGAAGGGTTTGTATTTCTGCGGCGAGGTTATTGACATAGACGGAAAAACCGGCGGATATAACCTGCAGGCGGCTTTTTCAACAGCGTATCTTGCCGCAAAATCCCCAAATGAATATGAGAAATAAGCATAAAGCAACGAATGATGCATCCTGTTTAGAAACAGTCATTTTCGGAAAAAACCTGAAGGAATTGTTTGAAAACGCTGCCTTTGAAATATATTCTCTTATTGCCAAACCTGATAGCGAGAAGAAAAAGAAACCGATAAAAATAACGGTAACCGCAAACAATACGGAAGACCTGCTTATGGCATATCTTAAAGAGTTGATGCATTATTATTCGGTAAGAAAAATATTATTATGCAGTGTCAATGTTATGTCGCTTACAAAGAATAAAGTTCACGCAAAACTTACCGGTGAGGAACTGGGCCGCCGCCACCATATTATTAATGACCTAAAATCGGCAAAATACGGTGCGGCAAACGACGTCGTAAAAATAGCCAAAACAAGAACCGGCTACAAAACCCAAATAATTTTTGATGTTAACATCGCTTAATTTTTTTGCAGCATTTGTTTTTATAGTCCGTATAATCGGAAAAATTGGTTGAAAATCATATAAAAAAATAAAAATTTATAAAAAGTACTTGACAATACACATTATAATGTGTATAATTGTGTTGGCACCGGCAAATGTATAAATATTATTTTTATCAAACTCAACGCGGTGATATACCTGTAAAAGATTTTATTGTAAATTTACCGGAAGTAGTACAAGGTAAAATTGTAAAGTGGATTTCGCTGCTTCAGGAATATGGACCAACGTTAAAACGCCCGCATGCCGATAAATTGAGAGACAAGATTTATGAATTACGGTTGTCTTTTGGAAAGATGGAGATTCGCATCTTGTATTTCTTCTGGGGTAGTAGCGTTATATTAACAAACGGTTTTTTGAAAAAGAAGAGAAGCATACCAGAATCAGAAATAGAAAAAGCAATAAATTATAGGAATGATTTTATTAAACGAAACGGAGGTGGAGAAAAATGAGAGGTGCAGTATCATTTGACAGCGTAAAAAAAGAATTATTAAAACATCCCGGGATTAAATCCGCATATGACAAGGAACATGTAAGTGCGGTAGTTGCGTTACAGATTACGGAATTGAGAGAGCGGCATCGCTTATCGCAGAAAGAACTTGCAAAAAAATTGCACACCACGCAACAGACCATATCCAAGATAGAAAATCCTGACAACAATGTCACTATCGGCACACTTGAAAAAATAGCGAATATTTTTGACAGAAAGTTAATAGTAAAATTTGCGAAGTAAAAGAATTTATTAACTGCGCAGAAAATTAAAAATCCAATAAGAAAATTGTAAAATCAAAATGCTTATTAATTGACTTACTATATATAGTCAAGAGGAAAATTTAAAGAAAATATTTTTTTTAAATGAGTCAGAAATCGAAAAACCATCTAAAAATTAATATATACACGATAAAAACACAAGTTCTTTGACATATTT
>Ga0265292_1001873_pt1 | contig 16593 bp, 17 predicted proteins | sample Munlanlewell296A_FD_189080 | JGI IMG/M metagenome (GOLD analysis project Ga0265292, IMG submission 189080) | Leachate microbial communities from a municipal landfill in Southern Ontario, Canada - Leachate well 296A | ecosystem: Engineered > Solid waste > Landfill > Unclassified | place: Canada... | reverse complement strand
TGGGAATCTTTTTACACAGTTACCCCAGTTGAGAAACTTGATTGGGTTAATTATGTTTTTATCGCAAAAGGATGTAGAAAAGTAAAAGATCAACAGCCTGACGCAGGGGAGAAAATAACTGTGCGCTCGGTCACATTTGAGGAACTTATTTCACTTGCTTCGGAAGGGGAGTTACGGGGCAGGGATTTCAGAATCATGGTGCTTCAGGCAATGTTAAATCCTGAAAAAATGAAATATTTACGAAAGAAGTTTACGCCCTAGTAGAAATTCACTTTATTTTATAAATCTTTTCACCAAGCCCATCTCACGGTCACGAAAGCAATTGCGAGAACACTAAGAAGTGTAATTCCCTGTAACGCCATTAATATGTATTTATGTGAACGCGCGACATGCGATTTTCTTTTAAGATAGGCACGCCAACCTTGATGAATTAAAATTATATTTCCAGTCAGTGCAAAAATAAGTATTAATGCAGAGGTGTTGGTAGTGAACGCTAATGCGTCAAACCCGTAGAGAGCTACACTTGCGCCCACTCCAGCAAACAGTATGTCCAGTAGTGCATTTTCTGCATCCTCCGCGAGACCGGCCCCAAACTCAAGAGCTTCGTAGAGTACTGCCCCACCAGTGATTGCTATAAAAGCGTAGAGAGTCGGCACCTCTAGAAACCACGCGAATGCTCCGAAGGTTAATCCAGAAAGTAGGTGCACGAGCGACCAGAAGTCAGCATAGCGACCATGCGCCCACCCGAAGTTTACTAGTTTTGAAGCTGTGCGTTCAAAGTTCAATTTCAGCATCTTCTCCCTAGTATACCTTTTCATCTTAAAATATCGTGGTATTCTTTGCGCGTATTCTAAAGAAGAAATACCTATGGACGAAAAACAATTGAACGAGGAGATACGCACTGAAAAGACTCCACGCACGGTGTATTTTTTTGAGTACCTGACGCGTTGGACGGGCTCCATCCCATCATTGATTGTTCACACAATTCTTTTTGGTGGTGCTTTTGCTCTTGGGTTCTTTCATGTAGCTCCATGGGATTCTGTGCTTTTAGTATTGACGACATTAGTTTCTTTAGAAGCAATCTATCTTTCTTTACTTATCCAAATGACTGTCAATAGACACTCAGAAAGCTTGAAGGAGGTTGGAGAAGACGTTGAAGGCATTCAGGAAGACATTGAAGAAATTACAGAAGACGTTGAAGGCATTCAGGAAGACATTGAAGAAATTACAGAAGACGTTGAAGGCATTCAGGAGGATGTTGAAGAAATGACCGAAGAAGATGCTGAAGACGCAGAATTGGAAAAGCGTCACCTCGTGAGCCTAGAGCAGTTAACAAAAGATGTGCAACGGGTCTTACAGGACTTGGAGAAATTCAAGAAACAGTGAGCTAGAGATTAGTGTATAGCGTTTAGCGGTTAGGGGAGTTCAATCTCAGAAAACTAAACCCTAAACGCCAACCACTAAACTCTATTTAGGCTAGCCCCGAGAGGTTCGGAGTGTTAGAGTATTTGCAATGGAATCTAAAATTCATATCTCGCTGAAAGCGGATTCGTTTGGAACTCTGTGGGGTATGCCCATCACGAGCAGTCTGCTTATGACGTGGCTGGCAATGGGAATCCTCTTCCTTTTCGTGTTTCTGTTTAGGCGCTCCATTGCCCTTATACCGGGAAAACTGCAAGCAATGCTTGAGTGGGCGATTGAAGGCGCCCTGTCGTACATGACCGAGACCCTTGAGGATGCGAAGTTAGCTCGACGCTTTTTTCCACTAATAGCAACGCTTTTTCTCTTTATTCTGACCATCAACGAACTCGCATTCTTCCCTGGTGTAGGAAGCGTAGGGTTCTTTACTGAGCACGGATTCGCGCCACTACTCCGCCCTTCAACTGCCGACCTCAATACAACGCTCGCCCTTACCCTCATCTCAGTTATTATTGTTGAAATCACCGGTGTGGTAGCGTTGGGATTTTTCCGTTATACAGGGAAATTCATAAATTTCTCGTCCCCACTTAATTTTGTTGTTGGTTTAATTGAGTTAGTGAGCGAACTGGGACGCTTGGTGTCGTTGTCGTTTCGTCTTTTCGGTAACATATTTGCGGGTGAGGTTTTGATTGCGGTGATTGCACTGTTTGTGCCGTATATTATGCCTATCCCATTTATGCTCTTCGAAATTTTTGTTGGCTTTGTTCAAGCTGTTATCTTCTCTTTACTGACTTTGTTTTTCATCAAACTTGCGGTTACGCCTCCTCATGCGAGCGAAGCTCATTAAAACTGAGGAAAACCAGCCTCAATTGCTAGCCTAGTGAGGGGAAATTAGTGTATACTAGCGAGGTAATTATCAAGCCGTAAGGCATTATTTTGTATTAATTAACTATATATGGACATTGATTCTGCAAAACTGATTGGTATGGCACTCGCCGCAGGTTTGGGTGTGCTTGGACCTGGTATTGGTATTGGTCTTATTGGAGGACGAGCCATGGATGCAATAGGTCGAAATCCTGATGCATCAGGCAAGATTATTCCAAACATGATCCTTGCTATTGTTTTCACCGAAGCCTTGGGTATTCTCGCTTTGGTTGTGGCCTTTATCATCAAGTTCGTCTAATTAGAGAAGAGGTTAGGGGTCAGCGTTTAGGGTTTAGGGTTCTGAAATTGAATTCCACTAGCCCCTAAACACTAAACCCTATACACTATATTTCCATGGGAGAGCTATTTGCTACATTCGGTCTTGATGTACGACTGCTTGTTATTCAAGCAGTGAATTTTGGCATTACACTCGTTATACTCTGGTACTTTTTGTATCGACCGCTTCTTCGCATAATTGGCGAACGAAAAGAGAAGATTGCGAAAGGTGTCCGTGATGCCGAAGCAGCAGCCCTCGCCGTTACAGAAATTGAAGAAAAGCGTACTTCAATGCTTTCTGCCACAGAGCGTGAGGCACAAGGCTTGGTTGAGCGTGCAACTCTCGAAGGTAAGGATGAGCGTGCAAAAATCATAAAAACTGCACAAGAAAGAAGCGACGCAATACTTGCCGATGCTAAAGCGGAGGCTGTGGAAATGCAACGCCGTGCTCTTGCCGAGTCTGAGAAGGAAATGACTCGTTTGGCGGTGCTTGCTGCAGAAAAAATTCTTCGAAAACAATCATAAACCACCATGTCACTTGCTAATGCCTATGCTTCAGTTATTAATGAAACTCCACAAGAGCTTCAAAATGCTGATTTTACCCTGAAGTTACTTGCGTTTATGCGTGCACGAGGACATATGTCACTTCTTTCTGAGATTGTGCAAATACTGGAAAATAAACCAAAAGAGGCTGACGCAGTAGTGACTGTCGCTCACGGGGCAGATTTGAAAGAATTTGCATCTGAAATAAAATCCGCCCTCACTACATTAGGGGCGGATGCAAAAATACACCGCACCATCGTTGATGCTCGTGCTGTGGGTGGCTATTCAGTGCGTGCAGGTTCTCAAATAATCGACAACACTTTCAGAACAGCACTCGTCGACATTTATCAAAAAACAGTAGGTAGTAGATAATCGGTAGCGCACTTTAAAGCTCGTTACTTACCATTTACTACGTACTTTAAACTTGTTACTAACTTACTAATCCCATATGGACATCAGCATCATTGAACGCCTCAAGAAAGAAATTGAATCCTTTGCACCAAATGCAAAACCAACTGAAACGGGCATCGTGCGCAAGGTGGGTGATGGCATTGTTGAGATAGAAGGTTTGGATGAGGTGTCGATGTCCGAGATGGTTCGCTTTGACGAGGGTTCAGTATCTGATGTGAAAGCAACTATTGCACATGAGGATACACTTTTCGGCGTTGTTTTGAACTTGGAAGAGAATACCGTAAAGGCAATCATCCTTGGGGATTCGTCACGCATTAAAGAGGGAATGCTTGTGCACCGCACAAAGAAACTTCTTTCAATACCGGTTGGAGATGCAGTTATTGGTCGCATTGTTGACGCACTTGGCGTTCCTATAGATGGGAAAGGGCCAATCAAAGCAGATGCCACAAGTCCTATTGAGCGCGAAGCATATGGCGTTATCGACAGAGGTCCAGTGAATGTACCAATGCACACCGGCATTAAAGCAATTGATTCATTGATTCCTATTGGTCGTGGACAGCGTGAGCTCATCATTGGTGACAGAGGTACTGGAAAAACAACAGTTGCTATCGATGCAATTTTGAATCAGCTCAATGAACCTGAAGAAACTCGCCCCATCTGTGTGTATGTTGCTATTGGTCAAAAAGAATCAAAGACTGCACGCATTGCAGCGATGCTTAAAGAGCGCGGTGCAATGGACTACACCATTGTTGTTTCGGCTCCAGCATCAGCTTCAGCAGCGTTCCAATTCTTGGCACCGTACGCTGGCGTAACTTTGGGTGAGTATTTCATGGACAAAGGCAGAGACGTTTTGGTTATCTACGACGATCTTTCCAAACAAGCTGTTGCGTACCGACAACTTTCACTTCTCCTTCGTCGTCCTCCTGGACGCGAAGCATATCCTGGAGATATTTTTTACCTCCACTCAAGACTTTTGGAACGAGCTGCAAAACTTTCTCCTGAAAAAGGAGGAGGCTCTCTTACAGCGCTTCCTATTATTGAAACGCAGGAAGGCGACATCTCTGCATACATTCCTACGAACGTAATTTCTATTACTGACGGTCAGATGTTCTTGGAAGCAGATCTCTTCAACAAAGGAACACGTCCTGCTATTAACGTAGGTATTTCAGTTTCTCGTGTCGGTTCCGCTGCTCAAACAAAAGCCATGAAGAAAGTGTCAGGACGCATCAAACTCGACCTCGCACAGTTCCGTGAACTTGAAGCGTTCATGCAGTTCTCGCAAGACCTCGACGCTGAAACGAAGAAGACTATTGATGGAGGTCGTCGTCTTTCTGCAATTTTGAACCAAAACAAAAACGCCCCAATTCCGTTTGAGAGACAGGTTGTTGTTATGTATGCAGTCACTAACGGCTTCTTTGATGCATTTGGTGCTGAGCAGATGAGTGAAATAGAAGCAAAGTTCCTTGCGTATTTGGACAGGGAAGCAAAGGGAGTTCTTGATGCTATTCGTACATCAAAAGAAATAGCAAAAGACACAGAAGAAAAATTGAAGAGCGCTATTCAGTCGTTTGTTTCAACTACTGATGTAAAAAGCTGAAAGCTGACACCTGGAACCTGAAAGCCCTATGTCGTTAAAAGATATAAAAATCAAAATAAAATCTGTTGATCGTACTCGTAAGGTTACGAAAGCAATGGAATCGGTTTCTGCGGTAAAGATGCGCAAAAGCCAGATACGTGCAATTACTTCACGACCATACGCTTCTTCTGCACTCTCTATTTTGGAACGTATGAGTGTCTCTCTTTCATCTCTCAAGCACCCGTTGACAGTTGTACGCCCTGTTAAAAAAGCTGCCATTGTTGTAGTGACAAGCGATAAAGGTTTGTGCGGCATCTTAAATGCAGCTGTTGTGAAGACTGCATACACGCTTGCGGAATCACTTGAAATCCCACGTGAAGCAATTTCTATCTACGCATTTGGTCGCAAAGGAGCTGAGTTTTTTGACCGCCGTGGATACCAGATTTTAGGAAAATTTGAAAACATCTCTGATGATGTCTCTATCGCTGATTTAGCGCTGGTATCAAACGATATTGCACGAGCGTTTCTAGGTAAAGAGTTTGATCGTGTTGATGTTGTATATACTAATTTTAAATCAACATTTGAACAGAGCGCTATTGCCCACAAAGTACTACCACTTTCGATTGAAACAGTTTCTGAGATAGTAAGCGGCATTGCTCCAGTGAAAGGAAAATTTGCTGTAACAGAGCGAGTGAAGGGCCCCGCATCATACACGGCAGAGCCATCTCAAGAAGTGGTTGTCGATGCTTTGATTCCACGCTTGGTAAGCGTTCTCTTTTTTCACGCACTTTTGGAGTCAAAAGCGTCAGAGCATTCAGCTCGCATGGTTGCCATGAAGAATGCGTCAGATAAATCTCGTGACCTCTCAAAGTTACTGACGAGAAAATATAATAAGGCTCGTCAGGCACTCATTACGAGAGAAGTTTCCGAGATTGTGGGAGGTATTGAGGCGATGGCCACTAGTTAGCGGTTAGCGTTTAGTGACTAGGGTTTAGGGAGGATTAGAAAGAAAATAAAAATTAAGGTAGAATCAAAAACATGAACGGTACAATCACACAAATCATCGGAACGGTCGCAGACATTCACTTCGAGAATGATCCTCCTGCAATTCACAATGCTCTCGTATGGGAAGGGAAAGACCGTGAGGTTGTGTTTGAGGTTGCTCAACACATTGGTGTGAATCGTGTTCGCGCAATTTCTCTCTCTGCTACTGACGGACTCGTGCGCGGAATGAAAGTGAAAGACACAGGTGCGCCTATCTCGGTTCCTGTAGGTGAGGCATCGCTCGGCCGTTTGTTTAATGTTCTCGGCAACACAATTGACGGTAAGGGTGAAATTGCAAAAAATGTACCACGTTCTCCAATCCATCGTGAAGCTCCTCCTTTTATTGAACAAAGAACAAAGGCAGAAGTGTTTGAAACGGGACTCAAAGCAATTGACCTTCTCGCTCCTTTCATCAAAGGAGGTAAGGTGGGCTTGTTCGGTGGCGCAGGCGTAGGAAAAACAGTATTAATGCAGGAGTTGATTCACAACGTGGCAACTCAGCACGGTGGATACTCAGTGTTTGCTGGTGTAGGTGAACGTGTGCGTGAAGGGAACGACTTGTACCATGAAATGGCTGACTCGGGCGTTTTGGAAAAAACTGCACTTGTATTCGGACAGATGAATGAAGTGCCGGGAAGTCGTGCTCGTGTAGCCCTTTCAGGACTCACTATGGCTGAGTATTTCCGTGATGAAATGGGTAAAGACATTCTGTTCTTCATGGACAATGTGTTCCGTTTCGTTCAAGCAGGATCCGAAGTATCGTCACTCCTTGGTCGTGTGCCATCAGCAGTGGGTTACCAACCAACACTCGCTGAGGAAATGGGTCAGCTTCAGGAACGCATTACCTCAACCACAAAGGGTTCCATTACTTCAGTACAGGCAATTTATGTGCCAGCCGACGACCTTACCGACCCAGCACCTGCAACAACCTTCTCACACCTTGACTCAACGATTGTGCTTTCTCGCCAGCTTGCATCACTGGGTATTTATCCTGCTATCGACCCATTGGAGTCTTCTTCAACTGCGCTTGACCCTGACATCGTAGGCAAAGACCATTACGAAACAGCGCACGCAGTGAAGCAAATTCTTCAGCGCTATAAGGATCTTCAAGACATCATTGCAATTCTTGGTATTGAAGAGCTTTCAGAGGAAGATAAAAAGATTGTGTATCGCGCTAGAAAGGTGCAGAAGTTCCTTTCACAGCCAACGCATGTGGCAGAAGTGTTCACGGGTATTAAGGGTGAGTATGTACCACTTGAAGAAACAGTTCGCGCCTTCAAAGAAATCGTGGAAGGTAAGCATGATGATAAGAGCGAACAAGACTTCTACATGAAGGGGACAATTGATCAAGTGAAAGGGAGTGTTTAGGGTCTAGTGGTTAGCGTTTAGGGTTAACTAGAGTAGTATCTAAAATATAAAAAGCCATGTTAGTTACTATTGCAAAAGTTCACGAGAATCTTTTTTCAGGTGAAGCACTCTCGCTTTCTGCTGTGACCAGCGAAGGTAAGGTAACTATCCTTCCTAAGCACGAGCCCTTTGTGGCAAATCTGAAAGCGGGGGAGGTGGTAGTAAAGACAGCTTCAGGTGAAGAGAAATTTGATATCACGGAAGGAGTTCTTGAGGTTTCTAATAACCAAGTAACGGTGCTTTTGTAACATGACCGAAGGTTCGACTGTTGTGGAGGCAAATTTAGCGGATTTTTGGAGTGTTGTTAAACACCCTCTCAATTTTAAAGACCCTGCTACACGAGATACTGTTCGAAAAATTGCTTTCGGTGTTATGAGAAAATGTAGCAAAGGAGACGCACGTAAAATACAAGATTTTTTAGACAAACATGGTTGTAGTTGACAAAATTCTATTTTGGAGTATAAATAAAAAATGGCAAGTAAAAAACCACGAGAAGCTCGGGAAAAATATCTTGGTGTGCACAGATGTACTGTATATTTCCAGGACAGCTAGCTTGTATTCATTGCAGGGATCTGTACTGTGGTGCTCATTGGGCGTTTCATCAAATGTTCACTAGTTGCTCAGCAAAATTCTAAGATAGAATCCTTGCACTCGTTAACGGCATCACGGTTGTGATGCCGTTTTTGAATACGATCTTAAGAGGGATTCCAGAATTGTTTTCCTGGGTTTCGGTAGACGAGGATTGGTGTGAGTACCAATGTCAGAATCATTGCAAATGAGAGGCCAAACATAATAGCGAAGGCAAGAGGTCCCCATAGTGCAGATGCGCCAGCGAGAGGAATCATACCAATGACGGTAGTGATGGTAGTGAGAACAATTGGTCGGAGTCTGCTTGCTGAACCGTCAACAACCACCTCCTCCAATGTCTTTCCTTCAGGATTCTTCATGCGGATTATGATTGAGTCCACAAGAATTATGGCGTGGTTGATTATGACACCAGCAAGCGCAATGACACCAAGAAGGGAAGAGAATGAGAGTGGCTGTCCAGTAAGAGCAAGGCCACCTAATACTCCAATGAGAGAAAGAATAACGAGCATGAGGAGATAGAACGAATAGCGGAATGAATTGAATTCGAGCACTAGAACTGCAAGCATAAGCACCAAGCCAGCGAGGAAGGCAATTCCCATTTCGCTGAATGACTTATTTACATCTTCCGTTTCGCCTCCAATTTTCATTACGACACCAGTAGGCAAAGTTTCTTTTTCAATAGCTTTTTTGAATGCAGTAGATACCTCAACAGCTGTTGTCCCTCCTGCAGTGTATGCAGAAACAGTGGCAATGTTTTTTTGGTCTTGGCGTCTAATAACTGCGTTTGATTTTTCAATAGAAGGGGAGAGGATTGAGCCTAACAGTACTGTGCCTCGAGGCGTTTTTACAGAGAGGTTTAAGAGCGTATTGATGTCTGCTTTTGTTGTATCTCCGGGTTCTTGCCAAGAAGGGTTGAGGTTTGTGGAGACAAGAACGTCGATGTCCTCGGTGTCATTTTTTATAGTGGTTGCAACAACACCTGAGACTGCAGTTCGGAGAACGCTTGCTACCTGTAGAGGAGAGAGTCCCACTTGTGATGCTTTGGCGCGGTCAATAGTGAGAGCAAACTGTGTTCCATCGTCTTTAATAGATGTAGCTACTTCAGCGGTACCTTTAATGGAGCGCATTATTTTTTCACCGGTGGCTACTGAGCGCTCTAAGTCATCAAGATTGTCTCCTGAAAAGGTTATAAGAACTGGGGCGCCCGAAGGTGGTCCGCCAGCTGGCTCGAATGCATTTACAGAAAATTCATGGAAAACAGAAACTTTTTTTCTGAGCTCCTCAGTAATTTGTGTTGAAGTTTGTTTCCGATCTTCTTTCGGTACAAGCTTGATGGTGATGTTTGCGTATTTGGCACCGCTGGATTGATTTTGACTTAATCCTGATGAAGCACCGACAGTGGTTACAAATGAGCTGATACGCGAATCGTTATAAAGAAGCTCTTCTACACCTCGGGTGGCAAGATCAGTCGCTTCAAGTGGTGTGCCTTGCTTTGCTTCTACTTCAAGATATACATAATCGGCATCTTCTGATGGGAAAAAGAGTACTTTCACAATACCTGACACTGGTAAGAGAATTGCTACGACGAGAGCAAGACCCAATCCAAGCATGAATCTATTTTGGAATTTTCTATTTTTCAAAACTCCCGTAAGAAAGCTTCGGTACCATACTTGTGCTTTGTTATTCCACTCTTCTTGTATGATTTGAAGTTTGCCAGTGCTTCGCTTGGTGAGATTTATTGCAATTAATGGTACAAGGCCGAGTGCTACAAAAATTGAAGCAATTAAAATGGTAATGATTGTAAAGGGGATTGATTGAATGTATTGACCAACAATGCCTGAAATAAAGAAGAGTGGTGCAAACATAACGACAGTCGTCATGGTTCCTGCAGTCAAAGGTCGTGCGTATTCACGGATTGCTTCTTTTGCTGCGCGAATCGGATCACCGAATTTCTGGTAGCGTGTGTGAATTGCTTCCGTCACCACGATGCCAGAATCAACAAGAATGCCGATCGCAAGAATGAGTGCGAAGAGTGAGACGAAGTTTATGGTGTTACCTGAAGCGTTCAGTCCTATGAAGGCAATAACAAAAGAAAGAGGGATTGAAAGTCCTGCAACGAGCGATTCTCTCCAGCCAATTGTTAACACAAGGCAGATCATGACGAGAGCGATCGTTTCTAAGCCAACCTTAGTAAGTTCGCTCAAGCTTTTCTGCACTTCTTCTCCAAGGTCAATCGAGATATCGGTAGTGATACCCAAAAGCATTGTTCCTGAGAGTGAGTTTAGTTTTTCTTTTGCTGCTGATGCTGTTTTGAAAATATTTCCTCCAGCTTTTTTATATACTGAAAGGGTAATTGCCGGCTCTGCTGGAGTGCCTTTAGTAGAAACGCGAGATACGCTTTTTGCTTTCTCAAGACCGTTAACGATGTCAGCTACATCGCGAAGATAAATTGGATTGCCGTTCAAATTCCCGATACTTGTTTGCGCGAGTTCTTCTGGGTCATTCAAATCACCCTTAAAGGCAACAGAATACTCAATGGCATCGACGGTTATAGTGCCGACAGGTAAGGAGCTATTGGACGCACTTAGGGCGGACACTATGTCCGTAAGTGATAGTCCATATGATTGTAGAGCTTCTTTGCGAACTATTATGTTCGCTTCTCGTTCGCGGGTACCGCTGATTTCCACTCTGGACACACCAGACACTTGCTCAAGTTCATCCTGCACATCTTTGGCAAGACGAGTAAATTCTGTTGGCGGAAGTCCGCCAGAAAGAGACACTATAAAAATTGGTTGATCGTTCGCTGTGATGCGCAGTACCACAGGTTCGTCTGCGTCTTTAGGAAGTTTTGGTTTTGCACGGTCAACTGCATCTTTAACATCCTGAATTGATTTATCAATATTTGCCGATGCTTCAAATTCAGCACTCACTACAGAGACTCCTTCGCGAGAAGATGAGGTAAGTTTGTGAAGGTTCTCAACAGTCCCAACTTCTTTCTCTATTTCCTTTGTTATGAGTTTTTCAGTGTCTGCTGCAGAGGCACCACGAAGTGTTGTTTGAATAATGGCAATAGGAATTGTTACCTCTGGGGCATTTTCTTTTGGTATTGCTAAAACGGCTACGAACCCTGCCACCACAAGCCCGATTATTACTAGGATAGTGAACTGCCTGCGTTCAATGAAAAAGTTCCAAAATTTATGCATACTAGTTAGCTAATGGCTATAGCCTAAAACCTATTGGCTAATAATTACTTCTTCACCATCCTTAAGGCCTCGAGCATCTTTAACTATTCTCATGTCGGAAGTTATTCCTGAAGTTACCGCAATTCTAGAACCTGCAAGCGTTCCAACAATCACAGGGTGGGGAACAAGGATTCCATTTTCAGTAACGGTGAAAACAATTGTTCCCTCAGGGGTAATTTTGAGTGCAGATAAAGGTAGGGTGAGAGGAGTGTCCTTTACTGATGTTTTGGTTGTTCGCGCAATGGATACAGATGCACTTGATCCAGAAACTAGAGAAGTATTTTGAGGAATAGAGATGCGAACTTCAGCTTTTTTTGTTACAGGGTCAAGTGCGTTTGCAAGCCTGACAACTTTACCTGTGACTGATTTTCCAACCACTACAGTTGCCCCAACGGAAATGTCAGCAATGTCACGCTCTGAAACGAACACAACAACCTCAAGACCTCGTGCATTCGTTATATATACAACAGGCACTGACGCGTTCACGAAAGACCCCACCTCAAGGTCAAGACGGTTAATAGTGCCTCCAATTGGTGCGCGGATGATAGTTTTTTCTAAATTGGCTTTCGCTGCTTGAAGATTAGCTTCTGCTCCGCGTACATCCGAATTTTGTAATGCACCTCCAGAAAGATTTTCTGTTGACACTTGTACTGCGGAAGTCTTCGCCTTCAAATTCTCAATTGCACTATTCACTGCAGAGGCAGAACCGTTTACGTTTGAAAGTGCTAGTGATACATCAGCACGATATCCTGCAATTGCAGCATCAGTAACGGAGCCAGACGCAATTGCCTTATTGAGAGCTGAAACCGTTGCAGAGAGAAGATCGCGAACCTTATTGATGTCACCCCGGAGAGCTTCAAGCTCAGCAAGGGCGCTTGTGGCGTCAGTTGGAGTCTCTGCTCTTTCTTCTCGGATTAAAACAGTTTGTATTGCAAGGCGCTTACTTTCTACATTCAGAACAGCCTGAGAATTTGAAGTCGATACTATAAATTTAGGCTGTGAGCCGTTTGGATTAGAAAATACCCCATCTAATTTTTTACTCACTGCATCGTCGAGCGTCGCGTAGGTGCTAGCAATTGTATTTTTTGCAGAGTTAATACTTGCAGTGAGACTGTCTTCAGCACTGCCAAGTCCGATACCGCTTACGGCGACACCTGTTTTTGCTTTATCAAGCGCTGCTTCTGCTTGTGCTACTCCTGCGCGCTGTGAATCGTTCTTCAGGTCTGCAATGACTGCGCCAGCCCCAACAGTGTCACCGAGTGATCGGTACACATGTGCGACCGTACCAGATGCATCAGGAGCTACATTGGCTTCGCTGACGGAGCGAACTTCACCAATCAAGGAGATGGGTTCTGGAGCAGAAAGGTCGTTTGCCGAGAGTAGGGTCACTTGCCGTCTCCCGTCTGTAGCCCCCTCAGGCTTTGCTTTGAAAAAATAAGACATACCTACACTTCCGGCAATAAGAGCAACAATAATGCCAAGAGAAATGAGTTTATGTGCTTTTGCTACTATAAAAAATTCCTGCAAAGCTTTCCAAATAAATATCAATCCTCCTCGAAGAAAGGTGAGCGCGCGTATAAGGTGTTCGTTCATATATTACGATCGTTCAGTTTTTTTAAGTACTGAGCGAATATTTTTTAAATTGCCCGCTAAATGCGCTGCGAATTTTTCAACATTTGCGAGTTTAGTAAATGCAATCATATCGCACCCCATGCCAAAAACGAGTAATTTCTCACCATCTTTGAGGTTCATTGCTTTCCGTGCTTCCGCAGGAATTACAACCTGTCCTTTGGCGCCCACTGTGGTGGTGCCATAAAACTCTTTTTGGGTAGTGTGTGGTTTTATCATAAGTATTCGGAATCGTATCATGAGTATCCTAATGCATACAAGTATGAAATGTAAGAATATCAGCAGGCTCGTCCACATGCATCTTTAGATAAAAAACAAAGGAAAGATTGTATGTCTGCTAGAATAGGCGACATGACTTCGAGTAAGAAGAAAATATTTATTCTCATGGGAAATCCCGATAGCGATTCTCGTACAGGACACCTTGCTGATGCGTATGAACTCGGCGCTCTTGAGGCAGGACATGAAGTGAGGCGTCAAAATGTAGGTGAGATGCATTTCGACCCAATACTCCACAAAGGATATAAAGTTATTCAAGAACTAGAGCCTGATTTAAAAGCATTTCAGGAGAATGTACGCTGGGCGGATCATTTGGTTGTGTTATATCCAAACTGGTGGTCTACGATGCCCGCACTCTTGAAGGGGCTTATTGACCGAGCGTGGCTTCCGGGGTTTGCGTTTCGTTTTCATAAAACCGACACATGGTGGGACGGTCTTTTGAAAGGAAGAAGCGCTCGCATAATAATTTTAGCTAATACCAACCCATGGGCTGCATGGCTTATGTTTGGCGAGTTCACCAATGAACTTGCTCGCGCAACGTTGGCATTTTCAGGTATAGCCCCTATCTCTATAAATGTGTTTACACCCTCTGAGAAAGTTTCAGAAACCAAATGGAAAAAATGGGTGCAGATGGTGCAAGAAATGGGGAAATTTGCAAAATAGCTTTACTTCTAGAGAAGAAGTACCTCTCTCTGTATTGCTTGACAAAAGTAATGTTTTACTATATACTATAAAAAGTTAATTCTACTAATAAAAAATAATATGGCGTTTAATTCAGGTCATGAAGCGGTAGTGTTGGAAGGTCAGCACCTAAAAGCATCACAGCGTATTAGGGAGCATCGAGGTGAGATGTTGAGCGATCTTGGTATTAATTTGTTCACAGCTGGTATGGCTACTCTTTTTGTTGCGTCGTTAATCGGTGCTCCTGCGGTTGCGGCCGGAGTTGCTACAGCTGTTGGTGCAGGAATTGCACTTACAGGTTTAGCAATGAATCACATTGGATTTCTTTCGCTTATGAATCCACGCGCCAAAGCGTAACGCAGGTCTCCTTGGTTGAAAAAATAAAATACCCTAGGTTGAACCTAGGGTATTTTATTTTTTCTTAATTTATACCGAGTTCCACCTGTATAGTATAATTTAACGATCGTTAAATTATACTATACAGGTCTTTTTTAAATCTTTCTTGATTGTGCAGGTTTGATTAAAAGATTATTTTTTTGAAAGTCGAATAATCTTTTCAGGTGTTGCAATGTATCGACTAGCCACTAAGCCCTAAACCCTATACACTAGGCACCTATGGGTTTATCTATCGGTATCGTTGGTCTTCCAAATGTGGGCAAATCCACACTTTTTAATGCTCTCACCGCCAAAGGTGTTCCTGCTGAGAATTATCCGTTTTGTACCATTGACCCATCGGTAGGTATTGTGCCTGTGCCTGACCCTCGCCTTCAAAAACTCGCAACGCTTTCGAGCTGTTTTAAGATTATTCCTGCGGTTATCGAATTCGTTGATATTGCAGGCTTGGTAAAGGGTGCCTCTGAGGGTGCGGGCTTAGGAAATCAATTTCTCCAACATATTCGTGAAACTGATGCGATTTTGGAAGTGGTCCGTATTTTTGATAACGCCGACATTACACACGTTGAAGGTGAAGTTGATCCTGTCCATGACATCGAAGTTATTAATCTAGAACTTGTCCTTACTGATCTTTCTGCAGTATCAAAGCGACTCCAAAGTGTTGAGCGCGATAGCAAGCGGGGAGTTAAGGAGGCAATTTTAGAGCAAGCAACGCTACAGAAAGTTGAACAAACGCTTTCAGCGGGAAAACTTGCATCCACAACACCTCTCTCAGATGAAGAGCGTCATGCAATACGCGCGTTGCAACTTCTAACGATGAAGCCAATTATGTACGCCCTAAATAAAAAAGCAGGAGGGCACAATCTTGATGAGATGAACGATGGCCGGTATCAGAAACTCATTGAATTTTTGGACGGTATGGGTGCTGAATACGCCACTGTGGACGCAGGCATTGAAGGAGAGCTTCGTGATGTGGCAGGTGAAGACAAAGAAACACTACGGCGAGAGTTTGGAGTTTTAGACGATGGGCTGGACGGGCTTATTCGTGCAGGATATCGATTACTTGGATTAATGACATTCCTTACTACTGGAGAAGTTGAAACGAGAGCGTGGACAGTGAAGGTTGGTTCAACAGCACCTGAAGCAGGAGCGGCTATTCATACTGACTTTCGAGACACATTCATTAGGGCGGAAGTAGTTCCGTATGAAAAGCTTATTGAGGCTGGCTCGTATGCATCTGCGCGGGAAAAGGGTTGGGTGCGAACAGAAGGGAAGGAGTATATTGTTAAAGACGGAGATGTCATTGAATTTAAGGTGTAAATATGTCGTTGCTATTGACACACTACTAAAATTCTATATAATTTTTTCTTAGTTAAAAATAGCTATATATACATGAATAACATAGAAGGTTCAGGTGCTCTTGCGCTTCTTGGTGTATTGAGACGAAGTGCTTCAAAGCCAGATTCAATTCCTCCCTATTGTGCAGGCTGCGAACGAAGACATGTAGGTTCTTGTCGCAAGTTGTGGGGTTAGTTTTTTGACTCCGGTCATTTTATCCATGATAGGCTGAAGTAAGCATTATTGTCTTATATTTTTCCCTATGGATACAATAACTCAAGTCAAAGCTAAGGTTACTGCAAAAGATTTCTTTTTGTGGCTTGGCGCAATGGTTGCGCTGTATGTTTCAGCAACATCGCTCATTCTTTTGGTACATCAATATATAAATGTCTTTTTCCCTAATGCTCTAGACTATGCGGCCTCGTACTCTAGCTCAATGCGATTTGCTATAGCATCTCTCGTTGTGTTTTTCCCGCTCTACGTGTGGCTCACACGGATGCTCCACGAAGACATTCGGCACGCACCTTTGAAGCAAGAGCTCTGGGTCCGCAAATGGCTCATCTTTCTCACGCTTTTTGTTGCAGGTATAACCATGGCAATCGATTTAGTGATGCTCGTCAATACATTCTTAAATGGTGATATAACAACCCGCTTCATCCTCAAGGCACTCACAATACTTGTCGTTATTGGCGGTGGTTTTTGGTACTACCTTAATGAATTGAAAGGAAAGTGGGAGGAAAAGAAAAAAGAATCTACCATTGTCGCTTTTGTTGTTTCTGGTATTGTCCTCGCAACGATAGTCAGCGCTTTCTTCATAATAGGTTCTCCACAAACAGAGCGTTTGGC
>Ga0265292_1001872_pt1 | contig 16597 bp, 7 predicted proteins | sample Munlanlewell296A_FD_189080 | JGI IMG/M metagenome (GOLD analysis project Ga0265292, IMG submission 189080) | Leachate microbial communities from a municipal landfill in Southern Ontario, Canada - Leachate well 296A | ecosystem: Engineered > Solid waste > Landfill > Unclassified | place: Canada... | reverse complement strand
TTATGATGTCAGTCACTTCCGCAGCGATGCATCGCAAAAAACTCGCTGTGACATTTTTACGATTTATACTCCTATTTACGGTAGTTTTTTTTGGCTCCGCTAAGCGGTTACAAGCTTTAAGTAGTAGCTTCACCTCAACCTCTGACTGGACAAGTGGTATTAGTAATAATTTAGATGCAACGGTCAATGATGGTGACCTCAAGCTTTCTGCCAACGGAACACTGGGGGCTAGAAACTGGCGAACGCCAGATTTAGCCTTAACCGTTGGCTCTTCTACCGTCAGTGATGGAACCAATATTTTTCTCTCCAGAGGCCAAGGTGATGTTTTGTTCTGGAAATACTCTCCTGTTACTGATGATTGGACCACCCTAGCTGACATGCCTTATGGCGCCTACGCTGGAGCTGACTTAGAAACATTAAATGGGTATGTCTATGTTTTATTTGGCGGTTTCCAAAAGGCCTTTGGTAGATATTCTATTGCCAATAATTCCTGGGAAATTCTGGCCAATGTCCCAGATCTAGTCTCATCAGGGGGAAGTATGGCTACAGATGGCACTAATATCTATGTCTTACGTGGTTATAACAGCCAAGATTTTTATAAGTTCGATGTCTCTTCAAACACGTGGACTCCTTTAGCTGGAGCACCTGGTTCTATAGCAGCCGGAGCAGATCTAGCTCGAGTTGGCAACTATCTTTATACTCCCAGAGGAGCTGGCACTAATACTTTTTATCGTTATAGTCTGACTTTAGGTACTTGGTCTACCCAAGCAATTTTGCCTGGAACAGTAGGAGAAGAAACTGATATTGCAACAGATGGCAGTTTTCTCTACGTTCCCAGACAAGGCGCAACCAATACTTTTTATAAGTACAATATTGCCACTAATGTTTGGACCACCCTCACAACCCTACCAGGGTTAACCAGATATGGGAGTGCTGTTTACCACAGTCAAGATGGCTTCGTCTATGTTTTTCAAGGCAATAGCACCTATAATTTTTGGAAATATAAAACCAGCACCGATACTTTCGAGGGTCCAGCTGATATGCCTCTAGGTATTAGCACTGGTAGCGACATGGTTTTTTATAATAATAAGCTTTACACCCCTAGAGGTTCGGGGACCGTCACCATGTACGCTTATGACCAGGCTACCGGAGTCTGGGCTACTCTAGCTAATGCTCCAGCTACCTTGGCTGATGACACCAAGGGCATAGCTGCTGGGGCTTATATTTATTATTTTCGTGGCTCAGGCCTGGCCTCATTGTATCGTTATGATCCTGCCTTAAATGTCTGGGCCACCATGACTGATGCTCCAGCCATAGTTAGATATGGTGGCACATTAGCTTATCCAGGCAGTGGAGATTTTATTTATGCCACTAGAGGCGCGACCACCGCCACTTTCTGGCGGTACAGTATTTCTGGCAATAGTTGGGATGATGTATCTGTAGCTGATCTACCAGTTGATGCTGAGGCCTCTGTGGGAGCTAGGCTCATATCAGATGGAACCAATGTTTATTATGTAGCTGGTTTCGGAATTAAACGCTTTTTTAAATACACCATTTCCACTAATACCTGGTCAGAAATGGCTGCTCCTCCATTCGCCCCTTACTATGGAACTGATATTGCTTACTACAACGGCAAGTTTATTGCCATTGCCGGTTGGTACAAAAATGATGTCTGGGAATATCTAATTGCCACCAATACCTGGCGCAAGCTTCAATCATTACCAGGTTATTTAGCTCAAAATGTTGGTCCTTATGCTGGTGCCTCGATTGAGTCCAATGGCGCTGGCACAATGTACATCTCAAAAGCCAACAGCACGCCTTTTATCCTAACTTATGACGTTACCGCCAGTAATTTTAAGCCATCAGGCAGTTGGATTTCAGCAACCCAGGATTTGGGTTATGTATCTAGCTGGACGTCTTTAACCGCCAACGTCACTACTCCAGCTGATAGCACAATCAGTTTTGAAACTAGATCAAGTTCTGATAATGTTAGTTGGTCAGGCTGGCAAGCCGTCTCAGGAGAAACCATAGCCTCACCAACTCAACGTTATCTTCAAACCAAAGTAAATTTTGTGGCCTCAACTGGAGCCAGCGAGTCTCCCACTCTTCATTCAATCACAACTTCTTACAACGGTGATGTGACTGCCCCGACTAATCCCACTGCCATAGTGGCGCAATCTCAAGATGTAAGTGGAGTAGTTCTGACAACTGGCGAAAGTTATAACCATATCCACCCCTACTTTAGCTGGACTGGTGCCGCCGATGCTCAGACTAGTGTGGTTGGTTATTATGTTTATTTTGGTACCAATAATTTAGCTGATCCAATCACCACCGGTGACTATCAGACTACCTCAAACTATACCGTAACTACGCCTGTAGCCACAGGCACTTATTATCTTAGAATCACCACTCAAGATACTTCTGGAAACTTTAGTAGCCCAGAAACATTATTTATCTATGACTATAACGGCATTTCTCCAGCTCAAAGTCTAACTCTGACTGATACCGCCAGTTTTACCGGCACAGCCACAAATACTAACCTCGCCAATGATCAAATTAAATTAGCCAGCCGAACCAATGGCTTTTGGCAGCAAGAAACTCTAGCTGCAGCTCCAGCCACCCTCCAATATGGCGCTAAAAATATGGCCTATGTAGCCTCTTCCGACAAAGTCTACGTTTTTAGAGGCGCAAACACACTCACATTTTATCAGTACGACATTGCCACAGATACTTGGACCACGCTTGCCAATGCCCCTAGTAATGTTTATATCGGCGGCGGCGTCATTGAAGGTCCGAGTGGTTATCTTTATGGTTTACCAGGAAACAACACAACTACTTTCTGGAGATATAGCATCGAAGACAATGTTTGGAGTGATGTTGATGCAGCAGACTTGCCTCTGACTTCCTATTACGGAACTACACCAGTTTATGATGGGAGCCAGTTTATCTATGTAGCGCGAGGCAATAATGATGACTCTTTTTGGCGCTATGACACTCTCAATGATACCTGGGAATCGCTGGCAAACACTAATTTTGGCGCCGTAACGAATGCGGCCACCAATGTCTTGTACGTGGGTGGAGATTTGACTATTGATGTGGCTAACCAGCTAGTTTACGCCATTCAAGGCGGACTATATGACGGTTTTGCAGTTTATGATATCAACACTAACCTCTGGACCACTCTGCCAGATGTCCCAGCTTTGCCATACCTAGACTCAAATATTGAATATGTCAGCGCTGCCAACGCCGTTTTTTTCACTCCAGCCTATAGTTCAGACAAAATGTTTAAATATGATATTGCAACCCAAACTTGGTCTCAAGTGGCTGAAACACCAGCAGCTCTTAACTATGGTTCTGCCATGAGAAATGTAGGCGGTTATCTTTATCTCCTTCAAGGAAACAACACCACTAGCATGTTTAAATACAATGTCGCTAAAAACAGCTGGACCATCTCCAACCGAGGCCTATTTGGCGAAGAGTTCCAAGGCACTAGTTACTTAACCGCCTATTACGGAGCTGATATCTGCAAAGGCCCTAACTCCAATTATTACCTGCTCAGAGGCAACTATGCCGATGATTTTGTCAGCTGGAATGAAACCACTGGCGCTATCACCAGACTGAAAAACGCCCCAGTTGGCGCTTATAGCGGCACCTCACTCGTCTATGCCGCCAATTTAAACCAGATTTATTTAACTGGGGGAATTAATGTTAGAAAGTTTTATGTCTATGACATCACCGCCAACAACTGGACTGACATAACTACTGATCCGCCTCCAGCCGATACTGATTATGGCTCATCAATGGTTTACGATGGCGTTCGCTATATTTATCTAACTAGAGGAGCGGCCAATTTAACTCTATATCGCTACGACACGTTGGGTTCGGCCGGCAGCAGGTGGACTACCATGGCAAACGCACCGGCGGGTTTGGGATATGGTTCAGAAATGGTGCTTAAGAATGGCTATATTTACGCCCTGAGAGGTCAAAATGTGGCTAATAATCCACTTTATCGCTACGATATTGCGGCTAATACCTGGAGTGATGTGGCCGTAGCCGATATGTCTACAACTGTCTATAACGACGGTTTTATGGCCGACGGGGGTGATGGTTATCTTTATGTCGCCAGAGGTGGAAACTTTAATCAGTTCTACCGTTACTCGATTGCTGGCAATTCCTGGTCACAACTTGGAAACACACCGGCGAGTGTCTATATTGGTGGCAGTGGCGAGGCTAATGGGTCAAACAAGATTTTCATGATGCCGGGACCTGGAACTGGAGCTGCTGCAGACGGTATTTACACTTACGTCATGCAAACCGATACATCAGGGTTTGCGGAATCAGGTAGCTATACCTCTCAAAATCACGATCTAACCAGTGTTTACAAGTGGGCGAACCTTGTGGTTAATTACACCAGCGCCACAAATACTGGTCTATCAATCCAAACTAGAAGCTCGGCTGACGGTACTACCTGGTCATCTTACACAGCTGTCGCCGCAGCCAAACAAAGTGGCTCAACCTATACCTACAACATCAAATCTCCAGCTGCTAGATACATCCAAGTCATGTTTTCCCTGACCTCGGCTGATGGTGTTTCGACGGGGACAATCAATGATTACACTATTAGCTACTATAAGGATCAATCAGCTCCCACCAACCCCACAGACACAGGCTTTAGCGCCTATAGCGCCAATGCAGGCGAACCTTTAGTGGCTAACACTTGGTATGGACATAGCTCACCATATTTTGACTGGCCCGAGGCCGAAATTACCGATGGTGCTTCTGACACCACTACTGGATCAGGAGTCTTCGGTTATTACGTTTACTTTGGCACTAATCCCGCAGCTGACCCGGTTGTGGATGGACTGGAACAAATCAACACTAATTACACAGCTGGAAGTCTGGTTAATGGCTCGACTTATTACCTGAGAATTAGAGCTGTAGATAACGCCGGCAATATTGCGACTGACACCTGGCAGCCTTTTAGCTATAAATTTGACGCTGAAGCTCCTGACACCCCCACCGGCGTCACAGCTGATCCTTCTGGCTATACCTCAACTGATAGTTTTGATTTTGCCTGGAATGTGGCCACTAGTAGTGGGGCATTAGTGACTGATTATTGTTATAAAACCGGCGCTACAACTGGCCCCTATGCCACTGATCAATGTGTTACCACCAATACTATTTCAGGCATCCCCTCTCATAGAGTTGGTTCAAATACTTTTTCAGTTAGAGCCAAAGATTCCGCCGGCAATTACAGCGCTTATGCCACCACATCATATTACTTTGTCGATAGTGGCAACGCCCCGGCTCCACCCACAAACCTAGCTGTCTCTCCTTCTACTAGCACCACCAATTTATTTGCATTCTCTTGGGATCCCCCAGCCGTAGGCACATATTTCGGCTCAGCTTCGAATTTATCTTATTACTACAGTATTAATTCTCTGCCCACAGTCCACAGCACAACGGCTACTAGTCTCACCAGTCTTCTAGCTGGTGCTTTCGCCACCCTACCTGGTGAAAATACTTTTTATATTGTGACTAAAGATGAAGCTGGCAATATCAATTACTCCAATTATGCCTCAATTACTTTCACCGCCAATACCACCGCGCCTGGAATTCCCCTCAACATCGATATTGCAGATGTCTCGGTTAAAAGCACTAATTCATGGAAACTTGCCTTGTCCTGGGAAGCTCCGGCTGATGGCGGGACGGTCAGCCAATATGCCATTTATCGCTCTATTGATGGCGCAACTTTCAGTCAAATCGCCACTAGTGGCGGCATCTCATTTGTAGATGTCAACTTGACTCAACAAACCTATTATTACAAAGTTAAAGCTTGTGATAGTACCAATAATTGTGGTGCCTTTTCCTCTGAGGTAACTCTCTTTCCTGACGGAAAATTCATCGTGCCAGCTGAGCTAATTGCCGAGCCAATTGTCTCTGAAATTACCACTAGAAAAGCGACCGTGAGTTGGTCAACCAATAGAACTGCAGACTCAAAAATAGCTTATGGCACCGGCTCTGGTAATTACTTTAATGAAGAAGTGGCTAAATCAGAACAATTGACTAGTCATAAATTAAGTCTCCAAAACCTGTCTCCAGGCACAACTTATTACTACACTGCCAAATGGACAGATGAGGATGGCAACACCGGCTCGGCCAAAGAAGCTTCTTTTACAACCTTGCCACCGCCATCTACGGCAGAACCGGTGGCTAAAAGTATTGGTTTAACTTCGGCCTTGATTCAATTTAGCTCTAAAAATGCGGCCAGGGTCAGAATTTATTTTGGAGATTCATCAGCCTTCGGAGGCATTGAAGACGTAGTAACTGGATCTGGTGAGGGGACTCATACAGTTCAACTGGCAGATCTCAAAGATGGAACCAAATACTATTACAAGATTAACTCGTTTGACACTGAGGGCGAAGAGTACGAGGGTGAAATTCACTCATTCACCACCCTTCAAAGACCGAAGATCTCTGGCGTTAATGTTAGTCAAGTTAAAGGTACGGCCAGATCAACTCTGCTTTTGACCTGGTTATCAAATACGGAAATTTCATCAATTGTGACTTATTATCCAGTCTCAGCTCCGGGTGCAGCCAAAGATGAAATCAATATAGCTCTCAAAGCCGGTAAACATCAGATGATTCTATATGACTTAGCTCCTCAGACTTCGTACTCTATTATTATTAAAGGTAAAGACGCGGCCGGTAATGAGGCGGTGGGCGAAATTCAACAAATCTCAACCTCAGCTGATACTAGACCGCCTCAGATCAGTGATCTTAAGGTGGAAGGTGAAATCCTGGGTACAGGCGAAGAGGCGACCGCTCAACTAGTTGTGTCATATTCAACAGATGAGCCCTCGACAGCTCAAATTGAATTCGGTGAAGGTAGTGGTTCCACCTATTCTCAAAAAACTCAGGAAGATGGCGGTTTGACCAGCCATCATCTGGTGGTCATCTCAGGCTTAACTCCATCCAAAGTCTACCATCTCAGGGCCCTATCTAAAGATCAATATGCCAATTTGGCTCAATCAATAGACAAGGTTGTAGTTACGCCCAAAGCCACCGAAAATGCTTTAGATTTAGTGGTGACTAATATGTCATCCATATTTGGCTTCCTCTCAGGTGGAAAATAATTAATCATGAAAAGTCTACTGCTCAAAAAACTCACCGCAACCTTCAAACGCCCTGACTTAGCCCAAATTTTTGTTGGTAAAATGCCAATCGTATTATTTAGCCTCTTTCTGGCATCTTTAGTAATTGGCCTAACCGGAGCAGTGGTAATTTTCAATAAAAAGGAAAACCTCAAGGAAAATCGGCTAGAAGTAACTTTTGTTGATCCACATCAAGCACTCGTTTTTTGGACAACTGAAAAACCTAGCCAAGGTTATATTCGTTATGGTCAGTCACCTAAATCCCTATCTCAAACCGCCACTCAAACTAGTAGCAAACCGGGTACTATTCATGCGGTTTTGTTAACCGAAGTACCCTTAGGCGGAGTTTATTTCAGTCTTCACACTGACTTAGATAGCCCAGTGTTTTGGCCAAAAATTAATCACTTAGTTTTTGACCCCAGCACCATTCAATAACTTTGAAAATTATATGAGTCAAAAAATTCTCGAAATCAGCAACGTCTTTCACTCATTCACCTTGGGATCTCAAGTAGTGGAGATTATTAAAGGTGTAAACTTTACTATTAACGAAGGTGATTTCGTAATTTTATTTGGCCCATCGGGTTGCGGCAAAAGCACCATGCTGAACATCCTCCTGGGCTTAGAACCACCCACCAAAGGCACCGTGACCTTTCTAGGTAAAGATCTCTACACTTCTAGCGATGACGGCCGAGCTCAAATCAGAAAGCAACAAGTCGGCATGGTTTATCAACAATCTAACTGGGTTAAATCGCTCAATGTCATCGAAAATATTTATTTTCCCCTTACCCTAAGGGGTTTGGATCTGGCAGAACGAGAAAAGAAAGCCTGGGATGTGCTTAAAATGGTTGAAATGGAACAAGGTGCTTATCAGACCCCAAGCGAACTTTCGTCCGGACAACAACAAAGAATCTCGCTAGCCAGAGCCTTAATTTCTGACCCGGCTTTAATTGTGGCTGATGAGCCCACTGGCAATCTTGACTCTAAAGCTAGTGGCGAAATCATGGATCTATTTAAGCAGTTTAATAGTCGAGGAAAAACAGTTATCATGGTGACACATGATTTGGAGTATTTAAAATTCGCTTCAAGATCGATCAGAATGTCTGATGGTTTGGTGGTAGGAGAATATACGGCCAATGACGAAAAATTAAAAGAACTTAGCACCTCTAAGAGAGGTTCTATTCAACTAGGTGGTCATGTTTAGAAATTTTCCTAAACTTCTAGCTCAACTGAAAAGCTTTAATTACTTGGGATTGGCCAAGGAGTTAATCTTTTTCGTCAGATTTTTCTTATTAGTCATCTCATTTTTATTTTTTGGGGCCCTTAGGTGGATTTCAAGGCTGCCGCTCTTGAATAAAGTTTTAGGACCAGTCAGAAAGCCAGCTGGAAAAATCTACTTAAAAGTCATGAATCTGTTCAATTCCAGGGCAGAAGGAGAAATATCGTCTCTGGATATTATTTTGCTATCCGCTAGACATTTAGCCGTTAAAAAATCCCGGACCATTATTACCATCGGTGGTATGGCTGTGGGCTTTGGGTCAGTGATTTTTCTACTGTCCCTAGGATATGGTGTTCAACAACTGGTTGTTTCCAGAGTAGCTAGGCTAGATGAAATGAAGCAAATCAACGTCACAGTTGGGCAAGCCTCATCACTACGAATCAATGATGCAGCCATTACTGGTTTTAAAGGCTTTGAAAAAGTTAAATCAGTCATTCCAATGATTTCAGTGGTTTCTAAGGTTAACTTCAATAACTCTGCCTCTGATGCAGTTGCTTATGGGGTTACTAGAGAGTTTTTGGAACAATCTGCCATTCAACCAATTTTCGGCAACCTCTTTGAAGATACTCAACAAACCAGCCAGATTCATCCTCCAGAAACTGAGGCCATCGGCCAAGTGGCTGGCGCAGCCAAAGAGCTAATTACTGGTGCTAAACTTGGTAAACAAACTGCCCAAGTTAAATATTCAATTTACCCTCTAGTTTGGAAGCCGGTTTACGCTGAGCCGAGTCTTAAATCAGAGCTGATCGGTTACACCTCTAGAACCGCTGGCGACCAAGAGGCCACTGAAGTCTGGGGTCAACAGTATCAGGAAAATTCTCAATTAACTGAAGGGACTGATATCTTTGGAAATATTTTTCAACCCTGGATTAAAGATACCGTACCCATCTGGAAAAAAACCGCTTGTCCTGAAGACCAGATTGATTGTGTGGCTGGCGAGTATTTAGTTGCCCGTCAGGGAGACCAGCAACTCCTGGTAGAAGGTTATTTAACTCAACCTGAAACTAAAATCGATCGCTACCAAATCATCGCTGATTCCAAACCCACTCTGATTGAGGGTGAGCAGATCGAGTCAATCGAATTCTCTTTCAAGCCAAATTTCTGGTCTGAGGTTTACTCAGATGTCTTTAACACTTCGGTCATGCCATATCTATTTAGCTCACAACTGAGACCGACCACTGTTTATGCTGGCGACCTGGTTTTCGGCGAAAAATATCCTAACTCTGAAGGTTGGGGCTCAGCCGGAAAGAATATTAATAACTCCGAAGTTGGATTTTGGATTAGAGCTAAATTACCTCTCTGGCGAAAGGTTGACTGCAATGGGTGCGACAACATGTATCTGGTAGAAAAAGATGCTGCGGAAAAACAAATCACTGCCACTGCATTCATCAAAGCGAGTCAGGTCAACATCGAAAATATGCCTCAACCACCTCAATTTGGTCAAGTTTTAGGTGAGGCGACTGAAAGCGCTAGTTTGGCAGAAACTACCTCGGCCTCAGACAGTGGTGATCTAGCATTAGCTGCCGCAGCTCAGGCTAGTGATAGTGGTGAAATTACTTTAGCTGATGGCAGTATCTTGTCAGCCAACAAACAAGCAAATGGCCTAGTAGATTGGGTTAGTATTGCTTCAGGATCAGCTTCGACAGGATTTGCTAAGCGCCAGACAGTTAAGCTAGCAGATTCAGCTCAAAAGGTGGCTATTGTTAATAAAGCCATGTTGAAAGTTCTCAGCATAGAACCTAATCAAGCAGTTGGCCAATCATTTAGCACTGTCTTTATGTTAGATCAAGAATTTTTCAGCAAAGACGGCTACCAAGCTGAATCAGAACCGGCGGAGTACAAGATTGTAGGAGTTATTCCAGATGATAAATCTCCAGCCTTTTATCTGCCCTTCAACGACCTGAAAGGTCTCGGAGTTGAGAACTACTCTCAAGTCAAACTCATAGTCGATAATCAAAATGACATCAAACAAGTTCGTCAACAAGCTGAAGCTAATGGTTATCGAACCGCCTCTGTGGTTGATACAGTCAGCAAAATTAATGAGTTGTTTAACACTATCAGAGCCGTCTTATCAGTCTTGGGTCTAGTGGCTCTGAGCGTGGCTGCCCTAGGCATGTTTAACACCCTGACCGTGTCTTTGCTGGAAAAAACTCGCGAGGTGGGATTGATGAAAGCGATTGGGATGAAATCTAATGAAGTTCATCGGTTATTCTTAGCTGAATCTGTGGTCATGGGCTTACTAGGCGGAATTTTTGGCCTTGTCTTATCAGTTATTGCTGGTCAGCTCCTTAGCTTTGCTCTATCTGTCATGTCAGTTTCTAAAGGCCTGGGCTACATTCAAATTGTTTACATCCCAATCTTTTTAAGTTTTGGAGTTATCTGTCTGGCCTTCTTAATTGGAGTTTTAACCGGACTTTATCCATCTTATCGAGCCACCAAAATCTCAGCCCTAAATGCTTTGAGATATGAGTAGATTTTCTTTGACTCTGAACTTAACGATTTTGGCAATTAATTTAAGCGGTAGCGGCTGATCCAGCGGAAACTGAACGGAACCTTTGGCGTGTTTATATTGAGTTAGTTCTGGCTCAAAAGCCGCAATCCCACTGGGAGCTGGATAAAAGCCAATATGGTTTTTAAACGCCGCAAAATGTACCAAATTACCCTTGAGTTTAAATGTTGGCAATTGATAGCTAATTGCCTCAGTGGCTTGAGGAGCAGCTGCCTGAATAGTCTGCCTGAGACTTTGAAGTTTTTCCTGAACACTGCTAGGAAAACTGGCAATATATTGATCGATATTTACAAACATTACTAAAAATTATCTCACAAATCTTAGCAACTTAGAAACAGCCTGAAAATATTACTGGATAATTCTAACTCCACCCAAATCCTCAAAACTAAAATTATGTTTATCATGAACTGAGCCGATGAAAACATTATTTCGCGGCACATGATATCTGACGGCATAAACTCTAACTACCTCAGGCCCGAATGGCAGGCTGGCTTCAATGTCCAGATCAATATCTAACTTTTTAAAAACTCTAGCTTCTTTAAAGAATTTAACATAGTGTTCGAAAGTTTCAGTCCATTTTTTAGCTACTTCGACATCCGGCTGACAAAATACCACCGTAATTCTCCGGCTAGTTTCGTTACGCCGAATGTATTCTAGTGATTCATAAAGTTTTTGGGGGTGATGAGCAAAAAGAATAATCCTCGGCCCAATCACATGATTTAACCAACCACCAACTAAACGATTCAGCCACGGCCATTTTTGAGAGTATTTTAGCCAGGCCTCCAAAATATAATCTCGATAAATCATCGCCTGAACCAAGATGACTGCTGGCACAAAATAAACTGCAAAATATAAAATGTTTTTAGGATCAATCATGATGTTGCCCACAATTCCAGCAATTGTCGCTGCTGCTGCCAAAAAGACATAAATGATTGGTCCCTGATAGGTTCTTTTTAAGTCAGCCCGGTTTTCGCGCAGAATCAAATTGCCGATGGCAAAAAACGTCATCACGCCTAAGAAACTAATGGTATAAACTCCAGCTAAAGACAATAATTTTCCGCCAGTCATCACTAGAATAGATAGACACAGCAGTGCAAAAGCTACAATAATTCGATTGGCGTTTTGATTCCGAGCCTTGAGCTTGGGCAATAGGATTGAGCTGGGCAAACAGTGATCCAAAGTCATCCGATACAACAAGCCTGTCGCTCCCACAAAACTAGCTAAAACTGCTCCAGATAGAACCAAAAAAGCGTCAATCACTACCAAATATTGCAGACCCTTACCGCCCAGAATATTAGCTGCCTCAGACAGCACAAAGTCTTTAGAACCAGCTATAGCCGGCAAACTTAAACTGGCCAAAACCACAAAAGTAATCAAGGGATTGAAAAACCAAACTCCCATCAACATATTTCGAAGAGTGTTTCTAAACACTCCAGGTTTTTGCTCCTCCACAAAATTAGCGCTACTTTCAAAACCAGACACCCCCAGAAGAGAGGCTGCAAAAGCTAAAAATAACAACTTGACTGCTCCCTGCTCTGCAAACATGGCCTGGGTAGCGGCCAAATTAGCCGGAATTAAACCCCAACCTTGATTAATAATGGTGATAACTCCATAACTAATCACTAAAAACATTGTCAATAAATGCACTCCAAAAATACCCTGGGCTACTTTAGCGCTATCCTTCACCCCCATAATTGTTAAGCCAGCAAAAAAAATAATAATTCCCGCTGTTAAAGGCAAAACCGGCACCCCATGGACTACAGTATGGAGATATTCACTGGCAGTTTTAGCTGAAATCACGCTAGTGGCCACATAGGACAAAACCGTCATCACACCAGCAATTGCAGCTGGAGATTTGCTCGTGGCATTTAATAAGCAGTTGTAGGCTCCCCCATTAAGAGGTAAAGCCTCTACCACTTCAGTGTAAACATGTTTATAAAAAAATAGGACAATAACTATGGCGAAAAACACAAACGGAGCGTAGGCTCCGGCAAATAGAATGGCGATTCCTGAAACATATAAACAGGATGACAAAATATCATTCCCAGCAATAGCGGTGGACGCTAATTCAGACAACTTCAAATGTTCAACTGGTTTAGCAGCTGTTGACTGGGCAGGCATGGAGATTAGTATGACGAAAAATTATCTGGCAGGCAAGCGGACTCTTACTTCAACACCATTCAAAATCTAAGAAGACAGCCCAACCACAACAGGTTTAAAATTTCTGCTTAGGTTTTTGGTTGTTTAGCTCGCGGCTGACGAAGCAACAGACATGCTAAAATCTGCTCATAAACTTAAATATGCTCAAATTAGGCTTATTTCGAAAGCTATCTATTAGCTCTGCTCGCCGTTTAGGTCTGGTTGGTTTTGTGCTAGCAGCAGTGACTTGGTTTTGGCTAAAGCCTCTGTTTCAAACTGCTCAAAAAGCTGACCATCAGCCACTTACATCTCCAAATAATTTTTCGATAGATTCAGCTAACCAACTAGCGTTTCAAGAGCTAACAATTCCATATCTTCGGAATCGTCCATACAGCAGCTCGCTCAAAGAATTAAAACCATTAGCTAAAACTCAAACATATGCCAGCTACTTAACTAGTTATGATTCAGATGGATCAAAGGTTGACGGCTTATTAACCAAGCCCGAAGGAGATCAACCAGAAAAAGGTTGGCCAGCGGTGGTTTTTGTTCATGGCTACATTCCACCAACTAGCTATAAAACTCAGGAAAAATATCTGGAATATGTGCATGCCCTAGCGAACAGTGGTTTAGTCGTCTTTAAGATTGATTTACGAGGTCATGGCAATTCAGAGGGAACTCCTAGTGGCTCATATTACTCAGCTGGCTATGTGATTGACACCTTGAATGCTATCGCAGCTCTTGAAACAACTGATTTTGTGGATAAAACTAAAATTGGCTTATGGGGTCATAGTATGGCTGGCAATATTGTGTTGCGAAGTTTTGCAGCCAAACCCCAAATTCCAGCCGTTGTAATCTGGGCTGGAGCCGGTTTCTCATACGCTGATTTAAAAAAATATGGTTTGAACGATAATTCCTATCGGCCACCGCAGCCCAGCAACGCGCCTGTATCTGACCGCCAGCGGCTTTTTAGTATTCACGGCCAATTTGATCCCAATAATGAGTTTTGGCGTCAAGTCACTCCAGTTAATTATCTTCAAGATTTAAAGGGAGCGATTCAACTCCATCACGCTATAAATGATCCAGTTGTAAATTCAGGTTACAGCCAAGATTTGGCTGAAGCCCTGAATAAAACAGCCATACCACATGAGTTGTTTACTTATCAAACCGGCGGCCACAATATTACTGGCGATAATTTTACCAAAGCTATGCAGCGAACGGTAGAGTTTTATCAGAAGTATCTCTAAATCTTGAAAAGTAATATTTACGAAAATATGTTTTTTAGAAAAAATTAGAAAATGAAATTGATGTTAGAGCAAGAGCTTTCAAAAATACTCGATGAACCGATAAATATATTTTTAACCCAGGACCAGCTCTCTTCTTTCTACCTCATACTTAACAGGCGTAAACTCTCCACTGCTGCGCTTAACCTCACAAGTTAAGTCAATCCGCTTATAGTCATCTGTCAGAAACTCTCCTGTAAAACCTTTATACTTTTCGCTGTTGTGACTCATCCCTGACTGCACCTTCAGCCGATATAAATTGTAAACCTCTCGTAGCCCAGCCACATGATTGGTGTCGTGGGTCAGAGTCACCTCGCAACCCTCCTCCAAAGATGATCGACGGGCGTGCATGACACAAGCTAAGCCACCGCCAGATCGCATAATACTAGCGCTGACTTCTCGCCGATCACTGCTTTCAGTGACATTAGTAATGTCATAGCTATGCCAAGCAAAAATGTCCTCTTTTCGAAACTCGACTTTAATCTCACTTTTTAAGACTTTTAATGGTTGTGGAGAATTCCACATTAAACCAACTAATGAGACCATACACATTGAATGAGGTTGCATTGTTATTCATTATACTCTGGCTGAACTACTCACTAGAAATATGTGCAAATAACTGAAATTGGATTCTCTGCGTTACTTTCACACAAGACTATATACCGGCTAAATGGGTCTACCAAAGTAATTTGCGATACTTGCGGAAGGGGCGGGACTCGAACCCGCGGTGCCGTGAGGCGTCAGTTTTCGAGGCTGGTGCAATAGCCGCTATGCGACCCTTCCATTACCCACCGTTAATCTCCTATTTCTAATCTGCTATCAGATTTCTAGTATCTGATCTCTAAAGTGTCCCCTCCGGGGACTAGCCATGTGCTTCAATTCCCAGTTACGTCAGAGAATTCCAACTTCACTTGGCGGTGCACTCGGCGCGGTTCGAACGCGCGACCTCCAGATCCGCAATCTGATGCTCTATCCAGCTGAGCTACGAGTGCATTTCTGATATCTGATGCCAGATATCGGATATTGGATTATACCAAACAATCCGGCCTAATAACATCTGGCCGTTCAGTCTTGGCTCATCCTCAACTAACCTTAAAAAATCACCTAAAATATCGCCGTCCCTTTAGCTTCGCTGGCAAACATTCATCAGTTTTCAAATCATACATACTATATCCTGCACCATAGCCAGAGCTTTTCATAAGCTTAGTTGGGGCATTGCGCAGGGCCATCGGAATCGGCGCGTTGCCATGTTGTCTCACGTCTTGCTGCGCAGCTCTCAAAGCATCATAGGCCGTCCGGTTTTTCTTGCAGTTGGCTAAATAAGCCACTCCCTGAGCCAAATTGATACCGCATTCTGGATAACCAATGACTTCGCAAGCTCTAAACACTCCATTAGCCACCACCAAGGCCGTGGGTTGAGCTAACCCCACATCTTCTGAGGCAAAAATCACCATTCGCCTAGCTATAAATAATGGGTCTTCGCCAGCTTCAATCATTCTGGCCAAATAGTACATGGCCGCATCTGGTTGACTGGCGCGCATGGATTTAATAAAAGCGCTGATGGTATCGTAATGAGAATCACCCGCCTTATCATAATTTAAATGCGGTGACTGGAGGGCATTTTTCAAATTCTCCAAACTCAAGTTCTGGTACAGACTCATGGCGTTATCAATAATCGTCAGCAATTTCCTGGCGTCGCCATTAGAAAAGTTCAACAGCCAATCTCGAGCATCTTTGGTCAATTTCTGGGGTGTCCCTTGTTTCTTCAAATGTTTCAAGGCCGTCTCCATAATTAAACCTAGTTCAGTTTCACCCAACATCTCTAAAATAAATACCCGCGTCCGGGATAATAGAGCCGAAATAACTTCGAAAGACGGATTTTCTGTAGTCGCCCCAATCAAAATAATCACTCCAGATTCTACGTAAGGCAATAGAAAGTCTTGCTGAATCTTACTAAACCGGTGAATTTCGTCCACAAATAAAACCGGCGCTAAATAATTTTCAGTCAACCCACGTTGTCGCGAAGCACCTTCTACCACAGCTTTTAAATCTGCTTTACCAGCACTGACGGCTGAAATCTCAATAAACTCTCGGCCAGTTTGTTTAGCCACAATCCTGGCTAAAGTAGTTTTCCCCACGCCAGGTGGACCCCAAAACAACATCGAAAAAACCGCCCCCAACTCCACCGCAGCCCGCAGCGGCTTGCCCTGACCCACCAGATGCTCTTGGCCCACAAACT
>Ga0265292_1001871_pt1 | contig 16601 bp, 11 predicted proteins | sample Munlanlewell296A_FD_189080 | JGI IMG/M metagenome (GOLD analysis project Ga0265292, IMG submission 189080) | Leachate microbial communities from a municipal landfill in Southern Ontario, Canada - Leachate well 296A | ecosystem: Engineered > Solid waste > Landfill > Unclassified | place: Canada... | reverse complement strand
TTCTTTTCTTGTGCCGACCAAATCTTTATACCATGTCGGCATTCCTTCGGAACCCCGTCAAGAAAAGAAGGAATAAGTTTTTCTCTTGTATGATTTATTTTGGACAAGTATGACATCGATCCACTAATCATATTCGTGTATTGGTTATAGTCAACTGTACTATGAGGTTGAACTTGCGATTACAGAAATAATTAATTACGCCTTCGTGATTTAGTGATTCAAGAATTACATGACTGACATTACATTCGCAAATCCTGAGTTTTTACTTCTGCTATTTCTTATCCCTGGAATGGCAGTCTGGTATTATTATCGTCTTCATGCCAAGGAGAGCGACGTGCGGTTTTCAACACTGCTGCCGTTTGCGATGGTCAAATATAGTGCAAAGGAGCGTCTCCGTCACTTGCCGTTCATTCTTCGAATGACCGCGCTGATGTTTGCAATTATCGCATTAGCCCGTCCGCAATCAACATCAAAAGGTGAGAATGTATATTCCGAAGGGATTGATATCGTTCTTGCTTTGGATATTTCTGGGAGTATGCTGGCAGAAGATTTCCAACCAAACCGTATCGAAGCGGCGAAAAATGTGGCGCAGGATTTTATCACCGGGCGGACAAACGACAGAATCGGATTGGTTATCTTTTCCGGCGAAAGTTTTACGCAATGTCCACTCACAGTAGACTATGAAGTGCTAAAAACTCTTATTAAACCGTTAAAGAGCGGTATGATTGAAGACGGAACGGCAATCGGTCTGGGTCTTGCCAATGCGGTGAACCGGCTGCGCGAAAGCAAAGCGAAGAGTAAAGTGATTATTCTGTTAACGGACGGTGTGAATAACCGGGGAGAAATCGATCCGATCACCGCAGCGCAGATTTCACAGTCGTATGGAATCCGAGTCTATACTGTCGGCGTCGGTACGATCGGCGAAGCGCCATATCCGGTGCAGACTCCATTCGGTATTCGATATCAAATGGTCCCCGTAGAAATCGACGAAAAAGTATTACACCAGGTGGCTGAAATGACCGAAGGAAAATATTTTCGTGCTACTGATAATAAGAAATTGCGTTCCATCTACCAGGAGATTGATCGGCTGGAAAAAACCCGAGTCGAAGTCCGCTCCTATCGTCGTTATACAGAATTGTTTTATTCGTTCGTCTTCGTCACTTTGTTCTTGATGATCGGGGATATCGGTTTATCCAATACGTGGTTAAGGAAGCTTCCATAATATGTTTCGTTTTGCACATCCCGATTATTTATATCTGCTGGCGGTACTGCCGTTGTTACTGTTGTTATTCATGTACGTTCGCATACAAAGCAGCAAAGCAAAACGCTTGTTCTCATCATCGGAATTGTTTCAGCGGCTGACAGAACAGCACAGTACTCGCAAAGGAACTGTGAAATCGACACTCATCATTTTGGCGTTTGCAATGCTGGTTGTGGCGCTTTCCAATCCGCAGGTCGGCACGCGCATGGAAGAAGTAAAGCAAGAAGGGGTTGATATGTTTATTGCCCTGGACGTTTCAAAATCTATGCTCGCTGAAGACATTAAACCGAACAGATTGGAAAAGGCGAAATATGAGATCAGGAATTTGATCGAGCGGTTGGCTGGCGACAAGATAGGTGTGATCGTCTTTTCTGGCGAAGCATACACACAATTTCCATTGACAATCGACTATAGCGCTGCAAGTCTCTTACTGGATGTCGTCGATGTTGAATCTGTCCCGAATCCCGGTACCGCAATCGGATCGGCGATCGGTCAGGCGATGAAATCCTATAATTTGGAAGAACCTTCCACCAAAGTGCTGGTGATTATGACGGATGGAGAGAATAATTCTGGTGACGCTATCGAACAGGCAAAAACTGCGGCGGAAAAAGGAGTACGCATTTATACTGTCGGGCTTGGATCTTCCGCTGGTGCGCCGATTCCTATCTATAATAGCGCAGGACAGCAGACCGATTTCAAGCGAGACCGCTCCGGAAATATTGTGCTCACCAAACTGGATGAAATCTCTTTGCAGGAGATCGCTTCAATAGGCAGGGGGCACTATTACCGGGCAACAAATTCCCAGGACGAATTGGATGCCATCTATCGGGACATTAATACTTTGGAGAAACGGGAATTTGGTGCAAAACAATTCACGGAATTCGACGATAAGTTTCAGTATTTTCTATTCATCGCCTGTTTTATGATGTTGATTGAAGTGATCCTCTCCGATAAAAAAACCGAGTGGCTCGCGCAATATAACCCTTTCAGAAGTTTGACGGGTGCGGAGAAATCGAAATGAAAATCGTTATTTTCATCATTTTGTGTGCAGGTGCAGTAAATGCACAATCGATCCGTTCGTTGGTGAACAACGGAAATGATCTGTACGAAAAGAAGCAATACTCCGATGCCGAAGCGGAATACAAAAAATCGTTAGAAAAAGAGAAGGATCTAATGCAGGGAGCGTATAATCTTGGAAATGCTGTTCACAAACAACAACGCTATGAGGAAGCGATTCAGAATTATACTCAGGCATTGAGTGCAACAAACGATAAATCAGTGCAATCGCAATTGCATTATAATATCGGCAATTCGCATTTTGAGGCGAAACAGTATCAGGAAAGCATTAATGCGTATAAGCGCGCATTAAAACTGAATCCGAATGATGACGATGCAAAGTATAACCTTGCGTATGCAGCGCGTATGATGAAAGAACAGCAGAAGCAACAACAACAGCAAAAGAAAGATAAAAAGCAGGATAAAAAAGAGCAGCAGAAACAGGATCAACAAAAGCAAGACCAGCAACAACAGCAAAAACAAGATCAGCAGCAACAACAACAGCAACAAATGGCACAGCAGCAAAAGGAGCTTTCGAAAAAAGAAGCGGAGAGAATACTGGAAGCACTGAAAAACGACGAAAAGAACACTCAGAAAAAAGTCCGGAAGAAAGCACCGGTACGAATGAACGTCGAGAAAGATTGGTAGATGAGTAACCGCATTGGAAAAATATCGACGGCATTTTTTATGCTTGTGGCCATGTGGACATGGAATGTGCTGTTTGCACAGGATGTTTCCTTCACCGCCGGAGTGGATAAAAATCCTGTTGCCGCAGACGAACAATTTACACTAGAATTTACCGTAACAACGTCTGGTGCGAGTCCGAAAAACTTTAGAACTCCCGATTTCGGAAAAGTCCTTGTGCTTTCCGGTCCAAACCAATCCACCAGCATGCAGATTATCAACGGTTCGGTCACCTCATCACAAACATTCAGTTATATTCTTCAGGCGCGTGAACCTGGGAAAATGACGATCGGAGCGGCGACCATCGAGATCAGTGGAAATCAATACAAGTCCAATCCAATCGAATTGACGGTGACTAAATCTTCCGGGAAAAAACAACAGCAAGCTAAATCGGCACAGGGTGAGGCGGTGGATATCGGAGACAATCTTTTCCTTCGCGCAATTGTGGACCGGTCGCGTGTATATCAGGGAGAACAGATTACCGTAACGTATAAAATTTACACTCGGGCGAGAATCGTCAATTATTCCATCAACAAACTTCCAACAATGACCGGATTCTGGGGAGAAGAACTGCAACTTCCCCAACAGGTAAGTCTCTCTAACGAAGTGATCAACGGGAAACAGTATCAAGTCGGCGTTTTAAAAAAAATGGCGCTGTTCCCGACACAGAGCGGTTCGCTTGATATTAATCCGATGGAACTAACTTGCCAGGTACAGGTACAGTCGCGCCGCCGCTCGAACGACATCTTCGATCAATTTTTTAATGACCCATTTTTTGGAGCACAAACAGCAAACGTTCCGTTAAAGAGTGATCCTGTGAAAGTCACGGTTCTGCCGTTGCCGCAAAGTCCCGTTCCTGAATCATTTCAGGGAGCCGTTGGCAAGTTTACGCTTACTGCATCCTTAAACAAACGCCGTTCCAAGACAAATGAACCAATCTCCCTGAAGGCAACCATTTCCGGCTCAGGAAATGTGAAGATTCTGGAAGCGCCGAAATTACATCTTCCATCCGATTTTGAACAATACGATCCGAAGGTCAAAGAAGACATTGAACGGACAGGGTCGGCAATTAGCGGAACAAAAACATTTGAATGGCTAATTGTTCCACGATATCCTGGTGACAAGAAGATTCCTGCGCTGGAGTTTTCCTATTTTGATGTCGGCCAGCGCCGGTACGTAACGCTTCGGACAAATGAGTTTAACGTCGTCGTCGAAAAAGGGAGTGCAGAAGCGCCGCAGACCGCATCGGGATTGTCAAAAGAAGATGTTCGATTGTTAAATCAGGATATCCGATTCATTAAAACAGATGCCGGCTCATTCCATCAGAAGGACAAAGAATTGTTCGATCCGGTTGCAGCCGCAACAATAACAGTCATTCCATTTGTGGCGTTTCTCGGATTGATGTTTTATCGTCAAAAAGCATTGTCGGAGATGTCCGACGTTGTTACATTCCGTTCCCGCAAGGCGTTGAAAATAGCGGCGAAGAAATTGGCAAATGCAAAACAGTTGATGAACGCCAATAATTCTGAAGCGTTTTATGCGGAAGTATCGACTGCCATGTGGCAGTATGTATCGGACAAACTTTCTATTGATCGCGCAGAACTTTCTATTGACAACGTCACACAAACGCTGCAGGAGAAGAGAGTCTCCGCTGAACTGACGCAAAAGATCAAAGAGTTGCTGGAAGCATGTGAATTTTCCCGGTTTGCACCTGGCAGTTCATCGCAGGAAGAAAAGAATAAAATGTACGAGATGGCAAGCAGCATTATTGTCGCATCTGAACGGGAGCTGGTGCGATGAAGAATTTAGTATTTATCGCTCTGTTAATCTGCCTCGTCGCGGGAATTTCATCGGCCCAAACTGAAGAACTCTCATCGGTGTTTGAAGACGCTAACCGGATGTATCTGGAACAGAAGTACGATGCCGCTGCCACGCGCTATCAATCGATCATTGCGAACGGATATGTGAACGGCGAAGTCTACTTTAATTTGGGTAACGCATATTATAAAATGGGAAAATTGCCGCAAGCCGTCCTGAATTATGAACGAGCCCGCAAGTTTATTCCGAATGATGATGATTTGAATGTAAACCTGCAACTTGTGAATCTGCAGTTGACCGATAAGATCGAGGCGATTCCGGAACTATTTATCTACCGCTGGGCAGAAGAAGTGTTGACTATCTTCTCTCTTGAAATGATGGTGTGGTTGATGTATGTCCTTTTCCTCTTAGCACTTGGATCATTCTCTTATTTTCTTTTTGCGAAGACATATGAGCGGCGGCGGTATTCGCTCATGAGCGGAATGTTCTGTACCGTACTGTTAGTCTTTGGTATTGCAAATTTCTTTGTCCAGTCGTACCGTGAATCAAACACACAATTTGCGGTCGTCATGACCGATGTTGCAAATATTAAATCTGCACCGGATAGAAAAGGGAATGATTTGTTTGTCATTCATCGAGGATTGAAGGTACAGGTGCTGGATAATGTGAACCAATGGTACAAAATTCGTCTTGCCGATGGCAAAGTAGGTTGGATCCCGGAAAAAGAAATTGAATCCATTTAAGAGCCATTAATATTTCTCCACAAGTAATCGCTCGAAAGCATTAAAGACAAATCGCTCCGATAGTTATGCGCGTTACATCCAGTTCGAAATAACCTCGAATTATCAAAGACTTCCAAGTATTTTGTGCTCGATATTCAATTCACTCAAATGGGTATGATTTTCAAAGTAAAGGGAAATCATACCCGATTGTAAAAATAGAAATAATCGAAAATCACTGAAAATTCGGGATTCTTGATCATTGTTAACCGTGTAATATCCTCTCTTTATCGAAAAATCCTGCAACTTAACATCATTTTTTCTCGTAAAGTTTAGAAACCTGTATTATAGGAGTGAGACTTTATGAAAAATGTTCAAACGATGCCAACATCAATCCTGATAATTGCTACCGCAGCATATTTATTCCTCGGCTTCGTTCTCCCGAACAATAATCCTCCCCAGTCTGATGGGAAAAAATATTTCATCACATTAAAAGATTTTACTGCAGAAGAAGTGAAAGGCCTCGGATTTTCCCTGAACAAGGATATGACCATTCATATCAATGCAGTCGGTGGAGGTAGTAAAAATACATGGAATGAAATGTTCAATAACCGCAGCCGTACCAACGATATGTTCGCGGCTGGGTGGATCATTAATGCTGAGACTCGGGAAGTAGTGTGGGAGATGTCGATGGATAATACATCAGGTCGTGAAGAGAAGAGGACATGCGAAGCAGACGTAAAGTTAAAACAAGGATCGTACGAGGTCTATTATGCGGCGCATGGATTTTCATCGAGTTCGTCTTTCGGAAATTTTACCTCCATCAATATCGATCGACGCGAAGGCAAATCCAGGAATAAATTCGACAAATTCCTGAACTGGTTCGACGACGATTATTCGTCCTTATATGAAGAGTTTATGGATCGTGCAAAAGAAGATTACGGTATTTTGCTTTCGGTTGCGCAGGGTGAAGAAAATACGCTGCAAACGTTTAATGCGCCGAAGAAGAATGCAAATGTTGTGTTTGCTGCCACGGGCGTGGGTGACGGCGCGTTTGTCCGGAAAAAATTGACGTTAACCAAAGATGCGACTGTCTTCATATACGCGCTTGGCGAGGGACGAGGAAGAGACGATGTTTTCGATTACGGATGGATCACCAACACAGATACTCGCGAACGGGTATGGGAAATGCGATATAATAATACGGATTATGCCGGAGGCGCCTCGAAGAATGTGTTGTTCGAAGGTGATGTACGCTTGACGAAAGGAAATTACGAACTAAGTTATGTGACGGACGATTCACACTCACGAGAGGATTGGAATTCCAAGCCTCCGTACGATCCGTTTAATTACGGAGTGACAATTATTGCAAAAAATGAATCCGATAAAGCAGCGATAAGCGTTGCTGATTATAAGTTTGAAAAACAAAACATCATTGTTCAATTGACCCGGGTTCGTGACGATGAGTTTGTTCAATCCGGATTTACTCTGAAAGTGGAATCACAACTTCACATTTATGCGCTTGGTGAAGGACACGGATCGGTGCGGGTGAAGGTCATGGGAAAATCGGTATTTGAAAATGACAATGAAGGGCTGGCCGATTACGGTTGGATTATGAATGCGAAGACCAGAGTACGGGTATGGGATATGAACAATACGAATACCACTCATGCCGGCGGTGCCCGTAAGAACCGGTTAGCGGACGAGTTCGTGACACTTCCTGCCGGCAGTTATATCGTGTTCTATCAGACCGACGACTCTCATGCCTATAATGATTGGAATGATGATAAGCCGTTTGACGCCGATGCTTATGGCATCACGGTGATGGGAACCGGCGAGGACTTTGAGATGAAAAATGTTGCCAAGTTTGAAGAAACAGTAGATGAGAATGTACTGGTGCAGTTGATCAAAGTACGCGATGACCGCCATGTCCGACAGAAATTTACAGTGGAGAAATCGCAAAAGGTTCGTATCTACGCTATCGGAGAAGGCGTTTCCAATGATATGGCTGATTACGCTTGGATCGAAGAGACAAAGTCCGGTGATGTTGTTTGGGAAATGACCTATCGAACCACCACACACGCCGGTGGAGCAAAGAAGAATCGGTTGTTCGATAAATTGGTGTATCTCGAGAAGGGGGAATACGAAGTCCATTATCAAACGGATGATACGCATTCATTCAATGATTGGAACGATGACCCGCCGGAAGATAGAACTCACTGGGGCGTGACGATCTATAAAGAATAACAACAGTGTTAGATTCAACGAAGGTCTGAGAATAAGAACTCAGACCTTTTTCCTTTCAATTCAATCCATTCTTTTTTCTTCCCTCATTTTTTTCTATCTTTATAATAATAAAATCACTGTTTTTAGTGTAAAAAACGGAGTATGTGTGCCTACATCCCAGCTCGACCAATTATGTATTACTACCATCCGCACCCTTGCAATTGACGGCGTTCAAAAAGCAAAGTCCGGACATCCCGGCATGCCGATGGGGGCGGCATCGATGGCGTATGTGATTTGGACAAAATTTCTAAACCATGATCCTTTCAATACTCAATGGGTAAACCGTGATCGTTTTGTTCTTTCGGCCGGACACGGTTCCATGCTGTTATATTCGTTACTGCATTTAACGGGGTATGATCTTTCGTTGGACGATCTGAAACAGTTCCGTCAATTAGGAAGTAAAACCCCCGGGCATCCTGAATTCGGACACACGGCGGGTGTAGAGACAACAACCGGTCCGCTCGGTCAGGGATTTGCCAATGGTATCGGAATGGCAATTGCCGAACGGTATCTTGCGGCCACATTTAACCGTCCGAATTTTCCGCTAGTGGATTATTTTATTTACGCAATTTGCGGGGACGGCGATCTGATGGAAGGTGTTGCATCGGAAGCGGCATCGCTTGCGGGGCATTTGAAACTCGGCAATATTATTTATCTCTATGATGACAACAATATCAGTATCGACGGAAACACCGGACTGGCATTTACGGAAGATGTCGGAGCTCGGTTCGAAGCGTATGGGTGGCATGTGCAGACAGTGCACGACGGGAACGATCTGGAAAAGATTGAAACAGCGATCCGTCATGCGCAACAGGTGACCGATAAACCGTCGTTGATCAAAGTAAAGACACACATTGGGTATGGCAGTCCGAACAAACAGGACTCCCACGACGCACACGGTTCACCGCTTGGTGATGAAGAAGTGAAATTGACGAAAAAAAAATATGGTTGGGACGAAAATACAACATTCCACATCCCCGAAGAAGCGTTGCAGCATTTCCGCCGCGCTGTGGAGGATGGGAAGAAGAAAATGGCAGCATGGAAAACAATGATGACAATCTATTCAAACATGTATCCGGAACAAGCCATCGCGTTCACCAGGGCAACCACTGGCGACTATGGTGTTGAGTGGAAAAAGGCGCTACCGGTCTTTACAGCAGAGAACGGAAATATCGCTACGCGCGAAGCGTCGGGAAAAGTTCTTGCGGCCATCGCGCAGCATCTTCCCACAATGATGGGCGGTTCGGCGGACCTGACTCCTTCTAATAATACGTATGTCAAAGGGATGGTGAATTTCCAACCGGAAAGTTACGGCGGCCGCTACCTTCGCTACGGTGTTCGCGAACACGCAATGGGCTCGTTGATGAACGGCATCGCATTAACAAAGGGAATGATACCATACGGTGGAACATTCCTGATTTTTTCTGAGTATATGCGGCCGCCGATTCGGCTTGCTGCGTTAATGGGAATTCGTCCAATCTATGTGTTTACGCACGACAGTATCGGTCTTGGCGAAGACGGACCGACGCATCAGCCTGTGGAACAACTGGCATCGCTGCGATCAATTCCAAATATTCTTGTCCTGCGACCGGCAGATGCGAACGAAACTGCATTGGCGTGGAAAATTGCGATCGAACATACGACAGGTCCGGTTGTGCTAGCGCTGACTCGACAAAAACTTCCGTTCATCGATAGAACGAAATATGCTTCGGCAGATCTGACGGAAAAAGGGGCGTATATTCTTGCCGGAAATTCCGCAACACCCGAGATTGTGTTGATCGGAACCGGATCAGAACTTCAATTTGCACTCGGTGCGTATGAACAACTGGCGGCAGAAGGTGTGAAAGCACGGATTGTTAGTATGCCGTCATGGGAGTTATTTGAGCGTCAACCGGCCGAATATCGTGCTTCGGTGTTCCCGGCGAATGTAACAAATCGTCTTGCTGTGGAAGCAGGTGTAGAACAGGGATGGCATAAATATGCGAGCGATACAATAACGATCAATTCGTTCGGACAGTCGGCACCGTATGAAGCGCTTTATAAGCAGTATGGATTTACGACGGAAAATGTTGTTGCAAAAGCAAAATCGATGTTGAAATAATATGCCGTTCGATATTTCCTTAAATATTCCCGGTATCTTCAGCGCAGCGTTTATCTGCTTTGCTTTCCTCGCATTGTGGTTTTCCAAAGCATTGTTCGGACCGCTGTTGGAAAAAGTGAGAACGCGGCAACCCGAGACAATAACGCTTCCTCGACTTATTTTTCAGGGACTTTTTGTTCTTTTATTTTGTATCGTTATGGAAGTTTTTGTAGACTCCGTTGGCGCTGTTGGAATGAGCGAAGGGGTGTATGTCGGCGTTGCGGTCTGGTTGCTAGTGTCACTGATTCATCTTGCAGTATCGTTTAAATTTGACGGATATTCAATGTTCGTTAAAGCAATCTATTCGAGTTACTTTCTTGTCGCATCGGTTATTTCCGCTGCACTTCTTTCAATGTGGAGATAAGAATGAAAAAGCTTTTTGCATTACTCTCGGTTGTTTCCCTGTTCGTTTTCGCAGAATCTCCTGTTCCGAAACTTGTTGTGTTCATCTCGGTGGATCAAATGCGTCCGGATTATTTTGAGAGGTATGGTCATCTCTTTACAGGCGGATTGCATACGCTGTATACCAAAGGGATTGTTTATACCAATGCCGATTTAAACTATGCGACCAGCGAAACAGGCCCCGGTCATGCAACACTTAGCACCGGTTGTTTTCCGGCGAAGAATGGGATTATTGGAAATGAATGGATTGATCCGGAAACAAAAAATACCGTGTATTGCGTTGAAGACACTGCGGCAAAAACAGTGGATGGTGATGGAGGGGGTTATTCATCAAAGAATTTAGTTGTTCCGACGATCGGGGATTGGCTGAAAGGGAAATCGAAAGAATCAAAAGTGGTATCTATTTCATCTAAAGACCGGGCGGCAATTTTAATGGGTGGGAAGAATCCGGATAAAGTGTTTTGGTATGGAAAAAAGAAAGGGGCCATGGTTGCTTCCGACTTTTATATGAAAACACTGCCGGAGTGGGCAAAGACATTCAATGCCTCCGGATGGATTGAAAAAAATGTCCCCGACGTATGGACGAAATCACTACCGGAATCGGTATATGCGAAGATCGGTCCCGATGAATTTCCTGCCGAGCAACAATGGAATGACAACACTTCCTTCCCGCATGCATTTACCCCCGGAAAAAAACACGAACAGATTATGGGCACTCCCTACGGAGATGCCTTGCTGATCGATTTTACAATTACTGCAGTAACTGCTGAGCAGTTGGGGAAACGTGGAGTGACGGATGTTTTGTGTCTGTCACTGTCGAATTGTGATTACGTCGGTCATGGATTTGGACCAGACAGTCATGAATTATTAGACCTTCTTGTGAATCTCGATAAGCAGTTGGGTCGGTTCTTTCAAGAGTTGGACGAGAATGTCGGCGAGAATAATTATGTTGTAGCGTTAAGCGCCGATCATGCCGTTTGCCCGTTGCCGGAATACAATGTGCAATTCCGGAATATTGCTGCTAAACGGTATCTATATAATACGGACATCAAACCGAAATTGGATTCGCTCTCATCATTACTGAAGTACGAATTAAATACATCGGAAGACGTTATTATTAAAAATAGTTTCATCAATTATACTCTGGCAACGAAAGACAGATGGGATAGTGTAAAACTGGAGCAGGAAATTACCAAAGGTCTGAAAAATATTGAGGCGTTCGTTGAGGTGTATTTCCGTCATGAATTAATCAGCGCCGAAGCATCTGATAAGCCGTTCATTCAAAAATACCGGAACAGTTATTACGCACCCCGCGGTGAAGATTTCCAATACCGGATTCGTGAGAATTGCGTCATTTCTTCCCGCCCTTCCGGAACAACCCATGGGTCTCCCTATCGCTATGATACACATGTGCCACTAATCGTATGGCGTCATGGAATACAACCGCAAAAAGTTTCCCGACCGGTTTATTCTGCGGATGCAGCACCAACACTGGCTACGATCGCCGGAATTTCTATTCCGAAAAATATTGATGGAACACCGTTAGTTGAAACGCTGAAGTAGAAGAAATGAGAATGATACCTATCGTATATCAAAAACGGAATCTACTCTTTATCGGGTAAAATAAAATACGAAAAATAGTTTCTCGAAAGTGTTACGATAATTTTTAATCTGACAATCTGCGTATGATGTAACAGTAGTCATTTTCAATTATAGAACATCCACCAAACTCCTATCTTTTTATTGCCAAAACTCACTCCAAAGATTATCCTCGAAGGGACTCGTCTTACGCGTAAGACGGATTTGGCGTTTGCCCTGAACGAACATCCCAGAATTGTCGGTGCCAGAAAATACCGATATCATTCTCCGCTTGTTTCAGCAGAATGGTGCGCATTTACAAATTTTCCCTGGGGCAGAGGGCTGATTAATTTTGATCACTCGGAAGAACTACAAGCGATGGAGACGTACCATACCTGGCTTCGGTTGTTCGAACTTCAACGGTATTATTCTTGGATCATCGACCGGTTTCATATTTCCACTATGATGCATCAGCGGAAGTATTACGCCCGCACCTATGAATTGCGGTGGATCGAAGAACGATTGCTGCCGCTCGGTTTTCATCTTGTCTTCTGCTATCGTTCACCGGATTCGTTTGAGCAGGCGAAACAGGATCGATTAAAGGTTTCCGGGAATCCGAAGCAATATGATAACCTCAATATTTTTCTTGAAGAACAGGAGATACTCGGTGAATTGGTTGATCGATCGATTCTACCGAAACTGGTAATCGATGTATCCAAAAAAAATGTTAAAGCATTAAGCAATATGGTCGCGGATTGGATGGAATCAAATGGCGGACTATTCAATGCTTGATAATAGTATGCGTTATTGACTCACAAATAGCAGAACTCCCTCCCTTGACTCCCTCATTCCGAAGTCTTAAATTATAAGCAGTTTAGTGGATCAATTGAAACCGTTACTTTAAGTTGATTGCCGGTATGATTAAGGTTTTGACAATCAACAAATTGAGCATTTCTCTATATTATTCAGTTGAATCAAAGAATTTGTTGGAAATTGTGAATGATATCGGGATGAATCTAAGTATACATCGTAATTGTTTATTGAGGGATCTGTGAAGAGTATCTATTCAATCGTATTTCTTCTCTTTTTTGCAGCTTTTGTAGAAGCACAACAGCCTTCTGGTGAATTACAGGAGGATCAGGATTATGCATTTGCCTATGGATTGTTCGATGATAAACTATATCAACTATCCTTTGAACAATTCAAAAAATTTATTGACCAATATCCAACCAGCCTCAAACGGCCCGATGCAATTTTTTTATCTGCGGAGTCTCAATTTCGGCTAAACCAGTATCGTTCGGCAATAGCCATCTTCAAAAACTTTACCCAGGAATATCCCAAGCATAAACTCCGAATTGATGCATTATTCCGATTGGGCGAAATGCATTATGGACTGACTATGTACAAAGACGCCATTCCGTTTTATCGGGAAGTGTATGAAAAGTTTCCGCTGAACGATCAGGCCGGCGAAGCGGCTTACTGGGTTGGAGAATGTTATCTAAAGTTGAATGATATTACAAATGCTCAAATCTATTTTAAAGTCAGCTTTGATCGCTACCCGAAACACCGGCTAGTGGATTATGCCCTCTACTCTATCGGATGGACGTATGAGCGAAAGAAAGAGTATGGCAAGGCGATCGAGACATATCAAAAGCTTTTAACTGAAAAAAAAGGGAGCGATTTGGCATCAGCTACCATGATCCGAATCGGTGAATGTTATTTCCAATCGCGTGATTATAATAAATGTATCGAATATCTTACCCAGGCAACCTCCGCATTGTCCGATTCTACGGAGTTACAACGAAGCGAATACCTTATCGGAGAATCGTACTACAGTCAAGGAGACTATCCGAAGGCAAAAAATTATTATGCACAATTTCTCCTGAAATATCCGAAGAGCATCATCTACCGAGATGTGAAGTATTCTTTTGCATGGACATTCCTGAATCTGAAAGAGTATGTCGACGCAGCACGGTTGTTCGGAGAACTTTCCTTGGGTCAGGACGATATCGCGCATAAATCGATGTTCAGAAAAGGCAGGGCATTGCAGCTGCACGGCACTATTGATGATGCCCTGTCAGCATTTTTTGCCACCGCAGCGTCGCGACCCAACGGTGAGTTTACGGATAATGCATTGTTTGAATCTGGAATGATATATTTCGAACGGAAAGCCTACGACAGTGCGTTGGTCTTCTTTCAGCAGATCACATCCAGATTCAAAAAAGGCGATGTTATCGCCGATGCATACCGCATGGTCGGTGAAACATATCTTGCGCTGAAAAAATTCGATACTGCATTGGCGGCATTCAGAATGGCAGGGAAATCGGAAACCAGCAATTCTGCATTAAAGAGTGATGCACAGTTCCAAGAAGCATGGGCATTATTTAAAATGAAGAAGTTTTCTGACGCGGCAAAATTGTTCGAACAATATGCGCGCCGGAATTCCAAACAGCCGCAAAATGCCGAGGCGCAATTCTGGGCGGCCGAATCGTACTTCCAGATTGGAAAATATCTGGAAGCGGAACGAAATTACGCCGAATCATCGAACCTGTTAATCGATGGAAAACGAATCGACGCGTTGTACGGTCTAGCTTGGTCGTACTTAAAACAGGGAAAATTCCTTCCGGCGGCAAACACATTTGAAAAAGTGGTTGAAGGCGATTCCGTCAAAAAATATACGCAGGATGCACAACTCCGCATCGCCGACAGTTATTATTCCGCAAAAATGTATATCGAAGCCAGCGCGGCCTACAGGAATTATAGTACAAAGAATCAGAGCGCATCCAATAATGACTATGCATTGTATCAGGTTGCGAATGCGGAATACCGTTCCAATGATGACAAAGAAGGAATCGCTCGGTTCACAGAACTGATCAATCGCTACACAAAATCCCAATATGTCGATGATGCACAATACGGAATCGGTTTGATCCATTTCCAACATAAACGCTATCAGCAAGCAATTACAGAATTTCAGAGGCTGATACAAGGGTATCCGAAGAGCGACATGGCGGCGCGGGCGCAATACAGCATCGCAGATGCGTATTATAACCTTGAGAATTATCCCGAGGCGATAGCCGCGTATAGCGATGTCGTGAAGAACTACGAAAATTCTCCTCTCACCAGCGATGCAGTGAACGGCATGCAATATTGCTTTGTTCTGCTCGGTAAACCGCTCGATGCCATTGCTATCATTGACGAATTTGTCAGGTCCAACGCCAACATTCGTCTTGCCGACGAGTTGTTCTTCAAAAAAGGGGATCTCTTCTACGGCCAACAACAATTTGACAGCGCGATTGTTGCATATAAAGAATTTATGGAACGCTTTCCCAAAAGTAAATTACTCGGCGACGCCTATTTCTGGCTCGGGAAATCCTTCCTTGGTTTGGGGAATTCGCCGTCAGCATTGGAAGCATTCAGAATTTCTGCGGAGAATTATCCGGGCAGCCGTGTTGCCAGCGCAGCACTGTTCGAGGTCGGCGGGATTTCATCGCAACGTGGGAAGCCGGATTTTGCATTGAGTGCATATGCGAAGATTGAGGAAGAATATCCTGCTTCCAATGAAGCGTCGGAGGCGTCGTATCAACAGGCGTTAGTGCTGAAGGGGACAGGGCAGGTAACGGCAGCGGTGAAAAAATTTGAAGAGACGTTTGCGCGGTATGCCGGAACAATTGCTGCAGACAGAAGCCGGTTGGCGTTTGGTTGGCTGAGTATGGAAGCAGAACAATATCCGAAAGCGATCGAATATTTTAAATCTGTTGCGGTAAACCGCACCGACGAGATTGCGGCGGAAGCACAGTATGCCGTTGGTCTGGCATTCCAATCGCAAAAGAATTTTTCTGAAGCGATCGTCAACTACCTTCGCGTGCGCTATGTGTTCCCTGCCGCGGCACAATGGATCGGCCGATCCTACTTTAATCTTGGTGAGTGTTACGAAAAGACGAATCAGATTCAGAAAGCAAAGGATGCATTCAACTTTGTCGTGAAACAGAATAAAGTATCGGAGCTCGTCACGGCGGCGGAGAAAAAATTGAAATCACTGGAGCAGTTGTGAGATTGTCGGAACGATTATCGCTGCTGCAACAGTGGATGACAACATTTGTGTTGTTGATTGTTATTGTAACAGTGCTCTCTGCGCAGGAGCCGGAGAAAAAGGAAGCGGCAAAAAAAGAAGTGGATTTGCAGAACGTTCAGACTCCGAAAGCAAATGCGCCATTGCCCAAAATCGATCTACCGGAATTTGTTATTACCGGTAATGAAAAAATCGATTTGAACATCGAAACGAAAAACGAAGACGATCAGGACAGAATATTTTCCCCTGCGATACCCGCTCTTAGTGAACGATCCATGAACGTTGGTGAAGCGTTGACGCCGAAACAGGTGAAGACATTTACAAAAACACCAAGTGCAATGAACGGGAAAGTATTTGCGGGATTCGGATTTTACGGTACTCCACAATTCAACGGATGGTTTGGCCAGTACGATCCGGCCAGTTCATTTGTTCTGAACGGTTATTATTCTGAAAGCAACGGTCATCTTCCCGACGCGGGATTCTGGAAAGGAGGATTCGGTCTCCGTGGATCATATTCGCTTCCGGATTCATTGTCCCTACTGCCGTTGGGGCAGTTGAGTGGAGAATTGAAATATGGCCGTGAAG
>Ga0265292_1001870_pt1 | contig 16618 bp, 7 predicted proteins | sample Munlanlewell296A_FD_189080 | JGI IMG/M metagenome (GOLD analysis project Ga0265292, IMG submission 189080) | Leachate microbial communities from a municipal landfill in Southern Ontario, Canada - Leachate well 296A | ecosystem: Engineered > Solid waste > Landfill > Unclassified | place: Canada... | reverse complement strand
CGTCCCTGAGACCTTTGGGGTTCTGTTTCGGCAAAGGGTGCGCTGGGACAAGTGCTACATACGGATAAGCCTGAGGAAACACAGAAATATCGCTGATCTCTGGAAGTTTAAATTTCCGGATTTTCTTATGTACGTGCTGGATATCGTTTTTAATCTCTTATTGATGCTGGCCTTCCCAATCTACATTGTACTCATTGCGCTTTATGTGCCCCAGTTGTTTTTGTTCATCGTCGTAATTACATATCTCTTTTACACCGTTATGAATCTGTGGCAATTTATTATGATAACCCTTCTGTCCGACACCCCATCGAGGGACTCGGTTTTCATACTGTATGCGCCGTTTTATTTTATCTACAGCCTTTTCCTGTGGACTGCGAGGATACTGGCATACACAATAGAACTCTTAAGATTGAAATATATGAAGAGCGGATTCTTGCCGGAAAAAATCTGGGACAGCATGCCCAGGTACTAGAGTCGGGCAGACAGGGAGGAGTGTAATCATGATCATAGACGACGTCTCAATGGCAAAGCACAAGATGGGAGGGCTCCTCACCCTCATCCGTGAGAGCATCTCCTTCGCTCTGGAGGATTTGCAAGGCTCAGCCAACGTGATTCAGAAAAAAATGCTCTTGACCGCGATGAACGGCGTTGAGAGGCTGATCAGGCTGACGGACAATTATTTTCTCATCCAGAAGCTCGATGAGGGAATTATTGTCCTCGATTCGGAGGTAGGCGACCTCAACAAAGCTGCGGACGCCGCCTGCAGCAAATTCAGCGCCGCGGCCGAGCAGAAGGGAACCGGGATCATATTGAAGCTGGATGACAAATTGCCAAAGACGAAGTTCGACAGGGAACTGATCGGCACTGTTCTCGAAAACGTAATCCGCAATGCAGTTGATTTCACCGAAAAAGGCACGATCGTCATCGCGACGTCTTTTGATGACGAATCGGTTCGGGTGTCAGTGTCGGATACCGGTTGCGGCATGGCCGAGCAGGAAGTCTCGAAACTCTTTCATCGATTTGAAAAATTATCGAACAATCGGGCGAAGAACAGGAGCAGCGATGGCCTGGGACTGTCCGTATCAAAGGAGATCATGGACAGGCACGACGGCAGGATCTGGCTGGAATCGACTTCAGACAAGGGCTCGACGTTCGTCATCTCCCTACCCATCCGATCCGACTGATCCGCACGTTGATGAACTCGGAATAGACGGCAAGCCCTAATGCACCCACACCCAAGACTCCGACTGCAACTACAGTGGCATGTTCGAAGCTGTCAAATTTGTGACGCTTCCGTGTGAATCCCTCTCAATATGAAAAATACGAGTGTCGGAATAACTTTCCGATGTTGATACTGCGTAATAATTGTCTGCGATAACTTTGGCACGCAATATGCTTATAATTGTATTGGTGACTTTTATGTGCAAAAGGATATTCGAGACTTTAATTATAATGGTCTTCGCGGCCATGTGCCTGCAGGGCTGTTTTGGGGAGCCTGAAAAAACGCTCGGCCAGCAGCAGGCTGGGGTCGGTCCAAATGCGGCGTCTCAAGCAAAATCGTTCGGACTTTCCAAGGTTTCCATAAAGGCAAAGGATGTGCTCATTGCCACCATTGGAAACTTTGTATTCAACGCACAGGGTCTTCTCAAATCCGTGGAATACGAAGACCACGCGTATGGAAGCTTGTTCACGAAATATGAATTTGAATATCTTCCGGACAAGACGTTTCAATCCGTCACTGAATCCTATCCAAATAAGGCTGACAGCGGAAAACTCCAGACACAGTTTGCCTTTGACCAGCATGGCCATGTAGCTGCGGAATTACATATAGAAATGAAACTGCTTGATCCGCCGATGGAGCTCTATGAATTAGACTACAAGTACTCAAGTGGTTTTGCAAAACGGACTGGGACACATTCCAATGAACCGAGCATAAACGATGAACTCACGTTCAACGCGGACGCCCTTCCGCTGTCATACAAGAAATGCGGACCCGAGTGTATGAGCATTGAGTTCAGCTACGACAACAAAATATTGAAAGGCTACAAGAGACAATTCATGGATACGATAACAGCTGACATTACAACGGACGCAACAGGCAAATGGGGCATCATCCTCAAAAATGCCGCAGCCGGTGCAAGCGCCTACCAGATCAAGGGGACATACGATGGCGACAAACTTATTCAGGAAGAGATCATGGAGTGCCCTGATGAAAAACCGTGCACAAATGCGATCGAGACGCGCATCTATGAATACAAAGAAATGGACGTGCCTCCTGTAATTCCACCACGCAGGTTTCTGCTGCCAATGGTTACTGATTCACTCCTGTATATCGACAACAATGTCTTCCTCTTTGGAAAAGACGGCCAGGGCATGGACTCCTGGTTTGATTGATGCCTCAGTTCCCCATCACGATAAAATCAATCTTCAGGTCGCCGGTGAAGGAATCGCACTTGATACCAAAATCTCCCGCTGCCTTGTTATAACTAAAGGCCCTTTAAGTGCGGTGATCCAAAATGATGAAGGTACCCACAACATGCTTTTAATAGGTTACAATCAGGTGGATGGTAAAACCGATTGGATATTTAAGAACAGTCATGGAATTTATGAAGATGATGCTGGTTTTAGCAAAGAAACCTTCAATAAGATCGGTGCGGTGGCTTTGCCACTGGGGTCATTTGTTCCGCCCAAATCAAGTTCTCTCTGGCCAAATGGATTTACCAACAAAATACTGTGTGTTGATAAGGATGGTGATGGTTACTGCAACTGGGGGATTTCGGAACAAAGGCCCTCCGCCTGTCCACAAACATGCAAAGGCGTAAAAGACTGTAATGACGCTGATCCGAAAATTGGTCCATTTGTGTCATCCATAAATTTAAACTGTGTAAAACTGCAATATAAAGGGGGTCAAGTCTTGACATTGTAAAGGTCTGTAGATAGCAGTTCACGTATGGTACGACCGTTGAGAATCGAGTATCCCGGGGCATGGTATCACGTCATGAATCGGGGTCTTGGTCGCCGTAAGACGTACCTTACTTCAAAGGACCGGAGACAGTTCCTCTCCATTCTGGGCGAGACCGTTGAGACATTCCACATCGAGGTCCACGCCTATACCCTGATGGATAATCATTACCATCTACTCATCCACACACCTGAAATGGGGCTTGCGCGTGCCATGCGACACATCAATGGTGTCTACACTCAGAAATTCAACAAAGTCCATCGGACGGACGGTCCGCTGTTCAAAGGGCGTTATAGGGCGAAACTTGTGGATAAGGATGAATATCTTTTGGAGGTTGTTCGATATATCCACATGAATGCGGTGGATGCCGGGTTGGTGCGTTATCCCGGGAGCTATGTGTGGAGCAGTCATCTGGCATATTTACAGCCCGAGCAGAGGGTGAAATGGCTGACGGCAGACGAGGTTTTAGGATATTTTGGCAAGGACAGGAACCGTGCGGTTGTGGCATTCGATAAATTTGTCCGTGCGGGTGCATCGGAGACGCTCAAAGATGCGATGCAAAGGGACACGGTTGTGATCGGTTGTGATGGTTTCAGGGACTGGGTTTATGAAAACTTTGTGGGCTCGAAGAAAAAATTGGACAAGGAAATTTCAGTGAAGCACAGGCACCCCCGGCCAAAAGTAAAATGGAAAGACGTTCTGTCGTCCGTTGCGTTTGCGTACGATGTGTCCGAGAGTGAGTTTCGGAGCAGACGGCCGGGTCAAAGGAACGAAGCTCGTCTGATGGCGATATATCTGATCAGGAAATTGACGGGCAGGGTGCATGGGGAGATTGCCAAGATTTTTGGAGTTGAGAGTGAATATACTATAGCCAAGGCGTTTGAGCGGTTCAAAACAAGGCTTAAATGGGATAGAGAACTCAAGGACAAGACAGATGTCATCTGCCGCAATATCCTCTACAATGTCAAGACTTGACCCCGATGTTCGAATCCCACTCCCTCCGCTGAGCAATCATGCTGTGTTGGGGAAATCCTGCTCCCTCACTTCTTCCCCTTCGCTGCATTGAGCAGGACTTGCCTGGCCGCCTCAAACCTGGCCTTGCTCACAGACAAGTCCCTGCTCCACGTGCCGGCCGGCTGCGCCGGGTTGATCGGGTGACATCCGAGATCGCCGCGCGGGGCATCCTTGCCGCAGACCTTCTGGAGAAACATGCGGCCGTCGGATTTGACATCGACCAGCGTGAAACCGCCGTTCTTATCGTCCGGCGTGCGCGCTTCGATGACTTCGTTGCCGCCCTCGTCCTTCGCGAGACATACCCGCGCGCCAGCGGGAAACTGAAAACTGGGTCCGAGCGCCTTCTCCACATCTCTCTTGATCCGCAGCAACTCTTTCGGGGGCATGGATGCCATAAGGGCCTTGCCTTTCCGGAGACTGTTCCTGCTGCAATCTTATGATGTCAGTCCCTTCTCCTCAAGTGCAAACTCCTGCGCCATCTATTCGAACCCGTTGCTGGGGTCCAGATTAATAGAACCCGACGACGGTCAGGGTGCCCGGACTCCAGCGGTAGTTATTCATATTGGTATCGGTCATCGCATCGCCGGTGCCGCAGTAATCGCCGGCCCACAGATAGATCATGTAAAAGGCATATTTGAAGTTCTGGCTGGGCATCGGGATCTTGGTGATCGTCACCTGCGTCCCCGTTGCCCAGAATCCGGTAGGATCGGGCGAGAGGCAGTCATCCGAGAGGCAGGATGCGCCGTAGACGTTGACGGCATAGACCTTTGCGCCTGCCACGCCGCTCCAGCTCGCGGTGAGGGGGAGGGAATAGTAATTCGCTGCCCAGCTTGCGGGCGGCGGATTGATGAACGTGGGGGTCCCCGGCGTCGAGCATGTGGGACCCTGCTGCTGGTTATCGGGCGGCTTCTGTTCCGGCGGCTTGGACTTCGTGATCTTCTGGGCATTGAAGGTGATGCCCGGCTCTGAACAGGCTGCGGGCTCACCAGTCTCTTTGAGCGAGCAGACCCGCCAGAACCATTGGCCGTCTTCCGAGAAGTTCGAGGAGAAGTGCTTGTAATTCTCGTCATTGACCTTGGTTTCATTGAGATAGGATGACCCGAGCTTGTTGATCAGCACCTTGTAACCATAGGGCGCGCTCGGGCAGTCCCAGGTGAAGGTGACCGGCACGCAGGCATCGGGGCAGGTCCCGATGTCCACGGCCTGGCCTTCCGCCGGCGAGATCGCGGTCGGCTTCAGGCCGCCGACGCGGTAGCAGGCGGTATCCGAGACCGGTCCCGTGCTCCCGCCTTTGGTCGCCGCGACATTCCAGCAATAGCCGCTGGGCTCCTGGTTCACGCCATTCACCGTGGTTTTGACGCAGTCAGTGCAGACGGGGTCGTTGCCGAGCGTATTCGGGACATCCGCATGTACGGAACTGCCGCCGGGTGCGTTGGGCACGACGGTGAACCGATAGCCGTCGGCGTCCGCCACCTGATGCCACCAGAAACCGGTGCCCACGCTCGGGTCCGTACTCACGGCAAAATTGTTGATCGGGAAGTAGAGCGTGGGTTTTGCAAGGGCCTTGACCTTGAACGTCCCGATTGAACTGCTCTTCCCGGATTCGGAGAGAGGCGCAGGACCCTTCGGCGTCACGCGCCAGTAGAAAGAGGTATCGGTGGTGATGTTCCCCACGAACGGGGCGAGGTCGATGACCGTGGTCACGGCGGTCTCGCCCGAAGTCTTGAGGTTCGGGAAGAGGTTCGTGGTGCAGCCGGCTTCCTTGCAGACGGAGATGACGTACTCTGCTGCGTTGGCAACGGGTTCCCATTGCAGCGTGATGTTCGACGGATAGACCTCCTCGTTCAGCTGCGGGGCCTTGAGCTGGGTCGTGGGCCAGGAAGTCTGGATCAAGAAACCCGCGCCATGTCCTGACCAGCCCCCTTCCGTCGGCGGCTCCCCCTCGGCAAGCGGCGGACCGATGGCCTTCGCGCGCCAGTAATAGGCCTGCTCCACCTTCAGCTGGTAGATCCTCTTCAAGGAACCCGGCGTCGTATTCTGCGGATCATCGGTCGGCTGCAGCAGGTCTGCCGGCTGCGCCTCACTCTCAGGGAACGGATGCTCCGAGACCTCGAAGCGGTAATCCACAGCACCGGCAACCGGCGCTACCTCAAATGAGGCGTTCCAGGGATGATGGACCAGGGTGCCGCCGATCGTGTGCTGCGGCTCCTTGCGATCCGTGGTGAAGTCGGAGAGGTCATGCCACTCCCAGCCAATCATCGGCGGCGGCTTGGAGGTGTCGGGTGTGGGGGCTCCCCCTGGAGCCTCCATGGAGAGGCTCATCGGTTTCGTCTGTGTCTCCTCCCCGAAGAGTCCTTTGATGGAGTCAAAGATCGACGAGAAAAATCCCTTTTCCACGACCTTGCCCTGGACCGCGGCACGATTCTTGACCGCACCCTTGCCAGAGACAGCGACCGCAGGACTCCTGGAGAGTTTTTTGTCGATGACCAGATTGCTGCCAGCCCCGCTATCGCCCGCGCCCTGACTGCCGCCGGTATTGTCCGGCGAGAGATTGATGTTCAGCTGCGGCGTCTTTTCCTTGTCACCCCCGCCCTGCGCCGACCCGCCCAAGATGCCGATGCGCCAGTAGTACGTGGTGTTTGGCGCAAGATTGAGCTCGGCCGTGTCCCAGTATTTCGTCTTCCCGGGAAGCACGCTCACGGCCCCGTGACCGCGCACCACCTCCGCAGGCTCGAGGATCTTGTCGTCCGGGAAACTCGGATCCTCCGAGAGCTGGATCCACGTCTGCCAGTTCGGCTCCACAAAGACCTTGAGCTTTGCAGGCCAGGGATCGACATTCAACATGCCTGGCGAAGGAACAGCCTTTAACATATCCGATCGCTCGCCCACGCCCACGGCATACCACGCATCCTTCACGGCCTTGACCTGCGGCGAGTCCTCGTCAACGGAGACCGGGGGGAAGAGCCACTGCGCCGTAGCGATCGTGCGATCGCGCATCAGGTAGTAGTCGTCGCCCACCTGAAGCTGGGTGGTCAATGTCGTATATAGGATCAGAGCCGCCACGTCGCGGCCCACGCCGTGCACGACGTAGGCGTGGCCCAGATCGTTGACAGCCATGCCGATGATACTCTCGCCCGGCACAGACGTGGAGAAGTCCTTGCTGCCACAGGTATCGCCGCCCGGATCCACCTTTCCCCCTTCGGAGAGGAGATAGAACCAGTGGTTTATGATGCCGTCGTTCTGATGTACCCCGCACAAATCATTAGACATTTGATCGGGTACACAATCCGTTTGATGAAACCAATTTTTGCCTTTGTACGTGTCAGGCTGTCCCTTTGCCTTCGGATTCTTGAGACTACGCAAGCAATCGGTCTTACCTCCGTAGCTAAAGGGTTCCTTTCCCCAATTCCAATCTGCCTTGTCTCCCGCTACGGCAAATTTGGTCATGGTGCCGAAGATATCGGAAATGCCTTCATTGATGGCACCGAACTCACCTCTATAATATTCACCGAGAGCGTCATTGACCTCATAAGCAAAGACGAGGTGTGTCAGTTCATGACCGACTGTATTTAAGTCAACTAGCGGTGGATCCGGTGAAAGATCTTGTAAAAGAATCCTCGCGCGCTCATACAATGGTGAAGTCCACGTCGCACACGAAGAAGTTGCGATACCTTCAACACCGCCGCCTTCCTGGATGACATAGACTTGGATGGGCACGATTCCAATCCCGTCTGCCCCGATGCGTCCGAATGAATTATAATAATAATCAAACGCTTGCTCCAGCGCCCACATGGCGCTTACGCCAGGTGTATCCTTTGCATCCATAAACTTGCAGGACTCATCTGGTTGAGGGGCGAGTTTGAATAAATCATTCTGTGGATCCGGCTGCTGGCTCGGCCGACGATAATCATAGATGACAACCTTGTGCGTGCTGCCAACTCTCCCTGGGGATTCCTTGTGGCCGAGAAGACACCTGACAACTTCATCACCTTCGACCGAGCTCTTGCGTGCGACAAATGTCTGGACTCCGTTGTAATTCGTGGCTCCAGTGACAGTGAGATCGTCGCCATGGGGGGAATTGGCGCCTGTATTGAAGACATTGACGATCTCGCCGCTCTTTGCATCTACGTCCACGACAAATGCGCCCATCGGCTTCTGCGTACGAAGAATGACCTGCCAGACATACCGAATATCTTTTATGTCGGCCTGACGTGGTACAATCGCCAGCTGGGTTGAGACCGGTGGCGCTTCTGGGGTCGGTGTCTCATCGATATTAGCTGCCTGTGCCTCCTGCTGAGGGATCCCAGCGACGATGCCGCGGCTCGCAAGCTCTGTCTGCGCCTTGCTCACGGCATCCCCTTCATCGATCGCGAAGCTGGTATCGATCGCGAGATGGATCGCCGTATTGCCATGGCCCTCGACGACGTCGCCACCCACGTCGGTCAGGATGTACTGCCCGCCGATGACCGGGATCCCCTTGTAGATCTGCTGGTATCTCGTCGAGGTGACGCCCGGCTTGATCTCAGTCGATCTCAACGCCGCCATGACATCGTCCGAGGTGAGCCCCAGGTCCCGGTAAAAGAGTATGAAGAACTTGTTGCGCGCGATCTTCTCCGTCGGCTTGATCGTGAAGGAGCGTACAGCCCCCTTTTCCAGGCGCATGGTCGCGACCTTGTCCGCGAACACTGGGCGAAGCGCCTGGACAAAACCTGGGGCTGGGCGCACCACGACCTTGGATGCTGCCTCGACAGCTGCCTCGACAGGGGGTGCCTTCTCGACCTGCTGCTGCTCTGCGGCCTGCGGGACCGTCTCCTCCGCAGCCCCGGCGCTGAGCGCAAAGGCCGCGAATCCCGCAATGATGAGAAGGGCAAGGCTCCGTTTCACAAGCTCATGAAAGTGCATATTCGATGCCAGTTCCGATTCAAAAAAGACCATTAAAATCCAACAAGTTACATATCGATCGCCTTCGTCGACCCCTCTCAAAACGATATCGCCGTCAATCCCGTGACGTCTCTCGCAGCTCCCCATCTCGCCCGTGTCGTGCTACACTGCGCGCATCATGCCCATCTCCCTTAGTATAGGAACTATCTCAAAATGATAAAGGCGTATAGCGTAGCGTTGAGAGCTGGGCAAGGGTTTTTGGGCTTAAGCGCCGGGGGCTGGGGCGGCATGGGATGTGGGCCACGGGGTGTCCTGCAGGGAAGACGGCGGGTTCTTACGCTGTCCGCAGCCGGTCTTGAACCGAAATTCGGTGGTGAAAACAGGGTTCCACATCACCACGCATTTTTCTAATCCTTCGACAAGCTCAGGACACCGTTGAAAAACGCGTCGTCGTCCGCCGGCAGCTGACCAAAGTGTGCGCCGTCGCCCTCTTCATCCACAGCAGGTCCGTACGCAAACTCTCCTTCGGGCACAACATATCGTTCGAACTGTTTCCTCGGCGGAGCCCTTGCCACATCCGGGAACAGCTTGACGATGGGCGCTTCATCGAGAACGAACTCCTTAAGCTCCATAACAGCGCCGCACTTGGGGCAGGCGATCGGCAGGGTGCCGAAGATGCGTGCGACCCTTCGACATGCTCAGGGCAGGTCAAGCAAGCCCATGACGGTTTGACGGGACGGATTTCCGCCACGACGTCATCGTACCGGTGAGGCGTTGATCGTTTTTCCCATCCGCACGAGGACCCGGTGCTTGATGAGATCCTTGCCGAGCGGGATCACGCCTTCTTTCACGCGCCGGCCGTCGAGCTCCACGAAGGCGATGCCCCGCTCGCAGTGTTCCGGATTCTCGACCTGAATCTCGTAGATCGCCTCCCCGTGGCGATAGCGCATCTCAAAGCCATCCCACCACCCGGGGATGGTCGGATCGAGTTGCATCATATCTCCGCGCACTTTGAGTCCCAGAATCTCTTCCACCCAGGCGCGGTACATCCATGCTGCAGAACCCGTGTACCAGGTCCAGCCGCCATGACCCACCCACCCGGGCGAGGAGTACACGTCGGCCGCGACCACGTACGGCTCCACACCGTAACGCCAGACAGTTTCCGGATCGCGCGTGCGCTCCACGGGATTCAGCATGCGCAGCATTTTCGCCGCGCGGGTGCCGTCTCCCATGCGCGCCATGGCCATGGCCAGCCAGAGGGCGGCGTGTGTGTACTGGCCTCCGTTTTCCCGCACGCCCGGCGGATATCCCTTGATGTATCCCGGCGATGGCGAAGCCTTGTCGAACGGAGGATCAAAGAGCAGTATGAGCCCCTCATCCTCGCGAACGAGATGGCTCCACGCCGATTCCAATGCTTGAGTTGCCCTGGCCTTGTCGGCGGCGCCGCTGAGCCAGGCCCAGGATTGAGGCAGGGAATCGATCCGCGCCTCCGCATTCGCCGACGAGCCCAGGAGCGATCCATCGTCAAACGTCGCTCGTAGATACCACTCCCCATCCCACGCAAACTTTTCCACGCGCCGGATGAGCGCCTTCCGGTCGCGCTCATAGGTCTGGCTCACATCCGGACGGCCAAGAAGCAGGGACATCTCGGCCATGCCCTTCTGCACATCCACCAGGAACCACGCGAGCCAGACGCTCTCGCCTTTGCCCCCGGCGCCCACGAGGTTCATCCCGTCATTCCAGTCTCCGGTCCCCATCAGGGGCAATCCATGGGGTCCAAAGGCCTGGGCACGTGCGACCGCGCGCTCACAGTGCTCGAAGAGCGTGCCCTTCTCCGACGATATCGCCGGCGACTGGAGGCTCTCGTTCTGATCGTCTCCCAGCAGGGGCGCGTCGAGCCAGGAAACCGTCTCGTGCAGGATCGTCACGTCGCCGGTGATCCTGACGTAGTGCGCGACGACGAAGGGAAGCCACAGGAGGTCATCGGAGATCCGCGTGCGGACGCCATCGTCTCGCGGCGGGTGCCACCAGTGCTGGACGTCGCCCTCCTTGAACTGGCGGCCGGCCGCAGAGAGGATGTGGCCGCGCGCGAGTTTGGGATGTGCGTACACGAGCGCCATCACGTCCTGCAATTGATCGCGGAAGCCGAAGGCACCGCCGGACTGGTAAAAAGCGGAACGCCCCCAGATCCGGCAGGAGAGGCTTTGATAGAGCAGCCAGCGGTTGATCAGAAAGTTCACGGCGAGTTCGGGGGTCTGCACCTCAATCGCGCCGAGCCGATCATCCCACCACGCCTTCGTTTGCTTAAGCGCGCCCTCCAACGTGAGATCGTCGCGATAGGCCTGCACCAGGGCCTGGACCTCGTCCACCGACCGCGCTTCGCCGAGCATGCAGGTGATTTGGGCGCGTTCGCCCGGAGCAAGTTTCAAGGTGACCTGCAGCGCGGCGCAGGGGTCCAGCCCCGCTCCCGTCCGGCGTGAAAGCCTCGTTCGCTCCATCGCCACCGGGTTTTCCATCGAGCGGTTGCGCCCCATGAAGGCGGTGCGATCGCCGGTGTACGACGCCGCGGGCGCGCTCATGGCCGCGAAGGCCACCCGATCCGCATAATCGGGATTGTAGGAATTACGGGCGATCAGAACCTCTGCCTCATCATCCCAATCGGTCACGATGTGCGCATGGGAAGATTCACGAGACTCGCCCAGCGTCCACTCCGCATAATAAGTCACCGACAGCTTGCGCAACCTGGCGGTGTCGTTTCTGAGAGAGAGCCTTTGCAGCTTGATCGGCTGCCCCCCCTGATCATCCACGGGAACGAAGATGGTCAACTCCTGCTCGATGCCATGGCTGTTATGCTCGAAGACCGTGTACCCTGCCCCGTGCCTGGCCCGGTAAGCGGTCCCCTCGCGGATGGGCGTCGCGGTCGGCGTCCAAAAAATCCCGGTTTCCTCGTCGCGGATGTAGAGCGCTTCAGAAGGCGGATCCGTCACGGGGTCATTCGACCATGGCGTCAGGCGATTGCGCTGGCTGTTGCCCTGCCAGGTAAAACCGGCCCCGGTCTCGCTGACGAGTGTGCCGAAGGTGGGGTTTGCGATGACGTTGACCCAGGGCGCCGGTGTGTTCATGCCCGGACCGAGATAGATCGCGTATTCGCGGCCATCCGGCGTGAAGCCGCCGAGGCTGTTGAAGAAGGGGAGCTCCATGAAGGGGAGCGCGGCCGAAGGGTCACGGGGATCGCGTTTCGAGGTCATGGGTCCTGGCACATCAGGAGCTTTGAGCGGCACGCCCAATTGCTGGGGCAGCGTGCCGCGGGCCGCCACCACCACCACGCTCGCCACGGCCCGCAGGAGCGTCAGGTCTTCCGTCGGAATAAGATCCGCGCTACGCAGATAGATTCCCCCGGGCCGATCCACCCCCGTGGTCGCAGAATGGGATTGGATCAGGTATTCGAGTTGTTCACGCAGCGGTTGCGTATAGCCGCCGGCCTCCTCGTTCAAGATCACCAGGTCAACCATCAGCCCGTGCATGCGCCAATAGGTGTGCGCCTGGAGCATTTGACGGACGAGGCCCAAATCCCTCGTCTCGCCAACGGCGACCAGGGCAATGGGCAGGTCGCCCGAGATGGCATACGCCCAAAGCCCCGCCTGACCCTTGCGGTTCTGGGCAATGCGTTCCGCCGCCCCGCGCAGGAGGGGATTGGGATACAGCAGATGGCTTGCCAGTTGCTGGAAGCAGCGCGCATCGTCGGGCTGGATGCGCAGCAGGCGCAATTCGAGCTGGGCCGAGCTCCAGGCGAGATCCATCGCCCGGTCGATCGCGTGAGAATCGCCGTACTTGGCGATCAAACCGAGGACCTGTTCTCGTGTCTCGCCAGCGGCCAGAACCAGGGATACCTGGATTCGTTGATTTGGACCGAGCTCCAAGCTCTGGCGCAGGCTGAAGATCGGGTCCAGGACAAATCCCTGGCTGTTTCCGGGTTCCTGCGAGGCGCCCATGGGGCTGGCGAGCGTTCGTCCGCGACCGATGAAGCGCTTACGGTCGGTCTCGAAGCGCAAGGCTTCACCCGGGGCCTCATCCTGCCTGCCGCCTGCCTGTCCGGTAGGCAGGGCAGGCACGGCGAGCGTCAAGCGATGCGCAACGAAGACGGGCGGGTCGCTGCTCCCGCGAGGCCGGCGGTAAGCCAAAAGCGCTCGTTCTTGAGGCAGCGCCTCCGTCTGGATGAAGAGCTTGTTGAACGCCGGATGCTTCAGGTCCGCATCGTGCGACGACAGCGAGAGTTCAACGTAACTCGTCAGATCGAGCCTGCGGCTGCGCGGGGAACGATTGACGAGCGTCATCCGCCGAATCTCAACGTCATCTTCCGGCGCGAGGACGACCTCGGTTTCACTCTCAATGTCATGATCGACACGCCGGAACATGGCGCGGTCGAGCGTGAAGTTGGCGCAATAGTCCAGAACCTTTCCGCCGGTCGGGTGATAGGTGTTGCACCACAGCCGGTTTGCATCGGCTTCATGGATGTAACAGAAGGTTCCCCACGAATCCCGGGTCCGATCCGATCGCCAGCGCGTGATCTCGAAATCGCCCCAGCGGCTGTAGCCGCCGCCGGCGTTCGTCAGCATCAGGCCATAGCGGCCATTGCACAGCAGCTGGGTCTTGGGCGTGCTGGTATGGGGCGTTTCGAACTGGCTGACCGCAGGCGTGACGTCGCCGACGCTCGCCACCGAAGAGACTCGCTCACGCGTGGAAATATGGTGCAGCGGCGGAATGTTCGGGATGCGTTCATGAAGCATAGGCTCAGCCGCGCGCACGCGCGGGTCGGTGTGAAAATGGCGCTGGAGGGAATGGTCATGAAGAAAATTGACGAGCGCCAGGAAACTCATTCCCTGATGATGCGCCATAAAGGCGCGCACGATCGCCCCGCGCTCGCCCTCGCGGCTTGGTTGCCCACTAAAGTCCAGCGCTTCGTAATACCCGTAATCGGTCAAAAGTCCCAGCGCGGCCAATCGTTTCAGGTTCCGCACCGATGCCCGCGGTGCGATGTCGACCGCCAGCATGGTGGCATAGGGCGCGACGACCATCCTCTCCGCCAGGCCACGCTTGAGTCCGAGTTCCGGCACGCCAAAGGCGGAGTATTGATGGGTCTTATGGATATCCAGATCCCCGAAGGCACACTCCGAGATCCCCCACGGCACCCGGTGCTTGAGGCCATACGCGATCTGGATCGCCACGGCTTCCCGGGTGGATTTATCCAGCAGCGAGTTCGCATAGGTGCGCTGGAACAGCAGCGGCATGAGGTATTCGAACATCGTCCCGGTCCAACTGAGCAGCGCCCGTCGGCGGCCGACGGCGCCGTAGGGCCGGCTCATGGCAAACCAGTGTTCAACCGGAACGTCTCCCCGGGCGATGGCGACAAAACTTCCCAGGCGCGCTTCGCTCGCCAGCAGATCGTAAAAGGCGCGGTCCAGGCGTCCTTCAGAAACATTGTACCCGATCGAAAACAGCCGGCGATCGGCGTTGTACAGAAAGCGCATGTCGATCGATGCGGAGAGTTCACGTCCTGACTGCAGGAGTCGCAGGGTGAGGGCCAGCATCTCGCTCGCCAGCCATTTTGACTTTTCGAAGGCATCCACGACGCGGTCAATCCAGTCCCGGAGGGCGCACGCATCCGCCGGCGCTTTCTCCCGGATGGCCTGAAGGGATGCGATGCACGGGATGTGTCCGTGGGCAAGGTCCTGGAGCGATGGTGCGTGAAGAAGGGCCTCACGGAATGCCGGCACGGCATCCGGATCCAGTTGGGCGACTTCCTCCTCCGTCTTCTCGTTTAAGATTTCGATCCAGGTGAGATACCGATCTGCAATGTTTTTCCAGGACGCGAGTTGGCTCTGTATCTGCTGGAACCAATACGCAACGTTCTCTTCGGCGATAGCGGAACCAAACGTCCTCTCGAAAAGATTGCCGGCGTCGCTTTCCGTCCGTCGCAGAAGGCGCAGTAAGGCAGTGATATGGTCTGGCGGGAATTCCCATGCACGCAGCAGTTCACCCAGGGCTTGGGGCTTGAAGCCCGTATGCTTTCCATCGCGGATGACCTGTTGCAGGACGTGTCCCGTATCCCGCAGACCCTCAAAGGCCTTGACACCCAGGAGCGGCGCCTGCAGGAGCGCGGCAAGCCCCTGGTCCAGGGCCCACAAGGATCCGAGCAGGTTCCCGCTGTCCACGGTGGAAACGTAGCGCGGCTTCAGGGGTTCCAGGGTCTGGATGTCGTACCAATTGAGCAGATGGCCTTCATAGCGCTCCAGTTTCTCAATCGCCTCCATCGTCTGCGAGAGCTTCTGTGCGACTTGATCCACGGTGACATATCCGAAATCGTGGGCGCCCAGCATGCCGACCATATAGAGGCCGATATTGGTCGGGCTCGTCCGCAGGGCCAGCCGATTGTGATAGGAGACCTGGTAATTGTCGGGCGGCAGCCATGAGGTGTCCTGATCCACAAAATCCGAGAAATAGCGCCAGGTTCGCCTCGCAACATCCCTCATAAATTGCCGGTCCTCTGCCGGAAGCAGGAATTGCGGCTGCGTTACCTGCGGTCGCCTGTTGAGGAGCCAGCCGATCATCGGGGAGAGGAACCAGAGCACCAGCCAGGGGCCGGCCACCCGGAAGCTTTCCGGTCGGAAATAGAGCACTGCCCATCCGACGAGCACGCTGAACAAACTCGCGAGCCCCATGGAAAGCAGAAACAGGGGCACCTTGGCCTGGGCACCGCCATGCGTCGCCTGGGCCGAAGTCCACTCCAGGAGCCCTTGATGAGAGATGTGTCTTCGATAGAGGACCCGTGCCGTGGCATCCAGCGCCAGCCAGGCCTGGTACGGAAGCAGTGCCGCTTCCACCAGCACGCGCAGCAGATCATGAGCTTTTCTCGCGAGGGAGACGCCCTTCAAGCCCTGACCGGTTGTCGCCCAGGTGACCGGCTGCGCCAGGGAGTGAAAGAACAGTTGGGCGGCGACCACAGCGGTGGCGATCCACCCGGCCCGAGAGGAGATGAGCCACGAGGCCATCAGCAGGCCCAAGCTGGTTGCGGGCAGCCAGCTCCGGCGCAGATTGTCGAATACCTTCCAGCGATCAAACCAGGAGAGCGGATTAGCTCCTTTCACGCCGCCGGGCCCCGGAACACGCGGCAGGATCCAATCCGCGATCTGCCAATCGCCGCGAATCCAGCGGTGCTGCCGCTTGACGTAACTTAAGTAATCCTGCGGGAACTCATCATACAGCTCAATGTCGCTGGCGAGTCCCACCCGGACGTGAGCGCCTTCAATCAAATCATGGCTGAGGAGCAACGCCTCGGGAAACCTGCCGGACAGCACTTGGCTGAAGGCGCGCACATCGTAGATGCCTTTGCCGTGATAGGAACCTTCGCCCGCCAGGTCCTGGGAGACGTCGGAAACCGCATTGGTGTAGGGGTCGATGCCGACCGGGTCCGAGAAGAGCCGGCTGAAAGGCGTGCTACTCGTGCTCGGCAGGGAGGGGCTGACGCGCGGCTGGATGATGGTGTAGCCGGACTGGACGAGGCCCGCGCCATCGAAGCGCGCCCGGTTCAGCGGGTGCGCCAGGGTCTCGATCATCCTGCGGGCGGTGTCATGCGGCAATTGCGTGTCGCTGTCCAGGGTGATGACGAACCTGACGTTCCCGAGGTGATCCGGGTTGCCGACGTACACGAGGCGATCGGCCTCGCGGGGTCGCGTGCCGTCGATCAGGCCATTCAACTCTTCC
>Ga0265292_1001869_pt1 | contig 16628 bp, 13 predicted proteins | sample Munlanlewell296A_FD_189080 | JGI IMG/M metagenome (GOLD analysis project Ga0265292, IMG submission 189080) | Leachate microbial communities from a municipal landfill in Southern Ontario, Canada - Leachate well 296A | ecosystem: Engineered > Solid waste > Landfill > Unclassified | place: Canada... | reverse complement strand
ATGCGGACATCCTCGTCATCCCTTCAGATGCCGGAAGCGCCCTGCTCTCCGCCGCGACGCAGGAGCGCATGTGGCGCCAGGTGCGGCGGGCCCTGGTCGAGTATCATCATGAGCAGATCATCAGACGGAGCGGAATTGGGCAGAGGTGCAGTGAAACGCAGCACCTGTCTTGGCACTATTCGTTATAATGCCTCTGAGCTATGATTATATCGATAATCTCTCTTGGCATGTCGTTTGCTTATTATGGTACGCATGGCCTATCTGCCCAGATACGAAATCATATACGACGATGCCTGCTTCCATGTCACATGGCAGTGCCACAACAACGACTGGCTGCTTCAATGGGATTGGGCAAAACGCGCCTACTACAACCTCCTCCTCAAGTATAAGGACAAATACGGAGTTCAAATTCACGCATACAACTTCATGGACAACCATCCTCACCTTGCAGGGCATCTTCAGGGTAAAGAAAAGTTTTCCGCCTTTTTCCGGGTCGTGAACAGCCAGTTTGCAAGGATCGTCAACAAGCAGCTCAAACGTCGCGGTCAGGTGGTCATGGACAGGTTTAAATCTCCGGTCATCGAGTCAGACGAACACATGCTCACGGCCATGGCATACATAGATCTCAATCAGCACAGGGTCCACAAAGTGACTCATCCATGCCGGAACGATTGGTCATCATATCAATACTATGCCTACGGCAAGGCCGATAAGCTCATCACTCCTTCGCTATCATATCTTGCTCTGGGGAGAAATCCACTGGAGCGTCAGCGCGAGTACCGAGCTATCGTTGAGGCGCTAATCGAGCATCGCAGGTTGATGAACATCTCGCACACGCATTTCATCGGCGACCCAGGCTGGGTACTCAAGAAGTATCGCGAGCTGTGCGAGAGGCTTGGCAGGAAAGTTACCGATGCGATGGCTATCCGTATGACCAGCCCGCCGGCTTAAAGAGTCATTCACTTTGACGCACCTGTTTTATTCGATCTTATCCTCTTCAAGCAAAGATCGACGTCAGGCACTATCAAGAACAGTCGATTCCACCTCCTGGCATCTCTTTCAGCGCGACAATCTGATCGATTAAGACCAAAATCACAAACTCACTGAATGCCCGCTGGACAAATCTTGACCGAATCATGTTAATTTGAAGCAATAGCGCAAGCCTGTCGAAACCCGCTCCGTCTGATGGGGTTGTGATGGGGTTGCCCAAGGCCCAGTCGGAGAGCTGAAGGCCCGACAGAGCTCCATCACATAGCTTTTGCAGTCAATCATGTCCGCCAGTGGTGCGTTAAAGAAAGATTGACGAAACTTCAATCATCAACTATTCAATCAATTAATTGAATACTATCAAGGAGCGATGTGAACGAGCGACAGTTCAAGAATACGGTCTTTGAGCATCTTGCGCGCGTGGGCAAGGCGCTTTCCAGTCCCAAGAGGCTCGAGTTGCTCGACGTGCTGGCGCAGGGGGCGCGAACCGTGGAGGTGCTGGCCACCGAAACCGCGCTGACGATTGCGAACGCATCCCGACACCTGCGCGTGCTCCATGCGGCAAGGCTGGTCGAAGCGGAAAAAAACGGCCTGTATGTGACGTACCGGATCGCATCCCGCGAGGTCGGCGATTTCCTGCGCGCCATGCGCAAGCTTGCGGAAAACCATATTGCCGATATCGCGCGCGTAGCACAGGAATTTTTTACATCCCGCGACAGCATGGAAGAGATTGACCGCAAAACTCTGCTTCGGCGCGTGCGCGAGGGCAAAGTGATGGTCCTTGACGTGCGGCCGAGGGAGGAATTCAGGGCCGGCCATATCCCGGGCGCCGTTTCCATCCCCCTGCCCGAACTCAAATGTTACCTGAAGAAGCTCCCGCGACATCGTCAAATTGTGGCCTACTGCCGGGGGCCTTATTGTGTCCTGGCGCTCAAGGCGGTCGAGTATCTTCGCAAACGAGGGTTTGATGCAATTCGTCTCGAAGACGGGATTCCGGACTGGAGGGCAAAGGGCCTGCCGGTGGCCGTGGGGGAATAGTTCATATGCGAAGACCAATCTATCTGGACTACAACGCGACGACTCCGCACGATCCGAAGGTGATCGATGCGATGAGGCCCTTTCTGGAAGGTTGTTTCGGAAATCCCTCCAGCTCGCACGCCTTTGGCAGTGAAGCGAAGGTTGCGGTCAACAAGGCGCGCGAACAGGTTGCATCCGCGCTTGGCGCCGTGCCTGAAGAGATCGTGTTCACCAGCGGCGGGACTGAATCGAACAATCATGCGATTAAAGGGGCCGCATGGGCCGGGAGCGGCCGCGGGAAGCATATCATTACCTCAAGCATAGAACATCCCGCCGTGCTCGATGTGTGCAAATGGCTCACGCAGCATGGTTTTGAAATTACCGTCCTGCCTGTTGATCAAACCGGCCTTGTCGATCCTGATGATCTTCGTCAGGCCATCCGCGGGGATACGATCCTGGTCACCATCATGCATGCGAACAACGAGGTCGGTACGATCCAGCCAATTCGTGCACTATCCGACATCGCGCACTCCCGCGGCGCATTGATGCACACGGATGCAGCTCAGTCGGTCGGCAAAATTGCCGTGGACGTCGAAGAGCTCGGTGTGGACCTGCTGTCTACGGCCGGACACAAGTTATACGCCCCGAAGGGGGTTGGCGCGCTGTATATCCGTCGCGGAGTAAATATCGAAAAGTTTATGCACGGCGCGGGCCATGAGCAGGATCGCCGAGCGGGAACGGAGAACGTCCTGGAAATCGTGGGCCTCGGCAAGGCCTTCGAGATCGCGCGGCTGGACCTGGAAAAAAACGCGCTCCACATGCATGCGATGAGGGAGAGATTGTATTGCGGACTGATTGGGAAGGTGTCTGACCTGAGAATGAACGGACACATCGAAAAACGCCTGCCCAATACACTGAGCGTGGGATTCAGCGGCATTGATGCAAACGCCCTGCTCCTCGCAATCAAAGATGATGTGGCTGCCTCGGCAGGTTCTGCATGCCATTCAGGCGGCATCCAGATATCGCCCGTGCTGAAGGCGATGAACGTCCCTGCTGAGCGGGCGCGCGGCACAGTGCGCTTCTCCACTGGAAGAAAAACGACAGCAGACGAAATCGATTTCGCCGTAGAGGTCGTTGCACGGGCGGTAAAGGGAGAGGTCAGCGGAAAAAAGAGGTGGTGAAAGATGAAGCTGGGAATCATTGTCTATTCGAACAATCCGGAAGTCGTATGGAACGCATTCCGCCTCGGGAATTTTGCCTTGAAAAAGGGCGATGGAGTCAGGGCATTTCTTATTGCCGGGGGCGTCGAGTGCGAGTCGCTCGACACGGAGAGTTTCAAGGTGACGGAGCAGATGCAGGCGTTCATTGAAGGAGGAGGAAATATCTTTGCATGCGGAACGTGCCTTAAGATGCGACATTCAAAAGGAACGGAGCACTGTCCTTTTTCAACGATGAACGATCTTTACGAAATGATAACAGATTGCGACAGGGTAGTTTCATTCTAGCGTGTCGGGGTCAACACTTGACCGCATGGACTGCCGATAGAATCGCTGCGGCTGCGATCTCGATGTCGTCTTTATCGAGCGCTCGAACGTCTAGCAGGAATTTGCCCTCGCGCAAAATGCCCAGCACCGGGGGACGGTTCTTGAGCAGCGCTGTGAAGAGTGTCTCGGCGTAACGCTTTGCCGCACGCGTTCCTTTGACAGGCGGCACGATCTCTACCGCCCATCCCGGGAGCATGAGGCCGGGCAGCGCGCCGCCGCCCACTTGCCCGTTGCTCGGCACGACCTCTGTCGCGACTCCTCCGTCGCGCAATCTTGTTGCAAGTGATTCCGCTGCAGCACGAAGATCGTCTGTGTCGCGCTTGATCATGCGAAAGACGGGGTTCTCATTAACAAGATTTGTATAATCGAGATATTGGAGGCATAAATCCTCAATCGCCGCTATCGTGAGCTTGCCCGGTCTCAGCGCGCGCATGAGCGGGGCCTTTGCGAGCCTCGCGACGAGTGCCCTGCGGCCGGCGATGAGGCCTGCCTGCGCACTGCCGAGCAGCTTGTCGCCGCTGAAGGTGACGAGATCCGCACCTGCCTCGATCGCCTCCCGAACCGTCGGTTCATCCTTGAGCGGCAGGCCTTCAGGGCGCGTGAGCAGGCCTGAGCCGAGGTCATAAACTGATATCAATCCGCGCTCGTGCGCGAGCTTCGAGATGTTCGCGATCGAGGCCTCTTCGACAAAGCCTTGCATCCTGAAATTGCTATGGTGGACCTTGAGCAGCATCGCGGTTTTGTCGGTGATGGCTCGTTCATAATCTGAAATACGCGTACGGTTTGTCGTGCCAACCTCGACAAGCTTTGCACCGCTCTCACGCATGATATCTGGGAGTCGGAATGAATCACCGATCTCGATGAGCTCGCCGCGCGAGACGATCACTTCCTTTCGTGACGCAAGCTGCTTGAGCACAAGCAACACCGCGGCCGCGTTGTTGTTGACCGCAAGCGCATCCTCGGCGCCCACAACAAATCGCAAAAGCTCGCGCAGCCGCGATTGTCGATCCCCGCGCCTCCCTGAGGCGAGATCGAACTCCAGATTGCAGTAGCCCTGCGCAATTTCGGAAACGCGCTTTGCGTGAGCGGGGCTAAGAGGCGCGCGGCCAAGATTGGTGTGGATAACAACACCGGTCGCATTGATGACACGCACAAGACCGGGAGTGACCAGGGATTTGATGCGCGCGGCGACGCGGCTGGAGATAAGATCAAGCGAAGGATCGCCGCCATCAGCGCGCAAGCGATCAATCTCATCTCGAATAACGTGAACTATTGATGCATGTCCATAGAGCGCGATAAGCGGCGCGATCTCAGGACGCGCAATAACCCTGCCGACCGCAGGGATATAACGCGATTGTCCGGTTGGTTGCTTCATAAACCTAGCTCAAAGCTCAAAGGTGAAAGCTCAGCAGCTGAAAGTTCAAAGCTGAAAGCTCAAAGGAACATCTCTGAAGATATCAAGGTTTTGCTTTGAGCTTTGAGCTGCTGTTTCGTGCAGAAAGGGCAGGAATCGAACCTGCCACAGACGGTGTTATCCGCCCGCTGCTGGCTTTGAAGGCCAGGTGAGCCACCAGACTCTTCCTCTCTAGAACTCATCTCATAAATTCCCCTCCTTTGTAAGCCTGCCCTGAGCAGAGTCGAAGGGGAGGGGCAAGGGGAGGTAGATCTACCCCACCCTAACCCTCCCCTTACAAAGGGGAGGGGATTTATGAGATAGCTTCTAAAACACCTCCGGATATCCGATCTCCACGAACACGTTCTCGAGTTTCACTTTGTGACCGAGTTCCATCCTCGCAAGGTTCTCGAATATCTTCTTCATCTCGCCGTCGCTAGTGCTTTGCGCCAGACCTTGATAGAATTCCACGGACCTCTGTTCCTTCTTGATGGCAAGCGCTATTGCGTCCGACGGTTTCATGTGAATGGAAAGCCTTGGCTCATCGGTGGCCTCGGCGATTTTGTAATCGACAAGAGGCGTTTCACTGAACTTCATGACCAGCGTAGGGTCGCTCTTGAATTTCTCAAGCAACTCCTTGTGACCCAACTCCTCCAGCGCGAGTTGATTGAAGACCTGCTTGACGCCTTCGTTATCCACTCGCTCCGCCACCTGCACATAAAACTCGTGCGCCTCTATCTCGCGCTGAATTGCCACGGAAAAAAGCTGATTCAGCTCTATCTTGTCCATGATGCCTCCCTAAAATAAGCTCAAAGCTGAAAGCACAGCAGCTGAAAGTTCAAAGCTGAAAGCTCAAAGGAACATCTCTGAATATACCAAGGTTTTACTTTGAGCTTTGAGCTTTCACCTTTGTGCTTTCGCCAGCGCCTCAAATTCCCCTCTGAATTTTGTCACCATCGCCTCGATCGGGATCGCGAACGCGTCTCCCGTAGGACAGATCGTCGAGCCCTTGATCGTCCTGCAGAGTTGAAGGACCGTGTCGATGTCCGAAATAGCGCCGTCTCCATGTACGAGTTTGTGGAGCAACTTCTCGATGACATGAGCCCCCCGCCAGCACGGCACACACTGGCCGCACGATTCATGGGCATAGAATGTAATGGTGCGCAGGGCCAGATCAGGGACGGAAACGGTATCGTTAATGACGATGGTGCCGCCGGAACCCAGCATGGTGCCGGCAGTGAGACAGGAATCAAAATCAAGGATCAGCCCCTTGCTCTCTTCGGCCGTGAGTATCGGCACTGACAGCCCGCCCGCGATAACGGCCTTGAGCCTGCCCTTCACACCGCCTGCCGCATCGAGTATAGTTTCGAGCTGCGTGCCCATGGGATACTCATAGACGCCCGGCTTGTTGACGTCGCCGCATACGCCGTAGAGCTTGGGGCCGTAATTGCCCGACGTGCCGATCGCCTTGAACGCCTCCGGTCCTTTCTCCACGATGAACGGGATGCATGCCAGCGTCTCCACGTTGTTCACAATCGTGGGACAGCCGTATAGACCGACGTTGGCGGGAAACGGCGGCTTCACACGCGGATTGCCGCGTTTCCCTTCGAGAGATTCGATGAGCGCGGTCTCGTCGCCACAGACGTAAGAACCCGCGCCGCGATGCACCACAATATCCACATGCTTGAGCCTTCCATCTTTGTGCGCCTGCTCGATTCCCTTCTCAAGTATTTCGGAGATCCAGCGGAATTCGCCGCGTATATAAATAAATGCCTTCTTGGCGCCGATGGCATATGCGGCGATTGCGATACCTTCTATCAAGAGATGAGGATCGTACTGCATGATCTGCCGGTCCTTGAAGGTGCCGGGCTCCCCTTCGTCTGCGTTGCAGATCAAATACACAGGCCGCGGATCGTTTTTCGGCAGGAATCCCCACTTGGTTCCGGCCGAAAACCCTGCCCCACCCCGCCCCCTCAGCATGGATTCCTTCACCATGCGGATGATTTCCCCGGGCTGCATCTTCATGGCCTTGCCCAGCGCGGCATAACCGTTGCCCTTTTTATATACCGAAATATCCGTCGCTTTCGGGTTGCCGCGATTTTTGAGCAGGATATTGCATGCGCTGCCGAAATTCGAGCTGCGATCCGGCTCCGGCATCTTGCCCGACTTGAGCGAATCTATCAGCGCATCCACCTCATCGATCTTGAGATTCTCGTAATAAGTGTCGTTCACCTGAATAACCGGGCAGGTGCCGCACGATGCAAGATCCTGTACCGCAGAGAGAGTGAAGAGTCCGTCATCGGTCGTCTCCCCAACGCCGATACCCAGACGCCGCGTGAGATGTGCAAGGATTTCATCCGCGCCGCTCAAGAATGCAGGAACGCACGTGTCAACCTGGATGTGATACTTGCCGACGGGTTTTGTATTGAACATTGAATAATACGTGGCAATTCCATGGACCTCAGCAACAGAAATGCCGAACAAGCTCGCCGCTTTCTTGATCGCATCAGAAGATAGAGTATTACCTCCCTCCCTCTGCATCAGGTCCAGAACTGGCAGGATCGCTGATTTTCTATTCGGGTATTTGCCGACGATGCCGCTGACCCGCTTGTCGAGTTCCTGTTTCATCTTCTATGCTCCTTCACTACTGTCCGGTTTAACCTGAAATCGCAATAAAATCGCGTGCAACACATGGAAAATGCTGTGTCTCGTTTGAAACTCGAATTTCAAATCTCCTCCCCTTTGTAAGGGGAGGTCGGGTGGGGTAGACCTTGGAAAATCCGCGATCTACCTCCCCTAGCCCCTCCTTACAAAGGAGGGGAATGAGTAAACGCCGGTGTTAACCGGACAGTCATGATGCTCCTTTGGTATTCATTCAGCTTCAGCGCGCGCAAAAAGTCAACCCTTCGACCGGCTCAGGGCTAAGGAATGTACTTCCCCCTTGGCGTATAGTGCGTGTGTAACAACTCGTGGCTGCGTTGCCCGCACGGCCCATCGGTCAGAAATTCACCGTACATATGAAGGATCGCCGGGTTCTCGTGTGATTTACGGACGTCGTATGAGCGATCTTCCGAGTAGATCGCCTTTGCGCGCGCCGCCCGGATCTCCGCGTTGGTCGGGATCGGCTGCCCTCCCCCGCCCAGGCAACCGCCCGGACACGCCATGAACTCGATGAAGTGGCACTCGCTGAATTTACCGCCCGACTTTATGTCCTCAAGCACCTGCTTCGCGTACGCAGTGCCGTGGCAGACGCCTACCTTGAGGGTGGCGCCAGCAAGCCAATCCCAATTCGGGAAGAGGTGCTTCACGAGATCCGGCACAGGGCCGACCTCCTTCACCGGTATCTCCGCGTACTTGATGCCTTCGAATCCGCGCACGGGGATGATGTCCGCGTGATCGAAGAAGTTTTCGACCTTCTTGCCGGTGACAAGCTCTATGACCGTGCGCAGCGCAGCCTCCATGACGCCGCCGGTCGCGCCAAAGATGACGCCTGAACCGGTGGCCGTGCCGAACGGATCATCGAAGCCGGATTTAGCCATCTTCGGAAGCTCGATGCCCGTCTCGCTTATCATCTTACCGAGTTCCCTGGTCGTCAGCCCATAATCGACGTCTTTATAACCGCTGGCGCACATCTCCGGACGGTTGCACTCGAACTTCTTTGCCGAGCACGGCATGAGCGCAACGCTCACGATGTCCTTGGGGTCGATCCCGTTCTTTTTCGCGTAATACGTCTTGATCAGGGCACCGAACATCTGCTGCGGGCTCTTGCAGCTGGACACGTGGGGCAGATATTGAGGATAGAAGTGCTCAATATATTTGATCCATCCTGGCGAGCAACTTGTGAACATGGGAAGTGCTACCGACGCATCATTCTTCACCAGCGCATTGTAGAGCCTCTGAAGCAGCTCCGTCCCCTCCTCCATGATGGTAAGATCGGCCGCAAAGTTGGTGTCAAACACCTTATCGAAACCGCAAAGTCGAAGCGAGGTGTTCAGTTCAAAGGTGAACGCGGTGCCTGGAGGTTTGCCAAAACACTCGCCAATCGCAGCGCGCGGCGACGGAGCCGTCTGGATAACCACGTGCTTCGCGGGATCTTCGATCGCGGCCCAGACATCGTCCGTCACATCATTGGCGCGCAGCGCTGCGGTCGGGCAACGATTGATGCACTGGCCGCAGTTGATGCAAATCACTTCGGCCAGGGGTTTGTCCATGAACGTATCGATCTTAGTGTTGTTGCTGCGACCCGCGGCCTCATAGACACCGACCTCCTGAAAATCGATGCAGGTCCTGACACAACGACGGCAGAGCACGCATTTGTCCTTGTCGCGGAAGACCGCATGGCTCGATTGATCCTGTTTGAAGCGCGGCTTATCAGGATGCCCGAACCTGAAGAAATCCACTCCATATTCCTTTGCAAGCGACTGCAACTCGCAGTTGTTGTTTCGGCTGCAGGCGTAGCAATCGCCGTAGTGAGTTGAGAGCAAAAGATCTATCACATGCCTTCGGGCGTGGCGGACCTTCTTTGTGTGAGTGTGCACATTGAGCGGCTGTGTCACCGGGTAGGCGCATGAGGCCTGCAGCGTGCGCTGCCCTTCCACCTCGACCACGCACATGCGGCAGACGCCTGCCACGCACAGATCGTCGTGATAGCAGAGGGTCGGGATGCGAATACCGAGCTCCTTTGCAGCCTCGAGTATCGTCGTGCCTACGGGGACCGCGATCTCCCGACCGTCTATCGTGAGCTTGACGCTGGCGGCGATGTCCTCGACGTCGTATTTGTCGATCTTGTGTCGCCGCTGCGATTCAGGCGCCCTGGAGATATCTTCGCCGAACTTCTTTTCGGGCATGTCTTGCTCCTTTCAGACTTTCAAGCGCCGGCGCCGCTCACACGACCCATTATCTCATCCTTGAAATTATTGACTATCGACAGGAATGCGTTGGGGCTGGATTGTCCGAGCCCGCATTTTGCAGCCAGCTGCATCGTCTCACCCAGCGAGACGACCTCGTTCAGATAACTCATCGAGCACACGCCGTCTTTGAGCATGCGGACGGCCTCCAGGAGTTTGGAGTTTCCGAGACGACACGGGGTGCATTGCCCGCACGATTCATCGACAAAAAATTCGAGGAAATTCTCGGCAACATGGAGCATGTCGCGCTGCGGCCCGAATACGATGATCGAACCTCCGGTCGCTGCGTCCTCAAAGGTAATCCTGCGATCGAATTCCCTGGCTGGAACGCAGACGCCGGACGCACCTCCGACCTGCACGGCCTTGGCGCCCTCGCCGCCAACCTCTTTCAAGAGCTCTGCAATCGTAACACCCATGGGGAACTCATAGACTCCGGGGGCCGAACAATCGCCGGAGACACTCAGGATTTTGTAACCGGCGGAATCACTCGTGCCCGCCTGTTGAAACCATGCCGCGCCCCGGGACATGATAATCGCCGCCCAGCAGAGGGTCTCCACATTGTTGACCAGGGTGCCGTGTTTGAAGTAGCCGATATCCACGGGGAACGGAGGCCTGTTTCGAGGTTCACCGCGATGTCCCTCCAGCGTTTCTATCAGGGCCGTCTCCTCGCCGCAGATATATGCGCCTGAACCCATCTTTATCTCCACGTCAAAGTCAAAATTCTTCACCCCGAGGACGGACTTCCCGAGCAGGTTCTTTACCCTGCGCCGCGCCAGCGTCTCTTCAAGCCGCCTCCTCAAGAAAGCGTACTCGCCGCGCAAAAAGACGATGCCGTCTTTTGCTCCGATAGCGCGGGCGGCAATGGTCATGCCCTCGAAGACAAGATCAGCGCATTCGTTCAGTATGACCCTGTCCTTGAAGGTGCCGGGCTCGCCCTCGTCCGCGTTGCACACCACGAACTTGTTGATGTCCTCGCCTTTTGTCGCGGACGCAAGCTTCCACTTAAATCCGGTGGGAAAACCTGCGCCAGCCCGCCCCTTGAGGCCGGACTTGGTGATCTCGTCTATGATCTCCGTGCCGGACTTCACTGCAGCGGCCTTCAAGCCGACATCCGCCGCCGCCTGTTTGAACGTCACCAGACCTTTATGAGAGGCGCTCATAACGGGCATACATCCCTCCTCTCCATTGCATGCAGGCCCATCGTGCGCCTGCACTCATCCAAAACGTCGTGCAACTTATCGGGTGTAACATTCGTGTACACGGCGTCATTTATCATGAGCGCTGGCCCCTGATCGCACATGCCGATGCAGTTCGCCCATTCAAGAGTGAACCTTCCGTCGGCTGTGGTTTGCCCAAAGTCGATCCCGAGATCATTGATAAGCTGTCTGGCCACCCGATCTTTGCCCGTCATTTCGCAGGAGATGCTGCGGCAAAGGCGGATTATGAACCTTCCCTTCGGGTCGGTGTTGAGGAAGTGATAAAATGAAACTACGCCATAAACCTCGACAGGATGGATATCGAGTATATCGGCGATGAGCTGCATTGCATATTCGGAGATGCGCGAGTGCTTTGACTGCACATTTTGGAGCATGGGTATGAGCGCGCTCCGGCTCCTTCCATATGACTCGGCCATGGCCGTCAATTCGCTATTCAACGCTTCATCTTCGGTTATGAGCATGCCTACCCTCCTGGGCTCGTAGCCATCTCGCGGCGAAATACTTATCAGATAAAACCGAATGCGGTCAAGACTCACAAATGCACATTTACAGGCCTGGTCCCCTTTAGTATATCGCCGCAACGTGAAGACCACAGGCGAAGCCTCTGCATCAAGGATCAGGGAGATATTGACCAAGGCGAGGCTCATGCACGGCATCGCCCGAGACGAAGCGCTGGCGCTCCTTTCAGTGAACGACCGGGAGCTCATGCAGGAGACCTACGAGACCGCGCGGTGGATCAAGAACGAGATCTACGGAAACAGGATCGTCATCTTCGCGCCGCTCTATATCTCCAATCTCTGCGAGAACGACTGCGCCTACTGCGCCTTCAGGAAGGCGAACAAGGACCTGATCCGCAGGGCGCTCTCGCAGGATGAGATAAGGCGCGAAACGGAAGTCCTCCTCGCGCAGGGGCAGAAGCGTGTGCTGCTGGTGGCGGGCGAATCGTATAATGAAGAGGGGCTGGGTTACGTCTTCAAGTCGATCGACACGATATATTCCGTAAAAAATGAGAAAGGCAGCATCCGGCGCATCAACGTCAATATCGCGCCGCTATCGGTGGAAGAATTCCGCGAGCTGCATCGCCACAACATAGGCACTTATCAGCTCTTCCAGGAGACGTATCACGAGCCCACCTACCGCAGGCTGCACCCGCGTGGGCCCAAGGCGGACTATAATTTCCGCCTCGAGTCAATAGATCGCGCGTTCGAGGGCGGGTTTGACGACGTGGGTATCGGCGTGCTCTTCGGGCTTTACGACTGGCGGTACGAGATCCTGGCGCTGCTCTCCCACATAGAGCACCTGGAGAATAAGTTCGGCGTGGGGCCGCACACCATCTCAGTGCCCAGGATCGAACCGGCCAACGGCGCGCCGCTCAGTTTCAATCCGCCGCATGCTGTATCGGACGACGATTTCAAGAAGATCATCGCGCTCATCCGCATCGCCGTGCCCTACACAGGCATAATCCTCAGCACGCGCGAGGGCGCAGCGATGAGACGGCTCGCCTTTGAGCTCGGCGTCTCGCAGATCTCCGCGGGTTCCCGCACAAATCCCGGCGGATACACGCATGACGAGACAGGTGCGGCGCAAGGTGTTACTGCCACGGACTGCCAATTCTCGCTCGGCGACACGCGCCCCATAATCGAGGTCGTGCGCGACATCATGGGCCACGGCCACATCCCGTCGTTCTGCACTGCGTGCTACAGGCTGGGCCGCGTGGGCAAGGATTTCATGGACCTGGCCAAACCCGGGCTCATCAAGCACAACTGCCTGCCGAATGCGGTGCTGACGTTTGCGGAGTACCTCATCGACTTCGGCGACGATCCGCTGCGCGTCGAGGGCTTTGCGATGATAGATAACATGATCGACTCCGAGATAGAAAACGCCGACCTGCGAGAACGCGTGCGGTCCCATCTCGCGCGGGTCAGGGAAGGTAAGAGAGACATCTATGTGTGACACCGTGATGAGCCGCGACGAGATCTCTAAGTGGCTGCGCTGCAACGATCGAAACGCGCTCAAGAAGCTTTACCGCCGCGCCGACGAAGTGCGAGAGAGGTCTGTGGGAGAAGAGATCCACGTGCGCGGCATCATCAACATTTCGAACTACTGCACCGAGGACTGCCTCTATTGCGGCCTGCGCGCCGGGAACGCGGAGCTCAAGCGATACCGGCTGACGCCCAAGGAGATCGTCGCGACGACTATGAGCGCGGCCTCGGCCGGCTACCGCACCATGGTGCTGCAATCGGGCGAGGACCCGCACTTCACCGAGGAGATGGTCGCGGGCATAGTGAGGAAAATAAAATCAAAATGCGATATCGCGATCACACTGTCGCTAGGCGAGAGGCGGGAAGAGACCTATCGCGCCTGGTTTGAGGCCGGTGCGGATCGTTATCTTCTGAAACACGAGACCTCCGATGCTGAGCTTTACGCGCGCCTGCATCCCGGCGAGCGATGCGAAGAGCGCATAGAAGCGCTTCGCACGCTCAAGCGCATCGGATTTCAGACAGGGTCCGGGATAATGGTGGGGCTGCCCGGGCAGACTTACGAATCCGTGGCGAGCGATATCCTTCTCTTCCGAGAGCTCGACCTGGACATGATCGGCTGCGGGCCTTTTGTCGCCAATCCCAAAACCCCGCTCACAGAGGCCACTCCCGATGCCACGAGGTTCATCCAGCCGGACGACGTATCGGTCTATAAGGTAGTGGCGCTGACGAGGATCGTGAATCCGCTGGCCATGCTGCCGGCAACCACCGCGCTCTTCACTATCAATCCTCGCGAGGGTAGGAGGACGGCGCTCGCAGCGGGCGGGAATGTGGTCATGTTCGACGTGACGCCCGCTTCCGTAAAGAGCTTTTACGAGATATACCCGAAGACTCCGCTGGAGGATGGGATTGGAAACTTCACGAAACTCTGCAGATCGCTTGAGGCGCTTGCCGGAAGGAAGGTTTCCTTCTCAAAGGGTCACAGCCCTAAATCTCCCGCTCTCTCCTGAAAAATCCAAAGAAGGCCGCGGTCATCTCCTCGGCCACGTGATCCAGGAAGTATTCGACCCGCCCGCCGGTGGCGGCTTCCACTTTCTGCCAGATCTGCGCATCGCTCATCGACGTGAAGTCGTGCTTCTTGAGCTCTGCGAGGGCCGAGCCCACGTTGCCGAATTCGATGAGGCCGTTTATCGCCGCGTTTTCCGCCTGAGTCAGGTACTGCCGAAACGAGCGATGGCTCGCGATACCCCACGCCTCACTTCCCATGATGGCGGCGAAAAGCAATTCCAGCTCGGACCTTCTCCAGCGGCGAACGAAGGCCTCGTCATCGACATGGGGCTCTACGATATCCGAGTGAGAGACGATCAAGGCAAGGGTCCTGCCTGCGGCCTTCATCCCCATCTTCGCATAAGCGCTCGTAAGGCGGAATGCCGCGTCGACCTTCTCTCTGGGATCGTCGATCATGCTCATGCGGGCTACGCTCCACTGCAGCGACACCTCTTCCGATCTCGGTATGGCGCCGCCCTGCTCGTCCGCCTGGCCGAGCGATACCGCGGCGCGAAGGCCCAGTTCGCTGTAGAGGGCGTGCGAGAGCATCTCCTGCAGCGAGGCCCCCTGCGCGGGGATTCGATTCGGCAATTCATCATCGAACATGCGTTCGGAAACGCTCTCAAACCTGAGGTGCCCCTCCCATTCCTCAAGGACGTGCGCAAACTGCGCGGGATCGATTCCAAGGACCGCGGCCGCATCCTCGTGCACGGCGACTATGGCGCGTACGCCGCCCGGTCCGAACACGGGCGAATGCCCGACCGCGTAGGAGAGAGCCCTTTTGACGAGCGCCTTCCATTCATGATTGGCAACTACAGAATTGATCGGCAGGCTGGGATCGCGCTTGAGGTATGCGTTGAAGGCGTCGCGTACAGAGCCGTCCTCGAGTGAATCCGGCCCCCTGAGCAGCTGTGAGATCAACGCGTCTGTGAGCCTGCGGCCTACGGAAGCGCCTCTCTGTTCGTACTGCGGCAACTGCGCGCTCTCGCCGCCGGAACGACTCACAAAACCGAATATGCCGGCCTCATTGCCTCGTATCGGATATGGATCACCGATGGCGCGCGCGGCGCCCTGTTCGAAGGTCTCCACGGACCCGGCTTGCCGCTCCCATCCTTCGAATACCGGGCTCCCGTCGCGCAGCGAATAATGCAGCCGCACCGGCAGCCCGCCCAGGAGCGCTGGGAGTTCGAATCGCTCGCCATTTCCGATCGCGCCCTGTTTGAGATCGATAATTGAGAGCTGCGCCCTGAAAAAGCCCTGCGGATTTAGTGCGCCCAGCCGGCGCGTCCTGGCGCGCGACTGGACCTCCATCGGATCGCGAGCGGATGCCTCAAATGAAAAGCTCGCGAACCCGTATCCGTTTTTCACCTGCACATCATTATAATACCTCGGCGTCACGCCGGCAGCTGCGCGATCGCCCACATCGGCACGCCCCGAAATTACAGAGTCGTCCCGGACGCGCCCGATCTTCACATGGGCGACCTGGCTCGCCGCGTCCGCCAAGACAGCAGGCTCACCCTTGATAGCATCCTGCTGCGTCGGCATCCGCGCATCTTGCGTCTCATTCGGAATTGAAGGGAAGCAGGGGACCGCGCACGCGGATGCCAGCGGATTCGACGACGGCCTGGCGTCGAAATGAACTTCGGCTGAGGTCGGCGCTGTGTACACAGCAGCGGAATCGATTGCGCGCTCGCCTCCTGCGCCTATCTTCTCATCTCCGCCCCTTGTCAGCCACGCTGCCCGATCCTGCATAGAAAAAGGCGAAGGCATGTGCAGGGAGAGATGTTTCTGCTGCGGTTGACGCGCCTTATCTGATTCTTCCCTGGCCGGACTCGCTGTTTTTCCCGCTACCCTTTGCGGCGTTTCCACTCTCGCCTCGGCCGTGTTCGCATCTTTTGCGACCGAGCCTTGGACGGTCTCGATCAACTCGCGGGTAACCACACCGGAGTCCGTATGCGAGTCTGCCTCGGCCTGCTCAAAGTCTGTCTGGGAAATGCCAGCGTCGGACAGCACCCCTGCCGCGGCTCCAAATATGGAATCCGCGCAATCAGGGATGCCGATAGAGGACAATAATTGCGACACAGGGTTGGCCATGGCTCTGGGCCAAAGGGTAAGATGGGCCCTTTGCGCCCTATTCCTTCCGTGTCGTTGTTATCGCGCTTTTATTGGGCTAGTTGCGTGGAAGATTATCTTTTTTTGATAACAAAATAATTCTCCGTAATTTCAATAAGTTAAACGATATATCTTAGCCCCTCTGCAGGTGCCAGAAGACAAGTCGACATCGTGCCAGAGTACGCGGCGACCCACGACTGTCTTCGTGCCATGAAGTGCGCGGGGCTTCCCCGCTCATCGCTCAGCAAGCCTGCTCCATGCCAAAGAACGCGGTGACCTGCGGCTGGCATCTCGCAAACCGACACCGAGTCATTCGCGGCTCATATGGCTTCCCTAAAGCGGTCAGCCTGTCAATGTCTATGAACTCGTCTCATGTTCATTTCCTTTTAGGAGCCTGGCCGATGCCTGTGGATAAGGGGATCCTT
>Ga0265292_1001868_pt1 | contig 16635 bp, 12 predicted proteins | sample Munlanlewell296A_FD_189080 | JGI IMG/M metagenome (GOLD analysis project Ga0265292, IMG submission 189080) | Leachate microbial communities from a municipal landfill in Southern Ontario, Canada - Leachate well 296A | ecosystem: Engineered > Solid waste > Landfill > Unclassified | place: Canada... | reverse complement strand
AAAACCGGAAGTTATACTTTGCCAAACCGTATCCGAAACAAGTTTATACATTCCAAAACCTGAGCCGTAAATATCTCCTTTAAATACATGGACTGCAGCTACATAACTACTTGGATTTGAGAATATCCATTTAGCTCCTCCATCAGAAGAGATGAAAGAACCAAGATTTATAGCACAAAAAACCATTGTGTTGCCAACTGCGGCAAAATCATACCCCAAAACTTGTGCCTGGGAATAGTTTATGTTAATCTGAGTCCAGGTGCTTCCATTGTCGGTAGATTTAATAACAACGCTCCTATTTGATAAAGCATATAAAGTTGTTCCGTCTGAAATGAGGCGAACGAATGCGATTGTCGGCGGTATACCACTTGTTGTTTTACTGCTCCATGTAACTCCATCATCCGTTGACTCATAGAAAAAACCAATGCCAATAGCAAAAATATAACTGCCGTGCGCATGTATATAAATAATTTTATTCGGGAATTTGCTGGCAATGTTTGTCCAGCTCGTACCGCTGTCAGTTGAGCGATAAACAAATTCTCCTGCCTGACTACCATATAAAAATACAGTAGTGCCATGTACTGCCAGTTTGCCTACTCCAACATTGTAACTTGCAACCTTTTCCCATTGTGCAAATAATTTTGCAGTTGACGTAAACAATATCAACAATAATATTAATGATTTTATTTTCATGGTATCACCTTATTTGATTATGATCATTTTTTTAGTTTGAATAAAATCGCCGGAAGAAATTTTGTAGAAATAAATTCCGCTTGAAAGCTTTTCAGCATTAAAATCTACCGAGTATTTTCCCGGCTCTAAATTTTTATTTACTAATTCAGAAACTTCCTGCCCCAGCATGTTGAATACTTTCAAAGACACATTCGAACTTGACGGAAGTGTGAAAGAAATTTTTGTACTTGGATTAAAAGGATTGGGGTAGTTTTGATTAAGTGAAAATCCTACTGGAATTTCGTTTGAATAATTTATGCCGGTTGTTGTTTGGGAATATTTTACTGTTGCATAATCTGTTGCGGAAGTTGCACCGGGGCTGCTTCCTGTTATTGCAACGTCTCCCGATGAATTAACTGCAATTGATAGTGCATCATCATAGGCATTACCGGGTCCGTTATATCTCATAACCCACTGCTGAACACCGGATGAGTTGTATTTTAGAGTAGCATAATCCCTTCCTGTTGGTCCGGAACTATTGCCGGTTACATAGATATCACCTTTCGTATCAAGCACCATTGCGTGAGCTTCTTCAGTATTGCCACCGGCTGCATTATATCTTGCTTCCCAAATTTTATCACCTTGTGAATTGTACTTAATGGTTGCGTAATCCATTTGAGTTGATAAGCCACCATTACTATTACCGAGAACATATATGTTTCCAACCCCATCTAATTTTATAGAAACAGCGCCATCCGAACTTTTTCCCGGTCCATCATATTGAGTTTTCCAAACTTCATTACCTGAAGCATCATATTTAATTGTAACGATGTCAGTCAGATATGCAGCATTTTTATCTACGTTACTAACCCCTGTTACAAAAACATTGCTCGTTCCATCAACAGCAATTGAATTTGCTTTATCGTCTCCGCCGCCGGTGCCGTTAAAAGTTTTTACCCATTGTTGCTGTCCGGAAGAATTATATTTTATAGTAACGTAATCAAAGTAAGCACCGGGCGCGACCCTTATTTGCCCGGCGATATATATGTTATCCTTAGAATCGATAACGATAGAATTTGGATAATCGTCAAAATTTGCTGGGCTATTATATCTAACCACCCATTGCTGCACACCAGCGGAATTGTACTTTACTGTGGCAATGTCCATGCTAAAGCCAGTCCCTCCTTCACTCTGACCCGTGACAATTACATTCCCCTGGCTATCTAATGCCATCGCTGTAATTGACTCGGGACTTCTGCCCGGTCCATTATATCTTGCTTCCCACTGCTGTTGCCCGGCAGAATTATATTTTATTGTAATAAAATCCTGAAATACATTTCCAATTCCATAACTGGATCCGGCGACATAAACATTTCCCATATTATCTAAGGCAATTACAGTACCATAGTCAGCACCCCCATTTCCCGGTGCTTTGTAAACAGTAAGCCATTCCTGAACGCCGGCCGGACTGTATTTAATGGTAACAATATCTGAACCATTTTCACTACCCCTCATACTTCCTCCCGTAACATATACATAACCATGTTCGTCAATTGCAACTGAGTTTCCAGCATCTGTATCATTCCACACAGAGGATATATTCGCGAATGAATATCTCGCAACCCAGTCTTCCTTAACCTGTGGGTATGTTGATCCTGCGAAAATGATAAATAACAACAATAGCACCCTAATTTTATTCGTAACCTTATTCATAATGATCTCCTCAGTTTTTTTAATTTTTATGATTTTATTTGATTAAAATCATTTTTTTTGTTGTATTAAAATTGTTTGTCATCAATGTGTAAAAATAAATTCCGCTTGAAAGTTTTGAAGCATTGAAATCGGTAGAATACTTTCCCGGCTGTAAATTTTCATTAACCAACTCTGAAACCTCCTGTCCAATTGTGTTGAATACTTTCAAAGACACATTCGAACTTGACGGAAGCGTGAAAGAAATTTTTGTGCTTGGATTAAACGGATTTGGATAGTTTTGAGACAAAGAATAGTCGGATGGAATTTCACTTATCATATCAACGCTTGTTGGATTGCTAACACCATCACCGCTTGTCCAGCTCACGGCACTTATACTTACAACTCCGGAATTTGATGTAACTCCATTCGCTAAAGTTATGTTAACAGATTCTCCGGTCTTTGTTATTATGTGGTATACGACTGTAGTAGATGTGTTTAGATCCCATGTTAGTGTTGAAACTTCTTTTATTCGCAATGCATCAAGCACTTTTCCATCCGGCATGGTTACTTTCCCGTACGCATCAGCCGTGTAAGTAACCGAAAGGTTTTGTACGATTGTTGTCGTTTGGTTGCCAACAATTGGAACAGTTATAGTTGTTGCCAAAGTTTGTGTTCCACTGAAATTCCAATTACCGTTATAATTCACCGGCAGTTTATAGTGCATTTTCTTTGGCGAAAAAGTGATTTTGGCCGTTGTATTAAATCCTTGCGGACTTGTAACCGTGCCGGTTCCGTCAGTATAGAAATCGGGTCCTACAGAATTGTAGACCCAAGTTTTTGAAAATACACCTTGAAAAGTTCCCTCATAATAAGCTGCATACTGTGCGTTGGGAAAATCCGCTGCATAGAGAGATGACGCTTTAGCTTTACTTTCAGTAACAAATTGGGCTTCCGAAACTAAGTTGCTAAAATTCCAACTTGTTGGTCCCGGTTCACCGATGTTCGCTGTATTGACTGAAAAATTAGCAAATGTTGTTGTTTTCTTTCCGACCGCAAGTTGGGCTTGTATATCGGAAGCGGTAATTGTTATTTGCGCATTAACATTAAATGCAAATAGAAAAGTTAATGCCGCATAAAGTAAATGTCGCCTCATTTATAACCTCCTGGTTATTAATAATTTTTTGCCGAGAGTCTTGTCAATTTTTTTTAGTTTGATATTTCCGAAATAGCCGGTAAAATCTTTTTAGATTTTAGAAATAACCTCGGAAAAAATATAATAGGACGCCGTGCCCGTTTCAATACGGCAACTGACGTATTTTGTTTGAGTGCTCTTGAAGTCTGATGAAAAGTAAAATGGTTAGATTATTTTGTGCTTAAGGGCTTTTTGAATAGCTTGAACTTTATTGTGTACTTCTAATTTTTTATAAATGTTTTCGATATGTTTTCTTACGGTAGAAGGGGAAACAAAAAGATTGTTTGCAATCTTTATGTGATCCAAACCTTTACTTATTTGCTCTAAAACCTCAATTTCTCTTGCTGATAAAGAAAAATCTTCCGTGGAATTATTCTCAATTGCTCTGTTAGGATTTCTAAGAAGAGTAAGCGTTTTTGCTGCTATAGAAGGACTCATGGGGGCGCCACCATTCATGATCATTTTTATTCCTTCCAAAATTTTTAGTGGAGTTTCATCTTTTAAAAGATAACCGGAAGCCCCCGCCTTAATTGAATTGAAAATTTTTTCCTCATCATCAAAGACTGTTAGCATAATTATTTTAATCATTGGAAAATTTCTGCTGACTATCTCTGTCGCCTCTATACCATCCATTTCTGGCATTTCAATATCCATTAGAATCACATCAACCGCATGATTCTCTTTAAGTTTTTCAATTAAATCTTTTCCATTGCTGGCTCTAAAAGAAAATGTTACTTCATCATTAAAGAGAAGCAGTTTTTCTTTTAACGAATTTGCAAGATTATTATTGTCTTCAGTAATTGCTACTTTTATTTCCATAAAATCTTTTTCTTAAATATTACTTTATTAACAGCCTATTTCAATTAGGCAAATGCCTTAAAATAAACGAGCAGATAATTTCGGTACCTTCCACTGAACTATGTATTTGAAGCGTACCGCCGGACTCTTCGCATCTTTGATTCATATTAATAAGCCCGTTGTTCTTTGTTTTCTTGGTTGTATCAAATCCTTTTCCGTTATCTTTAATAATAAAATCAAAGCCTGATAAGTTATTTTTAAACTCGACTATAACAGCAGTGGCGCCCGAGTGTTTTAAAATATTTTGAGTAGCTTCTTGAAATATTCTGAAAATATTCAACATCTGCGTTGCTGATAGTCTTATTGTTTCATCAACATCGGAAACAAGAGAAATAGAAACAGCGTCTATATTATTGTTAATCCGGCTTATCAATTCTTTTATTTTCAGGATCAATTCTTTTAACTCCGAATCCTCATGTTTCAAAGCCCAGATAGTATTTCTTAATTCATTTAAAGTTTCTCTTCCAAATAAACTCAGACCGTTAAGCTTATTAGCTTTTGTGTTTTCTTTTTCAGAGTAGGCAATGTTATCAATAGAACTAATCATAAAAGTTAAGTGGGATCCGATATTATCATGAAGCTCGCGTGAGATGTGAAGTTTTTCATCAGCCATTTTTTTCTCTAACTCCGCATTCTTAAGTTTATTACTGAACTCAAGTTCTCTTCTCTCTTTTTCTCTCTTCTTTTTCTGATTTTTGTAAATAGTAAAAGAAATTGTTCCAAGAACAATTGCTATAGCCGCAAGAAGATAAAGCAGAGAAGTCTTTTTGCTCAATTCCAGTTTGCTAACCGCTATTTCGTGATCCTTTTTCTCCGATTCATAACTTAATTCCAACTGAGCTATATTTAAACTGACCTCCTTGTTTAAAACACTATCCTTGTAGAGAGAAAGCATTTCTAGACTTTTATAAGCCTTTTGAAAATCCTCTTTCGCTTTATATAAACTGGTTAATTGTTCATAACAATATCTTACTAAATAATTGATTCCGTTTTTTTGGGAAAGGGAAAGGCATTTATTGAAATTTGTTATAGCACTGTCAATAAGATTCATCTGCTTATAAACATCTCCGTACATAGCTAGATTTTCAACTTTGCCGAAATCACCTTCTTCATTGTTTCTAAAAGCATCTGACTGCTTTAAAAAATTAAGTGCTGCAGAAAATTTAGAACGCATTGCCTCAATACCCGCCAACTTATTTAAACTGTACGGAATTCCAATTTTGTCTTTCATTTTATTTTTAAGAGAAAGTGATTTTGAATAAAAATAAACCGCGCTGTCTAACTTGTTTTCCATCTCTTTTAATACGCCGTAATTGTCATATAACGACGCAAGAAGAGTGTCAGATTTATTCGTTTCAGCTAAGTGAATTCCTTTTCTCATATAGAGATTTGCCTTGGGCATGTCCCTTCTTTTAAGTTGATAGCCGTACTCTCCGTATGTTCCCGCTAGACCATTGTTGTCATTTAATTCTTCAAAAAGATTTATGGATTTTAGATAGTTAAGGGTGCTGGCGTCATATTTTCCGTTCAAATAAAGCGCTTTGCCTAATTGGGAATATGATTTTGCGGCGCCAAGTTTATAACCAATTCTTTCTGCATCAATTGCGTTCTGGGTAAAAATATCTATGGACTTGTAAATATTAGAAACTATAAATTGGTACGGAATTGCATTAATAGAATCTACTTTGCTTTTGAAATCTTGTCCATTGCCTGCCATCGACAAAAATAAAAGCAAAAGAACAGACGAGTAAAAGATTCTTGTTTTTTTCATCTTAATATCATCGATTATTCCCAATCTATGCCAGTATCTTTTGGTTTACATTCTTTGCTTGCTCGTCGTTTAATCCACGTGATGCCAATCCGGACGGTTATGACAACTTCTATTTTGAAAGAGACTTGCAAATTTTCCCAATTCAAAACAAGATCGGTTGGAGTACCTTTGATCTATATTCTAAACAAAGATTGCCGCAGTATAAGTTTCATATTGAAAGGAATGATTTCGCTGCACGATGAAAGATAAAAAGATGGGCTCTGTAATTCCACACATATAAACGGGGCGACTATTAATTCAGCAGCTCATGCATTTCAAAATAACTAACGCTTAATATTTGAACCCGGTTGAACGATGGAAAAATTTTATGTTGAGGGTATCTCTAAAAACTATTATTTATGGGAATCCATCTTCGGGAAAAAATAGAACACAGATTTACCCCGTGGAATAAAGTGAAATTTGAATTCTTATTGAATATTGATAATACTATTCCACGGGGTGAACGAACAAAAACGGACTTGCCTACCGCCTGCCTGCCGGTAGGCAGGGCAGGCATGTCTTCGCAGATTAGCTTTTGAAGTTATTAGAGATACCCTTGACTCAAACTTACATACAATTAATCTTACTCCGCCGGATACACTCCCGCTAATTTGATGTCTAAATTTTCATTGCATTTAGCATCAACCACAAAATACATTAAGTCGAGACTTGACAAATGCCTTAAAAAATAATATTATCGCAATGTAAGTCCTTAATTATTAAGTATATGCCGTCAATATTACTAAATAAACAAAACGTGAGGAGCTATGAAAAAAATAGAAGCAGTCATAAGACCTTTTAAGTTAGACGAGGTCCACAATGCTTTATTAGAAGCCGGATTTGCCGGATTAACCGTTACAGAAGTAAGGGGCTACGGCAGACAAAAAGGCCATAAGGAAATTTACCGCGGTTCGGAATACAATATTGAATTCGTTCCGAAAATTAAAATTGAATTAGTCTGTGAAGACAAAAGAATGGAAGACGCCATCTCAATAATAATTAGTACTTCGAAAACCGGGGATGTTGGCGATGGAAAAATCTTCATTCTAAATGTGGAAGAAACAATTAGAATTAGAACGGAAGAATCGGGCGAAAGCGCAATTTAGACCACAAGCAACCAATCGTCTTTTTCTTAATATTTTTTTACAAAAAAAGGTGAAGCCATGAAAACAATGCTGTTTAAATACAAACTTTTACTGCTCGTGTGTCTAATTGCTTTTAATATGAATTCAATTATGCGCGCTCAGAATTCCAAAACAGATTCGTCAAAAATAATAATCAGCGGGTCTGCAGATTTATACTACTCAAAGAACTTCGCAATTCCGGCTAACAGAATAAATAAGTATAGAACTTTCGATATATCTGAAAATCAATTCAATCTAAACCTGGCAGAAGTTGTAATCCAGAAACAAGCTTCGCCAATAGGATTTAGATTGGATTTGGATTTTGGTCCAACCACAAATCTGGTTCATACAATTGATGGAATTGTAGACCAATCATGGAAATACTTGCAGCAGGCAATCGTTACAGTAGTGCTTCCTATCGGGAAAGGATTAACAGTTTATGCCGGTAAATTTGTTACACATATGGGCGCCGAAGTAATCGAATCACAGTCGAATATTAACTATAGCAGATCATTACTTTTTACTCACGCAATTCCCTATTTCCACGTTGGTATCTGCGCCTCATATCCCCTGCTCAATAATTTGTCTTTTACCGGCTATATCTATAACGGGTGGAATAGAATAGACGATAACAACAGGGGCAAAACTTTGGGCGCTACTTTATCATGGTCGCCACTGGATAATTTAACGGTTATTCAAAACTGGATTGGCGGAGTAGAGGGAACAAACACAAACAATCAGAGACATGTTTTAGACACGATACTTAATTACACGGTATCAGATAATCTTTCTGTTTCTTTGAATGCTGATTACGGATTTGAACGACTTGTAACAGATGAGTTAGCAATATGGAAAGGAATTGCTTTATATGGAAAATATAATTTCGACAAAACTTCTGCTCTGGCACTGAGGGGAGAAGTTTACAGTGATCCATCCGGCTTTACCACAGGCGCTGTTCAGGATCTAAGAGAAATCACATTTACATATGAGTATAAATTCCTTTCAAACCTCCTGGTTCGTTTAGAATACAGAAGAGATTGGTCAACCACTTCAACGTTCGACGACCAATATGGTGTTAACACAAAGAAAGACCAAAATACTTTTCTCGTTAGCTCGGTAGTTTCTTTTTAATTTTTAAAAACAGATCGGAGAAAAAAAATGAAGATAAATAATTACTTAACAATAGCTGCTGTCTTTCTGATTACACTGATCTCGATTGTTCCAGCAAATTCTTACGCACAGGCTGACCCCGCAGGAACAAAGACCGGCACAATTAAAGATGTTCCCGCCGTAAAACCGGGCGAACCAACATTGACAGAAGTTGCCGATGCAGTGGGGCATAATAGAATAGCAACAAACTTTGTATGGACTCTCGTTGCCGGATTTTTGGTAATGTTCATGCAGGCAGGATTTGCCATGGTAGAAGCAGGCTTTACTCAAGCCAAAAATGTTGCTCATACAATGGGTATGAATTTTTTGGTTTATGCAATTGGCATGATTGGCTTCTGGATCTGCGGATTTGCACTGATGTTTGGCGGCGTTGGTGCTATTGCCTCGCTTGGCGGAACACCGGGATTATCAAACGAAATTACTATTACGCTTTTCGGAAAAAATTTCGGATTATTCGGCACAAATGGATTCTTCTTAAACGGTGCGGTGTATGATGTTGGAATTTTTGCTCTCTTCTTGTTCCAAATGGTTTTCATGGATACAACGGCAACCATTCCAACCGGTTCAATGGCTGAGAGATGGAAATTCACATCTTTCATATTTTACGCTTTCTTCATCTCTATGTTTGTCTATCCAATATTTGGTAACTGGGTTTGGGGCGGAGGATGGTTGGCTCAACTTGGTGTCAATTTCGGATTAGGACATGGCCATGTAGATTTTGCCGGGTCTTCGGTTGTGCATATGGTTGGCGGCGTTGCGGCTCTTGCCGGCGCAATTGTGCTCGGTCCTCGTATCGGCAAATACAATAAGAACGGAACTTCAAACGCAATCCCCGGTCACAATATTCCAATGGCAATTATAGGTACATTTATTTTAGCTTTTGGCTGGTTCGGATTCAATGCCGGATCAACATTATCGGGTAACGATTTACGATTAGCTGTTGCTGCTACCAACACAATGATAGCTTCCGGTGCGGGCGCATTAGCCGCTACATTTTATATGATATGGAGATATGGCAAACCGGATCCTAGTATGATGGCAAACGGATTGCTTGCAGGTCTTGTTGCAATCACAGCCCCGTGTGCATTCGTAAGTTCGTGGGCAGCATTTTTAATAGGTGCGGTTGCGGGTGTACTGGTTATTATTGCGGTATTTTTTATCGATCAAAAATTAAAAGTAGATGATCCGGTAGGAGCTGTTGCCGTCCATGGTGTGAACGGTTTATGGGGCATTCTTGCATTAGGTCTTTTTGCAGATGGCACATACGGAGAGGGTTGGAATGGTGTTGCAGGAACCGTTAAGGGATTGTTTTACGGCGATCCGGGACAATTAGTCGCCCAGCTTATTGGCTCCGTCACTTGTATTGTCTTTGTATTTGCGGCTATGTACACATTTTTCAAAGTACAAGATAAATTCTTTGGCGGTATTCGTGTTAGTGCAAAAGATGAAATCGCCGGATTAGACATGCCGGAGATGGGTATTAAAGGTTATGAAGATGCAAAGGTTCGTGTATACTAAATTCATTTCCTATTATTCTGTTTAACTCAACAGTCTATTATGATTGTCTTACTTCAAATGCGCGAGGTGAGGTTCTTACATGTTTTTTTGGAAAACCGATGAAACAAATTTCGCGCAAGAGACTATAAACAGTAAGAATTCCACATGCATCATAGATAGTAAGAGGAGTGTTATGAAAAAAGCAAAATTACCGCTCGCTAAAAAATTTACATGGGGAAAAATTAAAAATGCCGCGAAGGAATATGGAAAGTTGGCTCTAATACTCTTTATTGTTACGTCGTCGCTTATTCAAGGTTCGCGCGTTCCAACTCCGTCTATGGAAACAACAATCATGACCGGTGATTTTTTAATGACGAACAAACTTGCTTACGATTTAACGACGCCGCGCAATATTCCACTTACCGACATTGCTCTTCCATTCACTCAACTACTTAAATGGGATAATCTGGATCGAGGTGACATTGTTGTGTTTGAATTCCCGGGGAACAGAGATGAAATTAAGAATACGAAAATTGAAAACTATGTTAAACGGTGCGTTGCGGTAGCGGGTGATACTCTCGAGGTGCGAGATAAAATTTTGTATGTGAACGGTAAAGAAGCAGCAATTCCAGTCCACATTCAATACTCCAGAAACTATATCTTGCCTAAAGACTATTTAGAGGATGAAATTTTCCCAAGAGGCACAAAAGGTAATGCCGATCACTATGGACCAATTGTCGTTCCAAAGCAAGGAGATATTATCAATCTGTCTTCGTTAAATATCGAACAATGGAAAACTTTTATCAATCGCGAATATGGAAAAGATGTTGTGAAAATTGAGAGTGGAAAAATTTATGTTGATAGAAAAGAAACTACTCAATATAAAGCGCTTGATGATTATTATTTCACGATGGGGGATAATCGCGACAACAGTCTTGACAGTCGTTACTGGGGATTTGTGCCAAGGCGAAATGTGATAGGAACGCCGCTGTTTGTATATTGGTCTTGGGACAGCAACATACCGTTTTCCGATTTCTTCAATTTGCTTGCGTCAGTTCGTTTAGATCGAATAGGAAAAATTGTGAATTAGGATTTTGCGTATGGTCCCAGAAATCGTTTTCCGTTAAGATGCACTAAGTGAGTTGGGTTGTCGGCCACCCAAATTTCCGTCTCCCATGCAATTTTTTCTAAATACTTTATCATGGTTTTTTTGTCCTGAAAGGCAGTTATAAACACTAATCCCGCTTTACTTTTACCAAACAACTCATCCAATTCTATCTTTCGCTTTGGATCAATAGGCCCATGACTTGTTACTGCTTCGACTAAAATCAACCATTTTTTTTCTTTATAGTGAATTATTAAGTCCGGCATCTTGCCATGATAATCTTTGATTTTTACACCAACTGCGGCTAATGCTTTTTGATCAAAATGAGCCCACTTTACTTTAGCATCCCCAACATAAATTAGTTTTCCCTTTGGAGTAAAGTATGCGCAAAATTCTTTTATAACTTTTTCTATTAAGGGCACTTCTAAAAACTACAATTTTCTCTGCGCTCTTTGCGTTTTCTTTGCGTTCTTAGCGTGAAATTTTTAAAAACAACAGTTTTTAGAAGTGCCCTTAATTTGTTTTGACCGCCCTTAGACAAATATATTTCAACCTCTTCGGCAATCCGTATTGAAATTTTTTCTAATTCTCTTTTCTGTTCATAAATAGATATTAGTGTTTTAACACTAGATAAATATCTCTTGAGGTTTATACTCCATGATTTTGAGTCAAACGATTTTAGCAACTCTAGCGTCTTGTTTTCAATTTCGTAAACATAATTGGGACTATTTGTTGCTCTTGACTCATCTGGATTAGGAACAACTATTCCGGCTTGGACAAATTGATGAATCGTCTGGCGTCTTATGCTTTCGCGGGAATTGGGGGCATATTCTCTTTGATAGTTTTCTTTAATAAAATTCATTATTGAGGTTATACCAATTAAAACCGATTGACTTTTCGTCCATGAATCTCCCGGTCTTAAATTAACAAGCGCTAGTAGAGTTAGCGCTGAGCGATCGTTTTGTTGATCTTTGGGTAGTCCAATTTGTTTTAGAATTGTAAGCGCCTCTTCAATTCTCTTTTTGATCTGAATAGGATTTTCTTTTGTTGTCATATTAAACAGCTCCTTTTCAATTAAAGAATCTATCTCGTCTTGATTTGGAATGCTTTCGTAATAACTCCCGATCCGAATTAGTTGATCTAAATCTGGAATCGGAATATATCTTAAATCCTCAGCATTGACCTGTGTGTGCCCATTAAACAACCTAAAATATTGATCAACAAGAGATGAGTTTAGATAAATTGTTAGACCTATAGCAACCTCGCGTTTGAGCGGAGTATTATTCATGTGAAAATAATTTATATGATTTTCAATCCCTATCACATCAAAATTGTATTTACTCGCATCATAAAATGCTGCAACAATCCGCTTTTTTTCTTCTTTTGAGCTAAAACGTTTACAGAAAGTATAATTACCCGATTTAACTAATAATTCTTTTGTTTTGTTATTTATACATATTGCTTCATTTTTCTTTTGCGAATATCTTGGCCAAACTATCCTTCCATCAGAAAAATGAAACGGATAAAAAAGTGCTGTAGCATTGGCAGTAGTATTATTTGTTAATTGCTCGGATACTCTAAAATCAACCACCTTTCCTGTTGAAACACTTATCTCAATATCACTTAGCTTGTTGGGAATTGTAGATATTTTTTCTAAAATTTTAATTGAGTATTCGTTTGTTATTATGTGAACTATTTTGTTTTCATCTGTCGGTATGATCACTAAATCGTGGCTTACGTTTATTGTTTGATTTGAATCGTCTTCGGGCGCTTCGCTTGTTGTTACTGTAACCATATTTTCGAGCGGCATTTGGGGAGAGACAACAAAAAGCATGTTTTCTTGTAAAACACCATCCTCGTCAAAGGCTTTATCTCTTCTCGTATAAGTGTGAATCTTATGGAAGAAGAGTTTACTAAAAAATGAAAGGCGAAATCTTTTATAGTAGCTGCCGTTACAAAAACTTCTTGGGGTTATTCCAATGATTTGACCTGTCGGCTCAAGTAAATAGCTTGACAATGAAAGAAAAGCCGTATAAGCGTTTGTTGTTCCCTCCCCAAGATAATTTAATATCTTTCTATATAACGATGTGTTTCCGATTTTTTTATATGGCGGATTTAGAATTATAATGTCAAATAAACCCAACTTTGTATTCTTTGCAAAGAAGAAATTGCTTTGCTTGCAGTTTTGGATTTCTTCATAACCCAATTCAAAAAAATCTCTATTGATAACTTCATAATTAAACTTGACATTATTTTTGTGGCAATATTTCTTGCATTCATCCAGCGTTGTTCGTAAAAATTCGTTTAATGCACCGTCAATTTCTACAGCTATCAGCTCAATGCTTTTTACTGTGGTTCCTGTGTTTATAATTTGGTGAACTAATGATGTAGAGAGAATTCCCGTTCCAGCTCCGGGTTCTAAAATCCGAATTTTTTCTTTTTTAATTGGTAAGACCAAAGAAGACAGAAAAGTGGATACGGCAATGGGTGTAAAAAACTGTGCGTTTTTTCTTCGGTTTACTAACAAACTCGATTTAATATACTGCAACCTAATAAGCTCGGCTTTTTCTAACATATTTTCGCTTGCTCTTAACAATTCTCTCTTCAACTGTTTGGAAGTAAAATTAGAAAAATTTATTCTTGCCCGCTAAAATTATTCGTAATCTATTCCGGCATAATTCATTATATATTTGGGCATCATCGGTTCATTTCCGAAGAAATCTCTTTTTTTACCTTGCGTAATTGCCCATCGGTGAATCCACGAAATGCCTCCTGCACCAATAAATGTATCTTTCGATTTGAAAGCCTCGTCAAGAGAAATAAATGATTTCTCGCTAAGACGCAAAGTCGCAAGTTTATTTTGAAGTATATAAAATTTTCCCGTTAACAATTGTGTAAAGTACTTTTGTATTTTTAATCTCATCATCGGAGCATTTTAAAAGATCATTTGACAGCACAACTAGATCTGCGAGTTTGCCGGCTTTAATCGAACCTTTTACATTTTCTTCAAACGAAGCGAAAGCGCCGTTAATGGTATACGATTTCAGCGCTTCGAGCCGCGACATTTTTTGATCGCCGTAAAAAACTTTTCCGTCTGCACTTTTTCTGGTAACGGAAGAATAAAAACATTTTACCGGGTCAACATCTTCCACCGGTGCATCTGTACCGTTGCAAATTGTAGCACCGCTATCGATCAATTTCTTCCAGACATAAGCGCCTTCTTCTGCACGAGCATCCCCCAATCTTACCGGCACAAACGATGCATCACTTGTGCAATGAATCCCCTGCATGGCGGCAATTACTCCAAGTTTTGCAAAGCGTGGTATATCTTGAGCAGATAAATGCTGTGCGTGCTCAATGCACCAGCGCAAATCTTTTTTATCCGGATGTTTTTTAAATACTTCTTCATAGAGGTTCAATACTTCTCTATTCCCTCGATCGCCTATTGCATGAATCCGCATTTGAAATCCGTTTGCGATCGCTAATTCGGAAATATTTTTCAACTCCTCTATTGGTGTAACATTTGAACCAATATGATCCGGTAAATCAGAATATGGTTCTAGCAGCCACGCGCCGCGAGAACCGAGCGCGCCATCTATATATTGTTTGATTGATCGAACAGTAAAAAAATTATTTGCATAACCGATCAGCAAATAATTTTTCAATTTATCTTTCATATTTGAAAGAGGTTCTCCAATCATCACATAAAGGCGGATAGGAATTTTATTCGAGTCGGCAAGCTGTTTCATCAAATCAATTATCTTGAAAGTTTCTCCCGCATCGCTGAACGATGTAATACCTTTCTTCAAACACTCTTCGGAAGCCAGTTGAATCTGTTTTACATAGTCTGCTCGAATTTGCTCTGGCGTTCGCTTGGCAAGATATTCATCGTAAAAATTTCTAATTAAATTCTCAGCGTTCTCTTCGAACACGCCAATAGCGCTTCCGAGTGAATCGCGCACGATCGTTCCGCCGCTAGGATCTGCGGTGTTTCTATTCACGCCACAGATCTGCATTGCCTTTGCATTCGCAAATACAGCGTGTCCGCTTGCGTGTGAAAGCATAACAGGATTATTCGGGGAAGCTTCGCTTAGTTCGCTATGAACAGGATAACCATTTACGTTTGGATTTGGTTTCGGATTAAATTTTTCTTGATGCCATCCTCTTCCAATAATCCATTCGCCCGGTTTTGAATGCTCTACCGCTTTGGCAACAATTGAAATTACTTCGTCCCAATTTTTTACTTCTCGTAAGTCCAAAATTTGTTTTGAATTACCAACACCAAGAAAGTGCGCATGACTTTCGTTGAAACCGGGCATAACAAACTTTCCTTTGAGATCAATTACTTGGGTGGTTTTACCAAGATAATTTTCTATGTCACTTGTTGAGCCAACCGCAAGAATTTTACCGTCTTTAATTGCAACGGCTTCTACCGTGGGGTTCGCATCATCAACAGTTGCAATCACTCCATTGATTAAAACTATATCAGCTGGATTTTTCACTTCTTTTTCTCCGCAACCTTGAATTAAGAATAACACTGTTAAAGAGAGAGCCCCAATTAAAGTTTTTTTTAGATTCATTTTTACCTCTTTGTTTTTCGGTGCAAGTGAAACGGAAAACGAGAGACGGATATTGATCTCATACCACTTTGTGCATCAAGTTTGCCTTTTTATTAATAACGTTCATTTTATTTACCTCTTACTTCTCGCTTCTATCCTATAAGCTACTTTCTATTTACCAACACTACGCCTCCAATAATAATCAATCCGCTTAACAACATAATAAATGTAATCTGTTCGTTAAGTAATAGCCATGAGCCGAAAAAAGTTACAAATGGTTCTAAATATAGAAACGCTCCTACGCGTGTCGAGCTCATTTTGCTCAACGCTTGCGCCCACAACAGATACGCTATTCCTGAACAAAAAAATCCAAGGAACAAAATCGAGATCCATCCGCTTGCCGAAAGATGAATTACGGAATTTATGTTTGTTTGATTTATTGTGAATGGCGCCGCAATGATAGCAACGACCGCGAAAAGGTAGAGAGTTGTCATTACCGGCGAGTAATTAAGCACAATTTTTTTGCTTACTAAAGAATAGACTGCCCACGTGAACGCACTTGTTAGTATTAATATGTCTCCTTTATTTCTAATTAGATCAATTGAGGAAAAATCACCCTTGCTCACAAGAAGAAGCAGTCCGAAAAATGCGATTAGTATTCCGGCAGTTTGCATTAAACTAATTTTTTCTTTGAAGAAGATAATTCCGAGTATTGCCATGAACACCGGGGCGGAACCGATTATCCAACCCGTGTTAGATGCTGTTGTCCATTGCAATCCCGTTACTTGAATCCATAAATGAAAACATGCTATTGAAGCCAATAGTAAAATCCAAATTAAGTCGCGCCGTTGAATAGAAAAATTTGTTTTCTGTTTGATGGCGACAACCAACAAAAATGAAATTCCAATAAGTTGGCGAACAAAGACAATGACAAGCGGCTTAACTTCGACGAGCGC
>Ga0265292_1001867_pt1 | contig 16635 bp, 15 predicted proteins | sample Munlanlewell296A_FD_189080 | JGI IMG/M metagenome (GOLD analysis project Ga0265292, IMG submission 189080) | Leachate microbial communities from a municipal landfill in Southern Ontario, Canada - Leachate well 296A | ecosystem: Engineered > Solid waste > Landfill > Unclassified | place: Canada... | reverse complement strand
GGTATCGTCGCTTATTACGGCCTGGGTAATGGTTAAACGGCTTTTAAACGAGCGGCGAGCGCTTATTAGGTTAACGCGGCCTTTAATGGTAACTTTATCGCCGGCGGTTAGTTGTTTAATAGGAGTAATTTGTGAATAATCCTCATATCTAATGGGTAGGTGCCACAGTAAATCATTGGCTGTAAAAATTTTCAAGGTAGCCAGTTTTTTGGCCATGGCCGGGCCAATGCCGCTGATATTGGTTATTGGGTTTGATAGCGAAAGCATAGTTAATATTTTTAATCAATTTAGAAATTTTAAATTAAATAATTCAATAAACCCGCCTGCCAAAGCCGCTATCTTAAACACACTTGAACTACAAATCAGAGTACCGTAGTTTAGTGTCAATCCATCTATCATGTAAGGCGAGCGGCGGGCAGGAATTTTAAATTAAAAATTAATCATTATAATTACATTATAACCTTGAACCATAAATAAAAACACCCCTTGAGGGTGCTTAGCTAATCATTTTGCCCCAGTAGGAACCCAGATAGTAGTCCCGCGGGGCAGGACACTACTGGGCAGGTCGAACCTACATTACAAGCTCCGCAAGCTCGCGTTCTCTGCCTGCTGGCAGGTATTCTTCACCTAACCAAATCTGCCCCCGGTAGGAATCGAACCTACATTACAAGCTCCGCAAGCTCGCGTTCTATCCATTGAACTACGAGGGCCTGAAGGAAATTTAAAAATTAAATATCAAAAATTAAAATGGTTTTGCATTTTTGTTTTTGACTTCTGATTTAAAACAAGCCCCACTATTGTAGGGTTAGTAAGTAAAAAAATCAAGGGCTGATTATTGCATGATTACTGCAGTTTTAACAAGCGCGCCAACGCCTCCGAGGTGGGCTCATCCTCGCGCGACAAATCCTCGTTCAGAAATTTTATTAAGTGCTCACGAATGTTCAGCGGATTGGTTTTTTCCAGCGGAATAGTTAAGCGCGGCTCCAACAAACTTTTTGGTTCCAAGTAGAGGTTGGTTATTTCCGGCGGGTGGTAAGCTATCCAAAATTGGTTTACCTCTTTCCAGTGCCAGAATTTTTTACCGACCGCTATTCCCGTTGATGTCAAACGGCAGTCAATTTGTCGGGGGCGGCGTTTGGTTTCATTAATAAACAAAGCCCCGCCCATCAGTAATATAAGGGCAAACAAAAAGTTTCCGCTAAATAAGGCATAACCGAGCATGGCTAGTGTTACCAGTCCGGCGGTAATCCACCAGCGTTTACTGCGCTCTGGCGCTCTAAACTCACGAAATTGCCAACGTAGGATGACATTGCCAATATTAGCTTGCGGGTCAACATTAAGGTTTATAGGCATAGTTAGTTTAAGTATAACTTAGAGTTTGGATTTTGAGCAATATTTGTCATCTGGTAATTTAACCGGTTATTGTGTTAAGATAACAACCATGATTGATAAAAAATTTTTTAACCAACTAAAAAAGCGTTACCAAACCTCTGGCCAGGGTCGCCGGCAGCTTTCGGAAATGTCTAATCAGGCCCAATCTTTGAGCAAACAAGCCATTTTTGCCAGCCAACGAGGTGATTTAAATCAGGCGGTTGCTTTATTGAAACAGGCTGAGCAACAGCTGTTTAATGGGCAAAAATTAGTGCGTCAAATTGAAGATTTGGAAAACCAAGGCAGTTATCGGGCGGCTTGGGAAGAATTTGCCGAGGCTAAATTATTTTATAATTATTTAACCACTGGTAATCTGGGCGCGATTATAAAGACCGAGTTACCCGTGGAGGTATATATTGGCGCGGTTAGTGATTTAGTGGGCGAGATGGTGCGTTATGCCGTTAAGCTGGCGACTGATGGTCAGGGCGTTAAGGTTGGCGCGGTGGTAAAAGTGGCCACCACTCTTACGGCTATTTTAGGCGAGATGAATCTAACTGGCAGTTTGCGCAGTAAGTATGACCAGACCAGGCATCATTTGCGCCGTTTGGAAGATATTCAATATGACTTGGCCATTAAACACCGCGCCTAGTTTAAGAGGCATTGTTGTTAAAGGTTTAGGCGAAGGCAAGCCGTTAGGTTATCCCACGGCTAATTTAAAGTTGGCGGCTGACAGTGTACGTCCCGCCCCGGGGATTTATTTAACAACTGTCACTGGCTTGATTGCCCAACCATTGTATGGTTTATTGGTTTGCGGAGTACATCAGGAAAATGGGAACCAACCGCAAGTGGAAGTATATTTACTTGATTGGCATCAGGATATTTATGGCCGCGCTTTGGAGGTGTCAGTTGGTCATAAAATTAGGGATTTGGTATTTACGTCTGACCAAGCTCGGTTAATTTCAATGATAGAAAACGATGTTAAATACGCTCGTCAATTTTTTAAGTTATGAAATTTATTTATACCGAATGCTGGTTCATAACCCAAGCTGAAAAAATTGCCACCGCCTTGGTGAGGCAAAAATTGGCGGCTTGTGTAAATTGGTGGCCGGTGGAGTCGTTGTATCAGTGGAAATCTAAAATGCACCGTCACCGGGAAGTAGCGTTGTTATGCAAAACTACTGACGGTTTAGTTGATAAAGCTCGTCGGTATTTGCTGCGGATTCATCCTTATAAACAGCCGGTTATCGCAGTTTGGCCAGCCGCTAAAATTAACACCAGCGCGGTTAATTGGCTACGGCAGGAATTAAGGTAGCAGGTTATCCGCCTGCGTTCACTTTGGGCGAACCGTAACACATATTGTGCGGCCGCACAATATGTGTTACGGCATGCATCCGGCATCAGCCTTGGTCCCGAGCTTTGCTCTGGTACAAAGGTACCAGAGGACCAATTCACTCACCCCTGATGTACAGCGGGAGGGAGTTTCATTTGGTTGCCAAGCGGTAAACATTCCACAGCAGCATAGCTACCGTCATAGGCCCCACGCCGCCCGGCACGGGCGTTAAATAAACCTCTCGATTTATAAAATCGGCAGCTTTAATGTCGCCCTTAAGTTGATTGTTTACTTTGGTGGTGCCAACATCTATTAGGATGGTGCCGTCTTTTGCCATTTGACCAGTGATTATTTCCGGTTGCCCGAGGGCCACAATAATAATGTCAGCCTTAAGTAATTCAGCCGCTTCCGGCTGGAGACTGGTTTTTACCACTAATCCAAGTTGTCCGAGTAGCCAGCTTAAGGGCTGGGAGAATTCTTCACTATTAGCTAAAATTAAGACAGCTTTGTTTTTTAATTCCAAACCGGTTAGATTTATTAGTTTAATAATACCTTCACTAAGACCGGGAATAATTGATGGTTGTCCGCTGGTCAATTTTTTTAAGTTTAGCGGGTGAAAACCATCAGCATCTTTATTAGGGTCAATAGAGTTAATAACTGTTTGTTCGGGTAAAGGGGCGGGTAAGGGCAATTGCACTAAAATGCCGTGGATATTGGCGTTTTCATTAAAAGTTTTAACAGCTCCAGTAATTTGGGAGAGTGTGGCGGTGGCTGGTAAGATGATCTTATTAACACTGATGCCAACTTCAGCCGCGGCTTTTTCTTTTAGGCTGACATATAAATGTGAAGCTGGGTCATCGCCAACTAAAATTACCCCTAGACATGGGGTAAAATCTAGAGCTGATGTTTTTAGTTTAAGTTCTTGCAAAAGCTGTTCGGCAAGAGCGCGTCCGTTTAACAGAGTGGCCATTTAGTTTAATTCAGGATATAAAGGATATTGCTTAGTTAAATTTTTAACTCGCTGTTTGGCCTTTTCTAAAATTGATTCATCAACCGGTGATTTTAGAACCGAACTTATAATTTGGCCAATTTCCATCATGACTTCTTCCTTCATACCGCGGGTGGTTAAAGCCGGCGTGCCCAAGCGAATACCGGAAGGGTCCAGCGGCGAGCGGCTGTCATAAGGAATAAGATTTTTATTTACCGTGATGCCGACGGTATCAAGAACCGTTTCGGCGGCCTGGCCGGTTAAGTTGAAGTTGCTGACGTCCATAAGTATTAAATGGTTGTCAGTGCCGCCGGTTATTAAGTTGGCGCCGGACGCAGTTAAAGTTTTGGCCAACGCTTTACTGTTCTTAACAATTTGACTGGCATAATTTTTAAAGTCCGGCTGACTAGCCTCTTTTATCGCTACCGCAATAGCGGCGGTTTGGTGGTTATGGGGGCCGCCTTGCAACCCGGGAATAATGGCGGCGTCAATTAATTCCGCCAGGTTCCGTTTGCTGGTCGCGTGATAAAGGTCGTGCCAGCGGTCGGCAACATTCGGCGTCATTATAATTGCCCCGCGCGGTCCGCGTAAGGTTTTATGAGTGGTAGTCATCACGATATCGGCATAGGGAACGGGCGATTGGTGTTGGCCGCCAATAACTAATCCGGCAATATGTGATATATCAGCTAACAAATAAGCCTTTACTTCATCGGCGATGACGCGGAAGCGGGAAAAATCAATTTGCCGCGGGTAGGCGGTAGCTCCGCAAATAATAAGTTTAGGTTTGGTGGCGCGGGCAATTTTACTGATTTCCTCATAATTCAGTAAATGAGAAGATTTATCAACACCATAACCAAAAGCTTTATAGAATCGGCCCGAGAAGTTTAGTTTATAGCCATGGGTTAAGTGGCCGCCTTGAGATAATTCCAGTCCCAGTATATTATCGCCTGGTTTAAGAAGGGCAAACATTACCGCTTGGTTGGCGGGTGATCCGGAATAAGACTGCACATTGGCGTGGGCGACGCCAAATAATTTTTTAACTCGCGCGCGGGCAATTTCTTCAATTTGGTCAATATATTTATTACCGCCATAATAGCGTTTGCCCGGATAACCTTCGGAATATTTATTGGTCAGGATGGTGCCGCTGGCGGCCATAACCGCCAGTGACGTAAAATTTTCCGAGGGTATCATTTCCAGACCGTGGCGTTGGCGGTCAAGTTCCTGATTGATTAGTTTGGATATTTCAGGGTCAGTGTTTGGTAGCCAATTACGCATATAATTATGGTACCTCCTCCGCGGCCAATTTGTCTATCGTTTAACCGTTTAGCTGGCCTGGTTTAGCTTGTTAAGCCGATTATAAAGCTTTATACTGATAGAGTAATAATTTATGAAAAAATTGTATAAAATTTTTAGTTTGTCTTTATTTATAATAGCGTTACTTAACGGTCTGCCGGCGCGGGCGGCGGTTGATGATAATAATACGGGGGTAGCGGCAGATAAGGTTATTGATGGCAATTATTATACCGTTAACACCAATGTTGAAATTGCCGGAAAAGTTACGAGTGATGTTTTTGCGATTGGTCAAAGGGTTGATTTAACCGGTGACGTTGCCGGTGATGTTTTTGTGATGGCGGGAAAGGTGCGGATCAAAGGCAAGATTGGCGGTAATGTGCGGGTCTTGGCAGGTACAGTGGAAATATCCGGTGTGGTCGCTAAGAATATTCTTGCTGCCGCCGGAACCGTGGATATTTCCGCCGACAGCAAGATTGGCGGTCATGTTACGGTGCTGGCTAATGAGTTTAAGAGCCTGGGCACAATTAGCGGCAGTTTGTTGGTTAGAGCCGTAACCATGGAAATAAATAACTACATAAACGGCCCGGTTAATTTGTGGCTGGAGAAAAATGGCAGATTAGAAGTTAAAGATCAAACTGTGATTGACAATGAATTTATTTATCACGCTTTTAAGCCGGCGTTAATTTCTACCCAGGCCCGCTTAGCCAAAGGCGTCACGCACCAAGAATTAGTCAGCCAATCGTCCAATTTTGGTCAGCGCGGTCGTAATTGGTTAATCGCTTTATTTGGGTCATTGGTGTTGGGAATGGTCTTGTTTAGTTTGACGCCTCAATTAGTAATGAAAGTTGGTCGTCAAATGTTAGTTAAACCATGGTTGAATTTGGGTTGGGGATTGTTGTGGACAGTGGTTGTTCCGGTGCTTAGTATAATTTTGATTTTAACTTTGATTGGCATACCGTTGGCGATATTGGCAGTTTTGGTTTATGTCGGCGGAATAGTGGTGGCGCCGGTGTTGGCCGCCGCCGCGGCGGCGGATTACGCCCGGTCCAAGCCATTGCTCAAGTTTGCCAGCGGTTATTCCGAGCTGACCTTGATATTGTTAGCTTTGCTGTTTTATCATTTGTTTAGATTAGTGCCATTGGTCGGCCCGTTGGCCGCCGTGGTGGTAGCTTTAATAAGTTGGGGAGCGGTAATCCGTTTGTTTAAACAGAATGGATTAGTTAAAACATAAAGATATGAATCAGAATATTTTTAAAGCTTACGATATTCGCGGTATTTACCCGACAGAATTGAATGAGGCCGCCGCGCTGGCGACAGGTCGGGCGGTGGCCAAAATAGTTAACGGCGGCCGAGTGGTAGTGGGACGGGATATGCGCCTGTCGTCACTAAGTCTTCACCAAGCTTTGATAGAAGGCTTGATTGCCGGCGGCGCCAAAGTAGAAGATATTGAACTAGCATCAATTGACGCGGTTTATTTTGCCGTAGGCAGATATGAGTATGACGCCGGTATAATGGTGACGGCTTCGCATAACCCGCCGGAATATAATGGTTTTAAAATAGTAAAAAAAGGGGTCGAGATTGTGCGCGGTCAAGATATAAAAAAAATAATGGATGGCGATTTGGTCGAGCCAGCTAACTCCGGCAGTCTGCGGCAAGTAAATTTGTGGTCAGAATATATTAATTATTTAAAGTCATTTGTTAATTTATCAGCCTTGCGTTCACTTAAGGTTGTAGTTGACGCCGGCAACGGAATGGCTGGTTTGGTTATACCTCGGCTGATGACCGGTTTACCGTTTGAAGTTGAACCTTTATTTTTTGAGCTGGATGGTTCGTTTCCTAATCGGCCGTCAAATCCGTTGGCCGATGGCGCAACCCGAGCAGTGACAGAAAAAATAATTCAAGTTAAAGCTAACTTAGGAATAATATTTGACGGCGATACTGACCGTGTATTTTTTATTGATGAAACGGGCCGTTTTGTTCCGGCTGACATAACTCTAATTTTATTGGCCAAAGAGTTTTTGCGCCGTGAACCCGGTTCGGCGATTGTTTATAATTTGATTTGTTCGCGGGCCGTACCGGAGTTTATTACAAAATGGGGCGGTCGTCCAATCAGGAGCGCCGTTGGTTATGTTAATATGCGAACCAGTATGATAGCTAATCAAGCGATTTTTGGCGGTGAGCTTTCCGCCCATTATTCCTTCCGTGATACTTATTATGCTGATTCCGGTTTTGTCGCGGTTTTATTGGTGCTGGAGCTGCTGTCGCGGCAAAACCAGCCGTTATCGGAATTAATAAAGGCCTACTCGCCATACGTTAAATCACCAGAAACTAATTTGACCGTTAAAGATCCGCCAATGATTTTAGCTGAACTTAAAAAACACTATGCTGATTCTCAAATCGATGAGTTAGACGGCGTGACGGTTAGTCACCCTAATTGGTGGTTTAATGCCAGACCATCAAATACCGAACCATTGTTGCGAGTAGTTGTAGAAGCTAATAACCAGCAACTTATGGAGGTAAAGTTGAAAGAAATAGTTGATTTTATTAAGAGTTTATCACGGTAAAAAATTTTTATTATGCCCAGTAATACAACTTGGCTAGCACTCGCCCTAACCACCAGCTATCATAATTTTATGTTTTATCTAACATCATTTAATCATTTATTCTTGTATAACCACGCTTCGTGCGTAAGGGTGGTTTAGCCAAGTTGATATACTGGGTATGATTGGTTTATTTGATTCCGGCATTGGCGGATTAACCGTCGTGCGCGAGGTAATGAAAAAGTTACCTAACCAAAGTTTGCTTTATTTTGGCGATACGGCTCGTACACCCTACGGCAATAAAAGTCCGGAGGTAATTAAGCAGTATGGTTTGGAAGCGACGCGATTTTTGGTGGAGCATGGCGCTAAAGTGATAGTGGTGGCTTGTAATACGGTATCAGCGGTGGGTATAGAAGCTATTAAGGAGCACTATCCGGAAATAGAAGTTTTTGATGTTATAACTCCGGCGGTGCAGGCTATTAAGAATTTACCTCATGCTAAACGAATTGGCATTATGGGCACACGAGCTCTGGTTAACAGTGGCATTTATGAAAAATTATTAAACGCGCCTGGCCGCGAAGTGGTCTCTTATCCGGCGCCATTGTTAGTGCCGTTAGTAGAAGAGGGTTGGCTTAATAAACCCGAGACCAAACGGATTATTAAACATTATTTGTTACCCTTTAAACAGGCGCAAGTTGAGGTTTTGGTTTTAGCTTGTACCCATTATCCCTTAGTTAAAAAATTAATTATTGCCCGTTTAAGCAAGCGAACAAAAGTTATTGATCCAGCCCAGGAAACAGCCGCTGTGGTGGCCGCCTTAGTTAATAAACAGCCAGCCTTAGCCGTTTCCAGCGCTAAGCCGGAGCATCATTTTTTTGTGACTGACCTTACGGTTCACACCCAGGCCATAGCGCAGAAATGGTTACAACGAGAAGTTAATTTAGAAAAAGTAAATTTATAAATTTTTAACAAAAAATATATGGCCAAGATTTTATTTACTGAATTAGAAGGCTGGGAAGAAGCCGATATTAAAGCGGCCCTGCCGGAACATGATTTGGTTTTAAAAACCGAGCCGCTTAAAGATGAAGATTATGCGGCTATTGGTTCGGCCGAGATAGTGGCGCCGTTTATTTATACACCCATAACAGCCGAAGTTATGGCTAAGTTACCGAATTTGAAGTTAATAGCTACTCGTTCCACTGGCTTTGATCATATTGATGTGGCCGCTGCCAAAAGTAAGGGCATAACCGTTTGTAATGTGCCGTTCTATGGGGAAAATACTGTGGCCGAACACGCCTGGGCATTAATTTTAGCTTTATCGCGTAATATTTGTACGTCTTACGACCGCACCAAAGCCGGCAGTTTTTCTTTTGCCGGCTTGCGCGGGTTTGATTTAAAAGATAAAATCCTGGGTATAATCGGCGGCGGGCATATTGGTCAGCATGTAGCCAGAATGGCCCAAGGGTTTGCCATGAAGGTTTTAGTGTTTGATCCTAAGCAGGATGAATCACTGGCTACTAGTTTAGGATTTTCTTATGTATCTTTGGTTGAGTTATTAAAGAAATCTGATGTTATAACTTTACATGCGCCTTATAATGATAAGACCCATCATTTATTAAATCGTGATAATTTACGTTTAATGAAACCGAGCGCGATTTTGGTTAATACGGCCCGGGGTGGATTGATAGATACGCTCGCTCTGGCTGAAGCCTTAAAAGGCGGGCGGTTGGCAGGGGCGGGTTTGGATGTATTGGAGGAGGAATCGTATATCAAAGAGGAAATTCAATTGTTGTCGCCGGAATTTCACAAAACTTGTGATTACAAAACTTTGATAGCCAATCATATTTTATTGGAAATGCCTAACGTGATTATTACCCCGCATAATGCTTTTAACAGTCAAGAGTCCATTAAACGCATTTTGGATACCACTTTGGATAATATTAAAGCTTATTTGGCAGGTCAGCCGATAAACACGGTTAATAATTAAAGTCAGCTAACAATTTTATGCAGGCCGTATATACGAACTTTTATTTATTTATTATGGCTGTGGTGCTGGCCTTAATGGAAATTCAAACCGAGGGCCGTTACGGCTGGGCGGGCGATTTGCCGACTTGGCGTCCCAGTAATCAAAAATGGTACACGCGCTGCTGGCGGCGGCTGATGAATGACAAGGATTTAACCGGTTATCACGCTGGTATTTTTAGTTTTGTTTTTTTGGTGTTTCACCTGCCTTATGTTTTTGGTTTCCCCTTCACGTTGTCTCATTGGTCGCAAACTTTATCCTTATTCTTTTTGTTCGTGGTGTTGTGGGATTTTTTGTGGTTTGTGCTTAATCCTTATTATCCTTTAAGTGAGTTTAAAAAGGAACATATTTGGTGGCATAAAAAATGGTTGGCCTTGGCGCCGATGGATTATTACAGCGGCGTGCTAATATCTTTGTTTATTCAAATTATCGCCGCCGTGGTGACTTATTCTTGGCTGCCGCTTGGTTGGTGGCTGCTTAATTTGGGTTTATTTTCTTTGCTTACTTTGGTGGTGGTGTGGATTAGCCATTCGGTTCTTGATATTAATAACTGGCAGAAGAAATAGTGGTTATTGGTTGTTAAAAATAAAAAGGGTCTAAATTAAGGCCCTTTTTTCTAATTATTATTTTTTGTTTTACATGCTCAAATCATCATAGGCTACATCGACCACAAATTGGTTAAAATCATGTTTGAAGCCAGTAATTATGAGTATATCTTTGTTTGGTATTATGATCGCATCATTAAGTATTTCGTAGTCGTTCCCATAGTAGTCACGGATTATGCTATTTATCTTTTCAAAACCACTGGCTGATGTGCCAAGGTCTAAACAAAAAGATTCTTGATGAACCAAGAGTAACAGCATTAATCCCGATAGATGTTTGTAGCCGTTTATTGTTTCTTGGTCTTTTAAAATCATACTCATTTTAAAAGTTTCAGTGGTCTTAACGTTTAATTTTTCTGCCGCATAGTATTCAAACGTACCAATTTCTTTTTTTAATTTAACGATTTCTTCCCACAATTCAATAAGAATTGGGCCAATTTCTTGCTCTGTCATTTTAGAAATAACAGGCAGGAGGTTTCTAATTTTCATTTCAGTGGCATTATAACCCAAAACAAGTCTGCCTAATCTTCTTAAATTATTGTAGAAACATGATTCTACATAAGCTATGTCGTAGTCTCCTTGTAAATTGTTATGTTTACCCATTTGGCATACCAAGACAACATATAACATCTTAAGAGCAAATAACTTGACTCTTAGAATTGGCGCTTTGACTCCACCAAAATCAAAGTAATTTAAAAAATATGTTAAAGAATACATTTTTCCTCCTTAAGGCTGTTTTATTTTTATTATTTTTTAACTTTATATCATATACTATTTGGTAATTTTGTCAAGCCTTTGTATAATACCTAAAAACCCACTATTGTGGGTTTTTAGTGAAGGAAATTAATTAGGTTGTTTAAGCCAAGCCCATTCGTTCTTTAACATCCTGCAGGGTTTTTTGCGCGATTAAGCGAGCTTGGTCGCGGCCCGCGCTCATAATTTTATTAACTTCCTGCGGTTTAGCCGCCAGTTCCGCCCGTCGCTCCTGAATTGGTTGTAAAACTTTAATAATAGTTTCAGACAAAATCGGTTTAAATTCCGAATACTTTAACTCACCGGCTTTGTAAGCGTCGTCCAGTTGCTGTTTTAGTGGTTTGTCAGTGGAAAGAATTTTAAACATATCAAGCAAGTTGCGGCCGCCGGATACCTGACGGCCGTCAGCGCCGCCTTCATCGGTTACGGCTTTGGTGATTTTTTGGCGGATCGTTTCCGGTTTGTCATCTAAAGTGATGCAATGGTTGGGGCCAAGTGATTTTGACATTTTTTTATCCGGCTCCAATAAATCCATCACCCGGGGTACTGAACCCAAATAGGCTTTTGGTTCTTTAAAGTAGTCTCCGAACAAATTGTTAAATTTATGAACAATAAATCGAGTAAGTTCAATATGTTGTTCCTGGTCTTCGCCCACCGGTATTAGTTCAGCCTGATAAAGTAATATGTCAGCCGCCATTAAAACCGGATAATTCAACAAACCGGCGTTAACGGCCGTGGCGTGTTGGCGAGATTTATCTTTATATTGCGTCATTCTTTCCAGTTCGCCAACGGGCGTGATGGTATTAAGCAACCAAGCCAGTTCAGTGTGTTCCGGAACGTGGGACTGGATAAATATGACGCTTTTTTCCGGATCAAGGCCGGTTGACAATATATCTAACACCGCGTCTTTAACCAGCTTGGGCAGGTCTTTGGCATTATAAGGCGCGGTGATGGCATGATAATCAACTACCGCGAAGAAACAACGGTTGTCATTTTGCAAATAGGCCCAGTTTTGCAGGGCGCCCAGGTAATTTCCTAAATGAATCTCACCCGATGGTTTAATGCCGGAAAATATCACTTTGCCTTTGGGAAACATAATATTTAAAATTAAAAATCAAAATTATTTTTAGACTTTTATTATAACAGGTATTATCATAGGCTGCCGCTCAATTTTTTGAAAGAGGAAGCGGCCGAGTTCATTGCGAATTTTATCCCGCAGCTGAATATCGTTAACGCCTTTTTGGTCATCAGCTGCTCTCATTATTTCCCTGATTTTATGGCGGGTTTCATCAAGCAGTTTTTTATTGTCTTTCATATAGACAAAGCCGCGGGAGATGATGTCGGGCGAGCCAACCAGTTTGCCAGTTTTACTGTCTATGCTTATTCCTATGACTACCATACCATCATGCGATAAAATTTGTCGATCGCGCAAGACGACATGGGAAACGTCACCCACACCGAGTCCGTCCACGAAAACATAGTCAATTGGTATTTTTTGCGGTAAAACCCGCAATCCGTTGGCTGACAATTCGGCCACACTGCCATTATCAAGGTAACCGATGTTTTGTGGCGGGAAACCAATGGACATCGCCACCTTGCCCGCTTCTTTAAGCAAGTAGTGGTTAGCGTACACCGGAATTAGGTATTTGGGCTTGATTTGGCGGAGCAGTAGTTTAATATCTTCCATCAAAGCATGTCCGCCGCCGTGCACACCCATAATTTCCTTATGGATAACGTCGTCACATTGGCGATATAGTGAATCTTTTAATCGTTGAATTGTGCGTTCATTGCCGGGGATAACCGAAGATGAAAAAATTACCGTATCGGTTTTTTGTAGTTTAATTTGGCGGTGTTCGCCGTTGGCAATTCGCATTAAGACCGCCCGGTCTTCACCTTGCGCGCCGGTACCTATAATGATTAGCTTATTATCGGGGTAGTCGTGCATGCGTTTTATATCTATCAGAGTGGTGGGCTTGAATTTGAGATAACCAATTTCTTTAGCTATCTCAATGTTAATTTTCATTGAGTAGCCGTCGAGTACCACTTTTTTACCTAACTCTTCGGCCATATTGATAATCCAGCCGACTCGCTCCACCATGGTGGAGAAGGTGGCGATAATAACGCGGCCGGTGGCGCGTTCTATAATTTGTTTGGTGTTACGGTAAACTTCCAACTCGGATATTTGATAACCCTCTTTAGTTGAGCCTAGGCTTTCCATCATCAGCACTGACGGGGTGGCTTTGTTATTCCATTGGGCTAATTGCGAAAAATCGGTTTGTTGCCCGTTAACCGGATTTAGTTCATAGCGCCAGTCACCCGGATGAATGATATTGCCAACCGCGGTTTGAATAATTACTCCCACCGCGTCCATAATACTATGAGTAACATCAAAGAAATTTACTCTGATATTGCCAAAAGCAAATTGTTCTTTGGTGTTTTTTATTTCGTAAGCCTTTAAAAACCGGTTGAGGCGTGATTCTTCCAAACGACGTCGAACTAAGGCTAAGGTAAGCTTGCTGGCGTAAATTGGCGGCCAACCGAGTTGGGGTAGAATATGCGGAATGGCTCCAATATGGTCAAGGTGGCCGTGGCTTAAAATAACGGCGCGGATATTTTTTTCTTTGCCTTTTAAGTACCTGATATCGGGAATTATGTAATCAATTCCCGGCATATCTTCCTCGGGAAACTGCAAACCGACATCCAGAATAACTATATCCTGGCCGTATTCAAAAATTGTCATATTGCGGCCAACTTCCTCCTGCCCGCCCAGCGGTATTATGCGCAGTTTGGGGGTGGCGGCAGTATTGGCAGGGCTTTGATTAGGTTGATTGTATTTAGGCATAATCGGCCGTGGTCCGGTACGCCTGAAAAAGCGTCGGTGCGGATTAGTCGCGCGATTTGGTTGGTTTATTTTTGGGTTTGTTATTGTTTCAGTTGTCATGAATGTTAATAAGTAAAAATGTTAATAAGTAAAATAGGGGATAATAAAATAGTGAATGAATATTAATATGGTTTAGATTGTTAGATATGAGTTTGGTGCTGTAATTATACACTTCGTGCAAACCTCTTTTGAGCAAAAGGCTGACGCTCCACCACGCCGCGTCCTCGCGGGAGGCCAAAATTTTTTTCGGCGCCAATATTGCTTTTCTGTAATCCTTGAATTTGTTTTGGTAAAGCTAAATACTTTTACTTTCAACTTGAGCCCAATCAATTTGCCCTGTCTTAGAATCAAAAGTTGGTTGATAAATTCTCATTTTCGGGGGCAAGACTTTATCATAGGGCAAGTATGTCTGTCGTTTTAACTTCCTCTCTTTGGGCGCAAACGTGTAATGTCTTAAAGCAGACCGATGAGTATCGCCGTAAATGACTACGATTGGACCTTTGATTTCTCTTTTGGATAAATCGTCTAAAGCTTCAGCAACCACTAAATCTCGATAATCGGCGAGGTTGTATAAAAATTGGCCAAGAGGATTATCTTTTATGCCAACAAATTTATCAGTCAGGTTATTAAAACCATCCGCCATTTTTGATAGGGAAGCCATACTGCCGGAAGCCGCAGCTCCTAACATACCACCAAGAAATGCGCGTCTCGAAATTTTTTTCTGCATAATCTCTCCAAATTTATTACGGAGAGCAAAAGCTATTAGGGCGACGGGCAGGCCGGCCGAAATTAAAGTTTTTACATTTTGAATTTGTTCGTCTTTCTCATAAAGTAAACCGCCGTCTCTAAAGTATTCTTCCCCCTTTCCGCCTTCTGAAGGATCGGCGTTGATTACTAATTTGTTTTGTGTACCAGCCAATCTGCTTATGTATTCATAAAAATGAAAAAATTCACCGAGTTCTGCTTTTGCTTCCTCAATTAAGTTGGTATTCTTTAAAGTCGAACGCAATGATTCAACATCAGGACCCATCTCTACAACAATTGCGCTCGCTTTCTTGATGGCAGTCTCCAACTCTTGATGATGTAGCTCTATAGTTTCAGGTATATGCGCAACGCCACACAACTCAAAATCTTTTCCATTCAGTTGGAAGCTTTCTTTGTGAAAAAATTCCTTTGCCATCTCTAACCTTCTTTGTCGTTCTGGCGAAAGGTCTGGTTGAGGTACGTTCGGGCGTTCTTGTGGCATTGTGATTTAATTTTTTATCTCAATAATTCATCAACGGGAACATCAAACGCATTTACCAGTTTCTTTAAAACGGCGATATTAACATTTTTCTTTTCACTCTCAATTGTGCTCATATAACTTCTACCCATGTCAATTGCTCGGCAAATGTCGCCCTGCGACATTTTGCGGCGTAGCCGTATGCGTTTGATATTGGTGCCCGGAGAAGGACTCCCGCCCGCTCCGACTTCCGCCCAAGGCGGACTACACTCACCCCGCGGACGCGGGGTTTCTCGCGCCCTTCGAGGCCATACCGTGTTGTTTAGTTGATGATTAACGCAAGTGGTAACTTATTTATTGATTAATTTGGTGGCCTGAACCAGAGCATATCACGGTTCAGGCCTACCATGAACCGTGTTGCTTTAGAGCAACTCTGGTTCATGGTGCCCGGAGAGGGACTCGAACCCTCAATCCCGTAAGGGAGTACGCACCTGAAGCGTATGCGTATACCAATTCCGCCATCCGGGCTAATTATTATTCGCGCCCAATTTTGGTGTACCAGTTTTCTATATCTAAGAAACGATTAGCCGGCTGATTAATCAGCCTTCGTTCCAAACCTTGCAGTTTATAGCTTAGGGCGTACATGTAGTTTTTACTGAATAAGAATATAGCCGGACTCTCGTCTTTTAAAATTTCTTGAAATTTAAGATATAAACTTTGCCGCTTTTTGTCATCGTTGGTTTGTCTGGCTTCAGTTAACAGTTTGTCAGCCTCATGGTCTTGGAACTTCGCCAGGTTAAGTCCCGGGGCGATGATTTGAGAAGAGTGCCAAAATGGATAAGGATCCGGGTCGAGGCCGGTAATTTCACTGGCTAATATGGCTTGATAAGCGCGGTTATTGATTAAATTGCTGTGCAGTTCACTTGGCGGTATCAGGTTTAATTCAACCTTAATCCCTATTTTTTCCCATTGGTTTTTAATGGCTTCAGCCGTGGCTAGATATTGGCTTTGGTCAATTATGGTTAGAATTATAGTTAGCGGTTCACCTTGAGAATCAACAAAAAATTTTCCCTGGTTATCTTTTTTAAAACCGGCGGCGGTTATTAATTTTTCAGCAGCCGCTAAGTTAAAGGGCCAAGCTACCGCCGCCGTTTTATTTTTTAATTCTCCCACTACAAATGGTCCGGTCGCTGGCCGGTAATTATTATTGGATAGTTTTTGGATAAGCTCTAGTCGATTAGTGGCATAGTTTAAAGCTTGGCGGACAGATTTATTTTTAAGAATGTCGTTTTGTTCCGGGTTAAAAAATATAGCGGTGTATTGGGGTAAGGGAATGTCATAAAGATTAAATTTACCGCTGGATAAAGAATTGACACTGGCGGTATCAATTCCACCTAGACCGTCCACCGCGTTCTGGCGCAAATAGTCAAGCGCGGCGTCCGTATTAGGCACAAATTTAATGGTAAGACTTTTTAAAAACGGTCTTTTGGTGTGAGTAAACGTATTTGGTTCCAGGCTATAACTTTTAATATTACCGGACGCGTCTTTATTAACAGTTCTAAAGCGAAATGGCCCGGTCCCCACTGGTTTTAAGCTGGCCTCGTTAGTCAGCCAAGACTGAATTGGTATATT
>Ga0265292_1001865_pt1 | contig 16646 bp, 10 predicted proteins | sample Munlanlewell296A_FD_189080 | JGI IMG/M metagenome (GOLD analysis project Ga0265292, IMG submission 189080) | Leachate microbial communities from a municipal landfill in Southern Ontario, Canada - Leachate well 296A | ecosystem: Engineered > Solid waste > Landfill > Unclassified | place: Canada... | reverse complement strand
CCCTTGCGGGTATTGATGCTCTCCTGGACGGCCACCTCGTCCGGCTTTCCCTTTTTCAAAAAGCCGCCGGCGCCCACGTAGAGGCCCTCGGTGTTCTCACGCACCACTACAAAGTCGATGTCGTCCGGTCCCTTGCCCTTGACCGGCGTTTCCACACCCGGAAAAAGCTTCACCGGGCGCAGGTTTATGTACTGGTCCAGCTCAAAGCGCGCCTTAAGCAGTATGCCCTGCTCGAGGATGCCGGGCTTCACGTTGGGATGACCGATGGCTCCCAGAAAGATCGCGTCGTGCCCTTTCAGCTCGTCCAGCGCCGAGTCGGGCAGTGTCTCACCGGTCTTTATATACCGGTCGCCGCCGAAATCGTAATCAGTTGTTTCATACTTGAAACCGAACCGGACCGACGCGGCCTCCAGTACTTTGAGCCCCTCCATTACAACTTCCGGCCCGGTCCCGTCACCAGGCATGACCGCTATGTTATGCATGCGCTCCTCCAGTAACGCGGGCTCTCGGCCCGCGGTCCGTGAACCCGGGATATCATTTCGAGCCCCCGGTTCTTTTCTTGACATGTTGCATCAGGCCTCCGGCCGCCACGATCTCCTGCATGAAATCAGGAAAGCGGTCCGCCAGGTATGACTTATCACTGGTTATGTTGACAACTTCACCCTTGTCGAGGTCGACCCGCAGACGGTCGCCGCTTTTTACTTCACGCGCCGCCTGTGGACAAACCAGGATAGGCAGCCCTATGTTTATCGCATTGCGATAAAAAATACGCGCAAACGATGCCGCGACAACACAGGAAACACCCGCCGCCTTGATCGCGACCGGCGCCTGTTCGCGCGACGACCCGCAGCCGAAGTTCTCCTCGGCCACGATGATGTCGCCCGGCTGCACGCGCCCGATGAAGTCCCCGTCGATGTCCTCCATGCAATGCGCGGCCAGCTCGTCCGGGTCGTGCGTATTCAGATAACGCGCGGGGATGATTACGTCGGTATCGACATCGCGTCCGTATTTGTGTGCCGTGCCTTCGAAGATCATGCCAGCACCTCCTCGGGAACTGCCACCGTGCCGGCAATAGCCGTAGCCGCCGCCACATATGGCCCCGCTAAATAGACCTCACTCCCGGTATGACCCATACGTCCGACGAAATTACGGTTGGTAGTCGAGACGCACCGCTCACCCTCAGCCAGAATGCCCATGTGCCCTCCCAGGCAGGGACCGCAGGTAGGCGTGCTGACGGCAACCTCGGCATCGATAAATACGTCGATCAGCCCTTCCTTCATAGCCTGCTGAAAGACCAGCTGGCTCCCCGGAAAGACCAGGGCACGCACGTCAGGGTGCACTTTCCTCCCCTTCAGCACATCCGCCGCCATACGCAGGTCCTCGATGCGCCCGTTGGTACATGAGCCGATCACGACCTGATCGATCTTCAAGTCCGCCAGTTCCGACGCCGGAACCGTGTTCGACGGCAGGTGCGGTTTGGCCACCTGAAGCTCTATCGTGCTGACATCTATATCAATCACACGCGCGTATTCCACGCCCTCATCGCTTTTCATCAGAACCGGCTCACGCAGCGCCCGGCCGCGACAGTATTCCTCAGTGACCGCGTCCGGCTCTACGATGCCGTTCTTGCCACCCGCCTCGATTGCCATGTTGCACATGGTGAAACGCCCGTCCATGGACAGCGACCTGATGGCGCCGCCACCGAGCTCCATCGCCTCGTAGAGCGCGCCATCAACACCGATCATGCCTATGGTATAGAGGATATAATCCTTGCCGGTAACATAACGCCGCGGCTCACCCTCATAGTTAAACCTGACCGTCTCCGGCACACGCAGCCAGACCTCGCCGGTGGCCATGCCTGCCGCCAGGTCGGTGCTGCCGACCCCTGTGGCAAAAGCTCCCAGCGCCCCATAAGTGCAGGTGTGAGAGTCGGCCCCAATGACGACGTCGCCGGGAACCACCAGTCCCTTTTCAGGCAGAATCACGTGCTCGATGCCCATCCGTCCCACGTCAAAGAAATTGGTCAGCCCCTGCCGCCGCGCGAACTCGCGCACAAGCTTGACCTGTTCGGCCGACTTTATATCCTTGTTGGGAACGAAGTGGTCGCAAACCAGCACTACCTTCTCCGGGTCCCAGACCTTCGTCAGCCCCGCGGCCTCAAATTCCTTGATGGCCAGCGGCGCCGTGATATCGTTCGCCAGCGCCAGGTCCAGACGCGCATTGACGAAATCACCCGCACGCACGTCATCCTGCCCACAGGCGCGTGCTAGTATCTTTTCCGTTATAGTCATCGCGTTTCCCATCTATGTCACCGCCCCGGCTCTGTATGCATTATTGAGCGCGCGGACATACGCCTTGGCGCTGGCCTCCACCACGTCGATAGAGAGCGCCGTGCCTGCATACGCCTTGCCGTTTACTTCAACCACGACGCGCACCTCGCCCAAAGAGTCCTTGCCCTCGGTCACGGAGTGCACCTGGTAATCCTTCAGCTTGCCCTTGGTGCCCACGGCGTCATCGATGGCCTTAAAGATCGACTCCATCGAGCCGCCGGAGGAACTCTTGCCGAGCAACTCCTCCCCTTCCTTCTCTATTACAACCTGACACGTGGGCAACGAGTCGGAGCTCGAGCTTACCTCATATGATTTAAGCTCATATATGTCGGTCTGTCCACGCACCTCTTCGCCGACCAGCGCCTCCAGGTCCGCCGCGGTGATCTGCTTCTTCTTGTCAGCCACCTTCTTGAAATGCACGAAAGCCTGGTTGAGCTCCTCTTCGGAGAGCGTCATGCCCAGCTCTTCCATCGCCGTCTTGAGGGCATGACGCCCGGAGTGTTTGCCCAGGACGATATCACTGGTCCCCCGGCCGACGCTGGCCGCGTTCATTATCTCGTAAGTCGACCGTTCTTTCAGCACGCCGTCCTGGTGAATACCAGACTCGTGAGCAAAAGCATTCTTTCCGACGATCGCCTTGTTGGGCTGCACATCGTAACCGGTAAGCTGACTTACCAGCCGGCTGGTCCTGGTGATCTCGTTCGTCTTGACACCGGTCACCCTGCCCAGCATGCGCTTGCGCGTCTCCAGGATCATGACGATCTCCTCGAGAGAAGCGTTGCCGGCCCGCTCGCCCAGGCCATTGATGGCGCACTCCACCTGTGTGGCCCCGTTCTCGATAGCGGCCAGCGAATTGGCGACAGCCAGACCCAGGTCGTTATGGCAGTGGACGCTGACCACCATGTCCTTCAGTCCCGGAGCTTTTTTGAACTGCTCCCGGATGAAGTCACCGAACTCCGTGGGTATAGCGTATCCCACCGTGTCTGGAATATTGATGGTACGAGCGCCTTCATCGATGGCCGCCTGCAGCACCGCGGCCAGATAGTCCGGGTCGCTCCGGGTGGCGTCCATGGCGGAGAACTCCACATCGTCGCACAGGCTCACAGCCAGGGCGACCATGCGCTTCGCCGCTTCCAGCACTTCCTCGCGTGACTTGCGCAGCTGGTGCTTCAGATGAACGTCGCTCGTTGATATAAATGTATGGATGCGTGGCCGCTCGGCTTCCCTTATGGCATCCCAGGCGGTAGTAATATCTTTTTCGATGGCGCGCGCCAGCGCGCATACAGTCACCCCGGAAATCTTGCGGGCTATGTTCTGTACACCTTCGAAATCGCCGGGAGAGGAAATCGGAAAACCCGCCTCTATGACATCGACGCCCAACCTCGCCAGCTGCTCGGCGATCTCCAGCTTCTCGAAGGAATTGAGGCTGATACCGGGGGATTGCTCTCCATCCCTCAGCGTTGTATCAAATATGTTTATGCGATGAGGATCCATTGCTTCTCCTAAAACCACAAAGGTTTAAATTGCAGAAAGGTAAGGATAACGGGTTTGCCGCACGGGCAAACTGTTAGATAATCTCCCCCACCTGGGGGAGGAGAAGCAAGTCGAGGAGGAATGCGGCGGCAGGCAGCGTCATGCCGCCTCCCGCGGGGGGGGCCGATACGCGCGTAAATTCAGAATGTGAGAATTCACAGGCCATTAAACAGTTATGTTATTGAAATTGAACGGGGATTTCAACTAATAATGTAGGAAAATGTTTCGCGGAGCCGCTGTTACGCCTTTACCCTAGCTGGCTTGCTGGATGACTGAATCTTCCAGGCTGGATTCAACAAGCTTAATAAAGAGGTCAACCAGTCTGGGGTCGAACTGAGTGCCCGCGCCCTTGCGCAACTCCGCTATCGCCTGCTTCTCGGTCATTGCCTTCCTGTATGGACGGTCACAGCGCATGGCCCTGTATGCATCCATGATGCCGACGATACGCGCCATTAGCGGTATCTGTTTACCCTGCAGCTGCTCAGGATATCCTTTTCCATCCCAGCGCTCGTGATGGTATAAAATCGCCGCAATAAGGTCTGACAGCTGTCTGGCCTCCCAGAGAATACGCTGTCCTATGGCGGGATGCTGCTGTACAACAAGCATTTCTTCAGGAGTCAGTTTCTCCGATTTCCTGAGAATGGATCCCGGCACGCCTATCTTGCCGATGTCATGCAGTCTGGTTGCCAGCACCAGCGCGTCTGCCTGCTCTTCATCAAGGTCCAGCGTTTGCGCCATTTCCGTGGCTAACCTCGCCAGAGATGTCGCCTCCGTCACCGGATAGCTGTCGTTCGCATCAACGGCTTCCGCAAGGGCTCGAATGGTCTGCAGACTGGCGCCTTCGAGACGGCTGTGAAGCCGGTCTATATCTCCCTCCTCGAGCTCGCTGCCCGAAAGATCGCGGAAATAAGCTACCCTGTCACGACCCTTGCGCTTGGCGAACAACAGGGCCGAGTCCGCCGCGGAGATCAGGCTGTCCGGGTCATTGGCGCAGGCCGGCATGTCGGCAACGCCGAAGCTAGCGGCTACCACTCCCTCGGGCAGATCGGCATCATGGGCCACGGTCTTCATGCCGACCCTGAGCTTGTCAGCGATCCCCAACGCGCCGCTTCCTTTCAACTCGGGAAGAACAACAACGAATTCCTCGCCGCCATACCTGGCTGTATAGCCATTGTGTATCTCCTTGCGCAGCAGTCTGCCTACGCCCTTGAGCACCTCGTCACCCTTCTGATGGCCATACCGGTCGTTGATCGACTTGAAGTAATCGAGGTCGAGCATAAGTAGTGACAGGGGCTTGTGCTTCTGCACAGCCTGGCTGACCTCCCACCGCAGATGATGCTGGAAATGCGCGTGGTTCCGGAGACCGGTCAACATATCGGTGTCGGCCATCTCGCGTGCCTGCTGATGCATCAACTCCAGTTCGGCATACTTGTCCTTAAGTTCGGCGTTGACAGATTCCAGCAGATCCTGCTTCTGCTTGACCGCCAGCATGAGACTGTTGAAATTCTCACCGATCTCGTTGATGGGATTGTGCTGCACGGCTTCCTGGTAAACCTCGCAGCAGGAACAGTTTCCAAGTTTATGAGCGAATTGACCCTGGATCTCTCCGCCACAATAGGTCCCGGCTATCAGCCAGCATCGGATATGCTCCCGCCCGTAAACAGGACAGGCGCTGGCGGTGCATTTCTTGGTTTCCCAGCAGGAGGGTATAGAGGAATCCTCGAAACTCACTTCCCAGTTTTGGGTTTCAATCGCCCTGTACGTGAGAGTGGAAAAACGTTCCTTGGCCACCTCAAGCTCCGCCTTCTGGCTGGCAAGCAAGCGATTCCTCTCGTAAAGGGTGACCTTGACCAGCAAAAAACAAAACGAGCCGACGGCGAATCCGGCTACGAGGCAGGCAAGCTGGAAGAAGACCTTGCGTTCGGGATCCCAGGTGACGAACGGATTGACGATAAAGGGAAAAATAATGCCTATGGTCATACCGAAGGCGATCATCACAAAAAAAATGCGCCTCATCGAGGACAGACGCAATGCAAAAAAATTCAACATTCGGCCACCAGCCTGATTCTTTGTACCTGTATTAACCGGCCTGTCTCCATCTTATTTCCTCGCCTTCGCCCAGGAGCTCGACAAACATTGACACCAGATCCGGATCGAACTGGGTGCCGGCGCCCTTGCTCAATTCAGCCAGCGATTGCTGAACACTCAGCGCCTTGCGGTACGGGCGGTCGCTACGCATGGCGCGGTATGCATCCATGATGCCGACGATGCGCGCCATCAGTGGTATCTCTTCACCCTTAAGCCTTTCGGGGTAACCATTGCCATCCCATCGCTCATGATGATAGAGAATCGCCGAAATCAGGTCCTGGATCTGTTCAGCTTCCTTTAGAAGGCGCTGGCCGATCCGTGGATGGCTCTGGACCATGGAAAGCTCTTCCGGTGACAGTTTTTCTTTCTTTCTGAGAACGGAACCAGGTACTCCAACTTTGCCAATGTCGTGCAGTCTCGTCGCCAGGGTAAGTGCGTCCGCCTGCTCCTGATTCATGTCGAGTTTTTCCGCCATTGCCGCGGCAACTTCGGTCAGCTTTGAAGTGTTAATCGCGGAATAGTGATCGTTCGCGTCAACGGCTTCGGCCAGGGCCCTTATGGTCTGAAGACTGGCCCCTTCCAGGCGACTGTGAAGCTTGTCGAGATCACCTTCAAGAAGCTCGGTATCAGCAAGATCACGGAAGTATGCAACCCGGTTGCGACCCTTGCGTTTGGCAAACAGCAGCGCCGAATCGGCTGCCGATATCAGGCTGTCGGCGTCGCTGGCACATGAGGGCATATCAGCAACCCCGAAGCTGCCTCCCACAAAACCCTCAGGAAGGTTGACATCGGCCTCCACGAATTTCATCCTGCGCCTCAGGCCGTCGGCCACCTTCATCGCAAGGCCGGCGATCTTGTCCTGCAGCACTATGACGAATTCCTCACCGCCATATCGAGCAGCGTAAGTATTATCGTCAAGCTCCTGGCGGATCAGCATGCCCACTTGCCGCAAAACCTCGTCGCCCTTCTGGTGACCGAACTCGTCGTTGACGTTCTTGAAGTGGTCCAGGTCGAGCATTATCAGGGAGAGTGGACGCTTGAACTGCTTTGCTCTCTCAACCTCACCCTGCAGGTGCTCCTGAAAATGAGCGTGGTTCTTCAAGCCGGTCAGCATATCGGTTTCCGCCATTTCGCGGGCCTGTTGATGTAAGACTTCAAGCTCCCCATACTGTTCCTGAAGTTGCTCGTTTGTCCCAGTGAGCATTTCCTCTTTTTCCCTCAAAACCCACATGAGGCTGTTGAAATTCTCACCGATTTCGTCAATTGGATCGCGATCTATTGCCGCCTTGTAGATTTCACATTTGGCGCAATCACCCAGTTTCTGGGCAAACTGACCCTGTACCTCGCCGCGGCAGTATGTTCCGGCAACAAGCCAGCAACGCACGTGATGTCTGCCGTGGGCCGGACAATCCACTGATTTGCAATCTTTTTCTTCCCAGCATGTGGGAATGGCGGGGTCCTCGAAGCTCACGTTCCAGTCCCGTTGCGTGATTGCCGAGTGAGTAAGGTCGGAGAACTGCTTTTTCGCGTCGGCCAGCATTTCTGACTGCTGATGGATGCGATCTGAAGCCCTGCCAATAATATAGGCGGCGACACCTGCGATAATCGGCGCCAGCATTATATGCATCGCCTCATAATCGGCACCGTATCTCGCTTCTACAGAGTAAGCAAAAAAAGCGTAGAGGAACCCGGCTACCGCTGCGGCTATGCCGAATTTAAATGCCCTGGTTTTGAAAACCTGAGTTTTCATGACCGCCCTAAATCGGAAATCCTGCTGAAATCCCATCGGAGTGGGCTAAAAAAACTTTAGAAAGGCCTCCGTTTATGCAGGGGTTCGCGCTTAAGGGTTGAAACAACAACCTGTGGCCTGGATATGAACGATGAGTTATAACCGGCCTGGCCTCTTCAGCTAGAGAAGGGTATGAGCGATGGCCGGAGAATACGGAAAAGTCACGTTACAGGCGTGATCGATATGACATGGTTGAAAACCAGGCACGACAGAAACGGAGCAGCTGAGATGAAGAAGATCACCTGGTTGAAAGATACGCGCCGTTTCAGCGGTATCGCGGCTATGGTAACCGCCTGCGCCTTCTGCATCCCTCTCCTCCTTATTGCCGTTCCCGCCCTCGCGAACCCCGACCTATCTTCAATGCAGGCTGAAGCCGACCGGATCAGCGCTGAGATTGCCTCCATAAACCAGTCGGCCGAGCAGGCCGTCGAGCGTTACAACCAGGCCAACACTGAGCTTGAAAACACAAAACGGCAAATAGCCGAGAACGAAAAAGCATTGGCGGAATCTACCGCCAAACTCCTTGAAGCCCAAAAAAGATTGGACAGAAGGGTGGGGAATATTTATCGCCAGGGTTCGATCAGCCTGATTGATGTGGTCGTTAACACGACAACATTCCATGATTTTATGTCCCGCTTCGACCTGCTTGGCAGAATAGGGGAAAGGGACCGGGCCGATGTCCTGGAAGTCCAGGGGTATAAAAACGAGGTCGAAACAGCACGCACCGGACTTGATCTGGCGCGGCAGAAGCAGGAGGAACTTCTAAACACGCTGGCTGCGGAAAAATCTGCGGTTGAATCACAGTTGGCCGCCAGACAGGCCGTACTGTCCGGGGTCCAGGGAGAAGTTGCGCAGATACTCGCCCAGCAGCAGGCCGCAATCCAAAACCAGACAAACGGCCAAACGGGCAACGCCGGAGGAAACGCGCCGGACCAGACTCCAGCTCCAGCACCAGGTCCGGCACAGGATCTTGATCCAGACCCCGCCCCAGGACCTCCTCCAAGTGGCGTAACCGGCATTGCAATGCAGTACCTGGGAGTTCCCTACGTGTGGGGAGGAGCTTCACCGTCCGGATTCGATTGTTCCGGCCTGGTGATGTATGTATATGCTCAGGCCGGTATCTACCTGCCACACTCGGCTGCTGCTCAATATTACTCTGGAACCCCCATCAGCTACTCTGAACTGATGCCGGGCGACCTTGTATTCTTCGGACGCCCGATCAGCCACGTGGGCATTTATATCGGTGGCGGAAGCATGATCCACGCACCGTTTGAAGGCACTGTCGTCTCCATCACGGGTGTCGGCGGCGGGGGTAGCTACTCCGGGGCCTGCAGACTCTAAATAGAGCTTAGCGACCCGTTGCGTCAACCACTGCCATCAAGGCGGCGCTTTTTTCTCTCCCTCTCTCCTGATAACATTTATCGTTGGCTTTTCTGAAACAGCCGCACACTGAAACTTTTTCATGCGAGGAGCAAATTGGTTTCCAGTAAATCCCGCCCGAAGAAGATATACATCGGCCTGCTGGGTTATGGCACCGTCGGTTCGAACGTCTATGGCCTGCTTGAGAACCAGGCCGATGAAATCGCACAGGCTACAGGTACATCCATCGAGGTTAAGAAGATACTGGTTCGCGATGCCACAATTCCCCGCACAGACGCTCCGGTGGAACTATTCACAGACAATTTCGACGATATTATCGATGACCCGCAGATCTCCATGGTCGTCGAACTGATAGGCGGACTCGAGCCTGCATTTGACTACATCACCTCCGCGCTCGAGCAGGGAAAGTCCGTCGTCACCGCCAACAAGCAGCTTCTTGCCAAGCAGGGTTTCTACCTTTTCAGGCTTGCCCAGGAGAAAAAAACACAGATAAGGTTCGAGGCAAGCGTGGCTGGAGCAATCCCCGTGATCAAGGTCCTGCGGGAATCGATGGTGGCGGCAGATCTGACAAGCGTCTACGGAATTGTCAACGGTACGACTAATTTCATTCTCACTGAGATGAGCCGCACCAATGCCAAATACCAGGACGCACTCGCCCGTGCCCAGGAATGGGGCTTCGCTGAAGCCGATCCTACAGAGGACATCAGCGGCCAGGATGCGGCCGCCAAGATGGCTATCCTGGCGTCCATCGCCTTCCATACTCCGGTAAGTCTCGATGACGTCGGCTGCGTGGGAATCGAGGGCATCAGCTCGCTGGATATCGCATATGCGCGTGAGTTGGGGCTGACCATCAAGCTTCTCGGCGTTGCCAGGCTCTACGATGACAAGATAAACGTCAGGGTATATCCGGCCCTGCTGGAGCAGGATCACCCCCTGGCTACTGTCAGCGGCGCCTATAACGCTGTCTTTCTCCAGGGGAAATCAATCGATGAGATCATGCTCTCCGGCCCCGGCGCTGGTGGCATGGAAACCGCTTCGGCTGTCGTGGGCGATATCGTCTCGATAATTTCCCGCAAGACTCCCGGCCCCCTGGAATATCTCGTCGCCCACCGTGATCTCAAATTCTTCTCGGATGAAGAGGTGGTCTCGAAGTTTTATCTGAGGCTGGAGGTCGAGGACGAACCCGGTGTGCTGGCTTCGATCGCCAGGGTCTTCGCCGACCAGAAGGTCAGCGTCGAGAGTGTCATACAGAAAGGCCGGGGTGCGCACGCAGAACTCGTCATGGTTTTCCATCCGGTCAAGGAAAAAAGATTCAGGGCCGCGCTGGAAAAAATCACAGAGCTGAACATGGTGAAGTCGGCGCCGCGACCGATCAGGGTGGAGGGCAGCGATGAACAATAGCCTTAGAGGAGAAGCCCTCATAGATAGGTACCGGGACTTTCTTCCCGTGACCGAAAACACACCCGTAGTTACACTAGCCGAAGGCGGCACCCCACTTCTGCATGCGCCACATTTGAGCAAACAGCTTGGACTGAATATTTATCTCAAGCTTGAAGGACTGAACCCGACCGGCAGTTTTAAGGACCGCGGCATGACGCTGGCGGTCTCAAAGGGTATGGAGGAAGGGACCGGCGCCGTAATATGTGCCTCTACCGGCAATACTTCCGCGGCCGCGGCCGCCTATGCCGCCAAGGCCGGCATCAGTTGCATAGTTATCATACCTGAGGGAAAGATCGCCGCCGGTAAACTGGCACAGGCGATAACGCACGGAGCAAAGGTGCTCTCAGTCGCCGGCAATTTCGACCAGGCGCTGGATATAGTCAGAGAGATCGTCGAGAAGTATCCGGTTCAACTGGTGAATTCCATTAACCCGTTCCGGCTGGAAGGGCAGAAGACCGGCGCTTTTGAGATAGTCGACGCGCTCGGAGAAGCTCCGGATTATCTGGCGATCCCGGTGGGCAATGCCGGCAATATCACCGCCTACTGGAAGGGCTTTAACGAATACAGGGACGCCGGCAGAAACAGTGGTCTGCCGCGAATGATCGGCTTCCAGTCTGCCGGAGCGGCGCCGCTGGTGCTCGGTCACCCTGTCGAGAATCCTGAGACCGTCGCCACGGCGATCCGCATCGGCAATCCGGCCCGGGGAGACCAGGCCCTGACTGCAGCGAAAGACTCGGATGGCCTGATCGACGCCGTGACCGATGACGAGATCCTGAACGCTTATCGCCTGGTGGCTTCCGTGGAGGGAACCTTTTGTGAACCGGCCTCGGCTGCCAGTATCGCCGGTGTGATCAAAAAGAAGGGTGAAGGTATGATACCCGAGGGCGCCAGTGTCGTCTGCGTACTGACCGGCCACGGCCTAAAGGATCCCGACACCGCCATCAGCACCGGCCCACAAGTGACCAAAGTCGCCGCCGACTTCGATCAGGTTGTCAAAATACTCAATTTATAATATTCGATGAAATACATCGTCCTGATTCCCGACGGCTCCGCCGACGAACCCCGCGAAGAACTGGGCGGGCAGACTCCGCTACAGGCGGCAGTCACTCCCAATCTTGACCGCCTGGCCCGTGAGGGCACGGTGGGTCTGGCCCACACTATACCTTCCGGTTTTCCTCCGGGCAGCGACGTTGCCAACATGTGTGTACTTGGCTATGACCCCCACCTTTATTACACGGGACGGGCCCCGCTGGAAGCGGCAAGTCTCGACCTCGATCTGCCGGGCGACAGCATCGCCTTTCGCTGCAATCTAGTTTACATCGAAGACGGCGTAATGCGCGACTTTTCGGCCGGCCACATCACCACCGATGAAGCCGATGAGCTGATTTCCTTTCTTGAGGAAAACCTCGGCGGGACGGATGCGTCTTTCCATACCGGTTTGAGCTACCGTCACATCCTGGTATCGAGGGGTAAAGCCCTGGGGGCGAAGTGCACACCGCCACACGACATCACCGGCAAACAGATAGCCGGTTTCATGCCCCGGGGAGAAGGGTCGGATTGGGTTATCGGCCTTATGGAAGCGTCGGCGGGTCTGCTGGCCGAACACCCCGTGAATCTGAAGCGTGTAAGTGAGGGAAAATCTCCGGCCAACATGATCTGGCTCTGGGGCCAGGGAAAAGCTCCCAGTATGCCCACGCTAACCGAGCGCTTCGGCCTGACCGGTTCGGTCATCTCGGCAGTCGACCTGGTCAAGGGCCTGGGCAAATACGCCGGGCTTAAAGTCGTTGAGGTTCCCGGCGCAACCGGATGGCTGGATACGGATTACGCTGCCAAGGGACGCTACGCGCTCAAGGAACTGGAAAGCGTGGACTTCATCTATGTTCATGTAGAGGCTCCCGATGAGGCTTCTCACTCCGGTGACACCGCGGCCAAAGTGAACGCTATCGAGCGCTTCGACACAGAACTGGTGGGAACGATCCTGGAAGGGATCTCTGAATGGCCGGATCACAAAATATTGATCGTGCCCGACCACGCTACGCCAATTTCAATAAAAACGCACAACGATGATCCGGTTCCGTTCCTTGTTTATGAACCAGGACAAGCGGGCGAGAGCGGTTATTCTTTCGATGAAAAATCTGCTGCCGGCAGCGAGCTTGTGTTCGAGCAGGGCTGGAAGCTGATGGAATGGTTTCTGGAAAAATAATCAGCGGGGACTTAAGCCCTACGTTAAGTCCCCGCCGTGCCTCCCCACTACCGCGACCCCGCCCTTCCAGGCGGAAAAATCCGCCCGCGTGCCGCAGTTGTGAGCTTTGTGATCAATGTGAATTACATTTCTACCTATTCCTCATCTTTCCTTTTTTCAATCCTGGACAAATCGTACCGGAGGCCGATTCAGGCAACAACCGGAACACTTCTAACCGGCTTCGCGCAATCTGAGATTGTATACTGTCATGCCTACGTTTCCCGCTATGACCTGTGCCAGCCGCCGTATCTCCTCAAGCTGCTTTTCACCGATTTGACTGCGTACTTTCACAAGAATATGCAGGACACCCAATATAGAGCCGGTAGCCTTGACTGGTATACAGATATACGCCAGGCCATCTTCAGTGTCCGCCGAAAGCTCCGTGTATTCCGCGGATGGCTCTTCCTCGACGTGCGGGCAACGCATCCCATGGCCCCCCTGAATGAAAATATGGGGTTGTCCCTGCCGGAGAGACCAGCATTCGTCTGCAATGAATTCCTTCCTGGCCGGTGGATTCTTTCCCCACGAACCAGAGACCTTGTAAAGTTGACTCGACTCATCAACAAGATAAAGGGCCCCCGAAGCGTCCGGGAAGATTTCAGCAGCCGATTGGCCAAATGCCGTACAGGCTTCTTCTAATGTAAGACAGCTTTGTAAAAGCTCGTCAAGCTCGCGGGTTAGCTGTTCGTCCCTTCTGAAGCGCTCGAGCTCATCAGATTTTTCCTGTAGCTGGACGGCGGTCCGCTTCAGCTCAACCTGCCTTTTCTCGGCATCGTCTTCCAGCCTGTCCTTGACCTTCATCAGGGACTCTTCGCCATGCTTGCGGGCTGTGATATCGAGCCACATTCCGACGATGTATCCAACCTCCGCGCCTTCGGGTTTTGCCAGACGCAAAACGTCAAGAAACCACTTGTAAGAACCATCCGCCGACCGCCACCGGTATTCATACTCGTGATAACCTTTCTGAAACACTTTGGGTAACTCCTCAAAAACCCGCGGCGCGTCCTCCGGATGGATATGGTCTATCCAGAAGGAAGAATCGGAGATCAGGTCAGCAGGTTTGTGGCCGGTAACTGTCTCCACGTTACTGCTGACATAGGTGACGCCAAAATCATCTTCAGCCCTGCTCGTGTAGAAGATGATCGGCAGGGACTCAAGCAGCAGGGACAACTGCTCACCGGTACGTCTGAGGGCCACCGCCTGCTCGTCACGCTCGCCCCGGGTACGAAGCGCACTTATTCCATATGAAAGATCACCCGCCAGCCCCATCAGAAGCGCGACTTCCTCAGCATCGAAGGCATCGGTTTCGGACGCATAGATATTCAGCGAGCCAAAGGTATCGCCGTTGGCGCTTAATGGCAGGGCCACAGTTGATGCATAACCTCGCGTAAGGGCTTCCGCCCGCCAGGGAAGATAACCATTGTCTGTCAGCAAATCCCTGACAACGCTCGGCTTCCCGCTACGGATTGCATTGCCGGTGGGACCACGTCCCAGTTCCGTTGCATCGTCCCAGGAGACCTTTGCCGACTCGAGATATCCTTTCTCATAGCCGGCTGAAGCCACCGGGTGGACCAGCTTCTCGGCTCCTGATTCAACAAAGCCCACCCAGGCGAAGCGATAACCCCCCACCTCGACCACGGCCTTACATATGTCGCGCAATAATTCCGGCTCTCCGGATGCGCCGACAAGCGCGTGATCGGCTGCCATCGAGGTTCTAAGAGCCCGATTTACAGCCTGCAACCGCTCCTCCGCTAGCTTCTTCTCGTCAAGCTCGAGCCGCAGCCGCTCGTTAAGTTGCTCCAGCTCTCGGGTTCGTCTGGTGACAACAACTTCGAGCCCATCGGTAGTTTCCTGGAGGGCATCCTCCGCCCGCTTGCGTCCCGTTATATCACGGGATATGCCCAGGACGGCGCTGAACTTTCCCGAAATCTCGTCCTTTATCGGCACCATGGATGTGCTCTGCCATGATAACTGTCCATCAAAAAAGGCCTGACTTTCAAAATTAAGCGGTTTCTCTGTCCTGAACACTTCCTTTAAGACAAGCTCCTGCTGGTCTGCCATATCCTGCGGAAAGACAACATCCTGTCTCTTTCCGATGATCTCCTTTGGCTGGCTGCCGAGCTTCTCCGCCGCGTAATTGTTCAGATATTTTATCTTCCCGTTACGATCCAGAATGAAGATGAAATCCTGTGCGGCTTCCGCCAGGGTCCGGTAACGTTCCTCACTTTCTACCAGCGCCTCTTCGATCTCGATTCTCTCCACTATCTCAACTTCAAGTTCCCGCCAGCGGCGCATGGCAAAAACGCTTAAAGCGGCGGCGAGGATGGCGAGGGCTACGATAAGTTCGTCATACTGAAAAGGGCTTTCCTTGAGCTCGATTGACGCAGCCTGAAATGAGTCATGAAGATCAAGAACCGACGTGAGAACGAACGTGAGCGCGAAGAAGAAAAAAACCAGTATCAGATCACGGAGAACTTTGAAACTCTTTTGCTGGGTGCGTTCGGGGAGCGAAGCTTTAACCAGATCCTTGCCGCCTACGGACTCTTGTATGCGATGCTCACCAGATACCCTCGGCTTACTGCCGAATCTGGTGAGAAATTCCTTCCATTTTTTTTCCGGCTGGTCCATAAATGTAATTTTCCCAATCGAAGCTTCAATTCAAACCGCATGTTTCCTTTCAGCTGCCGGTTTATCGGAAAAACCGGGGAAAATCAGAAGCGTATTCCTGCGCCCCGGTCAGCCGGGCCGGCAAGTCTAGTGTAAAGCTCCAGCAGGCCTTTGCGCTCCGGCAGGACTCGAGATTGCAGCCGGGACAGACGGTAGTTGAGAAGCTCCTCGGCCTCATCGACAGTTTTATTGCCTTCCCTTGTGCCAACGAGATCCAACTCACCTGTTTCCAGATTCACCCGAATGAGATCGCCATCCTCGATTACCGCAATCGGTCCACCCGCGGCCGCCTCTGGAGATATGTGTCCAATACATGGACCCCTGGTGGCTCCCGAAAAACGTCCGTCAGTCAATAAAATCACACCTTCATTCAACTCAGGGTCAGAGGCCAGAGCCGCGGTCAGATAGAACATCTCGGGCATGCCCGTCGCCCTCGGGCCCTCATAACGTACGATGATGGCGTCACCCGCTCTGATTTCGCCCGAAAACACGGCATCCATCGCCGCCTGCTGGCCATCGAAAACCCTGGCGCTGCCCGTAAACGATATCATACCCGGGACCACTGCGGAGCGCTTGCAGACAGCCCCACGTGGAGCGATATTGCCCGATAGCACGACAAGACTGCCCCGATCCTCAAGGGGGTCTGAAACAGGCCGGATGACATCACGCAGATCAAGGCTGAACTGATCAAGCCGTTGAGAGCGCTCTTCAAAAAATCCCTCTACCTTCAGTCTTTCCAGGTTCTCACCCATGCTTGTCCCGGTCACCGTCATTACATCGGGGTCTAGGAACTCTGCAACCTCCTGCATGAGCCGCGGCACACCTCCGGCATGCCAGAAAATATCGGCCGTATGTGTACCGGAGGGCCGCAGGTTTGATATCCATGGCACCCGGGAGTTGATCTCGTTAACCTTTTGCCATGAGAAAACGATCCCCATCTCTTCGGCCAGCGCTGCAAGATGAAGCATGGCGTTCGTGGAGCCTCCCAGTGCCGCGTGCACTACCAAGGCATTGTCGATCGCTTCCGGCGTTATTATCTGCTCTGGACGTATTCCATTTGAGATGAGCCCGGCTGTGCGCCTTCCTGTCTCCTGCGCCAGCTTTTCATGTTCAGACACCGTTGTCGGACAGCAGGCCGCACCGGGCAACGACAATCCCAGAGCCTCAGACATGATCT
>Ga0265292_1001864_pt1 | contig 16656 bp, 17 predicted proteins | sample Munlanlewell296A_FD_189080 | JGI IMG/M metagenome (GOLD analysis project Ga0265292, IMG submission 189080) | Leachate microbial communities from a municipal landfill in Southern Ontario, Canada - Leachate well 296A | ecosystem: Engineered > Solid waste > Landfill > Unclassified | place: Canada... | reverse complement strand
CTGCTCCATCACCTCAACTGTGACATACACTGTCTTGGGCATACGCTACTCTTTGCCGAGCTTACGGATCACCTCACCATACTCATCGAGCACCCGCCGCACCGCCTCATCGATCTGGCGCTGCAGCTGATGCAGTGGCTTTTTGGGAGCCGGATGACCGGCCGCCCGTCCTAACCGATGTTTTTTGGGATGATTTTTGGTCATATACGAGGTTTAACTACCGCCCCCTGTGGCGTATCCTCTACCGTGTAGCCCGCCTGTTCAATCTGTTGACGTAGACTATCGGCCGCCGCATAGTCGCGCTCGGCCCGGGCGGTTTGGCGCTGCTTAACAAAGGCTTGCACCTCGTCTGGTACTGCCGCCGTCTCACCTACGCCGTCTGCCAGATCTAACACAGCATCGTTAACTACCGCCAGCGTTGCCTGTTTTTCAGCTAGCTTCGCCTCACTGTTAAGGTAGTCCCACAGCTGAGCGATCAACCCGGGAAGATCAAGGTCGTCGGCCAGACGCTCCTGCAGCTGAACCAGTATCTCCTCGTTTGCTCTTCCGCTTGCACCGGCTGCCAAAAACGGCTGCAACCGGCGACGGGCACTGGCCGCAGCGGCCAAAGCCTCCCAGGTAAAGTTCATCTTCTTGCGGTAGTGCGTCAGCATGGTTAGATACCGAAAGTCTAGCGCGCTAAATCCTTTTTGCTCAACGTCGGCTAATGTATAGGCGTTGCCTTCACTTTTCCCCATCCGTTTGCCGTCAATCAATAGATGTTCAAAATGCAGCCAGTGTTTGACGAAAGGCTTACCGGTCGCCGCCTCCGACTGCGCCACCTCGTTCGTGTGATGTGGCTGAAGTAGATCAATCCCCCCCATATGCAGATCAAGAGTTGGCCCAAGCGCTAGCATCGACATCGCCGAACATTCAATATGCCATCCCGGAAACCCCATGCCCCACGGACTCTCCCACTCCATATCACGTTGCTCATCTTTGGGTGAGAACTTCCACAGTGCAAAGTCGGTGGGCTGCCGTTTTTGGGGATTCTTCTCGACCCGCGCCCCCTCTTTTTGACCGGCCACATCTAGCCCGGCCAGCGCGCCATAAGTAGCAAATTTAGCGGTATCAAAGTAGACCCCATCGGATGTCTGGTAGGTGTAGCCGCGCTGCTCAAGCTCAGAGATTAAGTGGATCATCTCGGCGATATGATCGGTGGCGCGTAGGGTTTGCGTTGGACGCCTTACATGTAGCGCGTCCAAATTTTGCTCGAAAGAGGCGATGACCTGCTCGGCGATCTTCCATGCGGTCGTCCGCTCTTTATGCGCCGCTAAAGCCATCTTGTCGTCACCGTCATCGCTGTCGGCCACTAGATGGCCCACGTCGGTGTAGTTCATTACCCACTTAACCTCGTAGTCTAACCAGATCAAACTGCGATTTACTAGATCATAAATAACATTGGCGCGATGGTTGCCCAGCGTAGGTGTGCTGTATACCGTTGGTCCGCAAGAATAGACCAGCAACGGTGCGGACTGGTGCGGGATGTCCTGCTTAGCTCGAGTTTTAGTATCGAACCAGTGTGCGGTAATGCTCTTCATATTGATGGAAGTTCGCGTCGACCCTCAAGCGCTCGCATTAGGGTGGTAGGATCAGCATACTCTACATCGCTCCCCATCGGTAATCCACGAGCGATACGGGTTACCGAAACGTCTTTCGCCAAGGAACGGATTGCGTCATTTAGATAATCCGCCGTTGCCTCACCCTCTAAAGAGGGATTCATCGCTAATATTACCTCAACTGCTACGGCTTGTGTACGCACCCGCTCGAGCAGACCAGAAATGCGTAACTGGTCAGGACCAACGCCCTCAACCGGTGACAGCACCCCACCTAATACATGGTAACGCCCTTTATATACCCCGGCCCGTTCGAACGCTACCACATCAAGCGCCTCTTCGACTACACACAACTGATGCTCGTGGCGCGACTCATCTTTACAGAGCGGACATAAGGTCTCGTCGGTAATTAAGCCGCATCGTTCACACGGGTTAAGCGCCGCGGTTACCCCTTCCACGGCCGCGATCAGCCGCGTAACGTCGTCTCGACCCTGTTGCAGTAGATGAAACGCCAAACGAGACGCCGACTTGGGTCCTACTCCGGGAAGTCGGGAGAATGCACCGATCAACTCGTTGACGGCCGCTGGCAGGATCTCTGGCATTTTTAGGTTTGCAGACGATCAATCGCCGCCTGCGTCTCCGCAAGGTGAGGGGTTTTAGTCTTAGCGTCTGCTAACTCTTTTATCTTACGCGTAAATGTGGCGGCTTTTAAGTCCCACAAGGCAAAAGTGCACTTCGGGTAGCCGGTGCATCCATAAAACGTTTTGCCCCGTTTAGTGCGACGGGCCGACAGCGGCTTGTTGCATAGTGGGCAGGTTACGTCGACGGCTGCCGTGACGGCCGCGGTGTATTTACAGTCAGGAAAGCCAGTACAGGCCTTAAACTGACCGAAACGCCCGTTCTTCAGTACTAAATCTTTACCGCACTGTGGACACTTTTCGTCGAGCGCTACATCGGTTACCACCTTCTCTACCTGCGTCTCTTTCTCTTTTACCGATTTGGCGAACGGCTTAAAGAAGGCATCAATCATCGGCTGCCACTTTTCTTTACCATCCGCTATCCGGTCAAACTCGGCCTCCATCTCAGCCGTAAAGCCCGCATCAACGATATTCGGAAAATGCTCGGCTAACAGATCAATTACCTGAAAACCCACCTCTTGCGGCACGAGGGCCTTACCCTCAGGCACCATGTAGTTGCGCGCATATAAGGTAGCAATGGTCGGTGCATAGGTGGATGGACGGCCGATGCCCGCCTCTTCTAGCACCTTGATTAAGCTCGCCTCTGTGTAACGGGCGGGCGGTTCGGTGAAGTGCTGCTCATCGGTTAACTTCTGTAGTTTAAGCTCGTCACCCACTTTTAGCACCGGCAACACTACCTCTTTAGCCTCAGTACCAATCGCCGCCAAGTGACCAGGAAACAGCATCGTCAAGCCGTTAGCGCGAAACAGCTGCTTACCAGCTACCACATCACATCTGACTTTTTTAACCACCGCAGGTACCATCTGACAGCCCAGCGCCCGACGCCAGATCAGCTGATACAGTGACGCCTCATCACGCCCCACCGCGCCGGCCACCGTTTCTGGACGGGTACGCACGTGCGTCGGACGGATCGCTTCGTGCGCCTCTTGCGCCGACTGCCGTCCTTTATAGTGGTTCGCTTTATCGGGAACATAGTCGTCACCGTATTCCTTCTGAATCACCGCCCGAATCTCGCGTACCGCGTCGTTTCCCAAAGACACCGAATCAGTACGCATGTAGGTAATATAGCCCGCCTCATACAGCTTCTGGGCAGCCGACATGGTGCGCTTGGCAGACATACCCAACCGGTTAGACGCGGCCTGTTGCAGGGTTGAGGTAATAAACGGCGGACGTGGATACCGCTTCTCTTCTTTCTCTTCAAGACTGTCCACTACCCATTTTGCCCCCTCAAGCGCTTGCTTAACCGCCGTCACTGCTGGCTCGTTCGTTAGAGGATGCTCAACCGGCTTTGCCCCTTTCTCTCCCACATAATTTGCCGCAAATCCCGCTTTTTTAGCCAGTAAGTCAGCGACTAACGACCAGTACTCCTGCGGTTTAAACGCCAGCCGTTCCCGTTCACGGTCAACGACGATCTTCAGCGCCGCCGACTGCACCCGCCCGGCTGAGAGTCCTTTGTATAGCTTTTTCCACAAGAGCGGCGATAAGGTGTAGCCAACTAAGCGATCGAGTACCCGCCGCGCCTGTTGGGCGTCGATCAGGCCAGTATCAAGCGCGCGCGGTGCTGCCACGGCCGCCAAAATAGCCGGTTTAGTAATCTCGTGAAAGGTGATGCGCTTAAAGGCCGTATCCTGCTTAACCGAATCGGCCAGCACCTGTTGCACGTGCCAGGCGATCGCCTCTCCTTCGCGGTCAAGGTCGGTTGCTAGCCAGATCGTTTCCCGCCCCTTGGCCAGTTTTTTGAGCGTTGACACATGCTTGGAGTTCTTCTTAGGAATGATGTATTCGGGCACATAGTTATGCTCCACATCTACCCCGAGCCGCGACTTAGGCAGATCACGCACGTGCCCAAAACTGGCTACCACTTCGTACTGTCCGCCCAAATAAGCACTGATCGTACTCGCTTTGGCCGGCGACTCAACAATTAGTAAATCCTTCATACGTTAGCCTTGCTGTAAAATTATCGCACCGTTGTTATCGCGCGAGACTATACTATCCTGCTCGGCCAAGAGAAGCAAACGGGCCAGACTTGGTAGGTCGCACGCCAACGCCTCGGCCAGCTGTTCCACGGTTGATTTGCCCCGTTCTAAAGCCACTACCAGTGACCGATACGGTGGTGGAACCGCTCGCTCCCGCCAAACTATACCGAGTAATGCCGCCAAGTCTGCTGGTCCCAAGATCACCTGTGCCCCGTCGCGGATCAGACCGTTGCTGCCAGCGGCGTTCGGTCGCGTGATATCGCCCGGCACCGTGGCAACTGTGGTCCCGCAGTTTAGAGCAAGCCGCGCGGTGGTCATTGTACCAGATCGGGGAGCGGCCTCGATCACCAGTAAAACGGTAGCAACGGCGGCCAAAATACGGTTGCGATGGATAAAATGCCGTGGCCCGACCTGAGGCACAAACAGATACTCCGACACAACTGCCCCCTGACCAGACTGCACGATCGCCCGCACCGTCGCCACAGTTCCGGCTGGCACCGGCGTTTGAACCCCCGCTGGAGAGATGGCCACACACCGCCCACCCGCAGCTGCTGCTGTCTCTAAGGCAACAGTATCGATACCGTACGCCATACCTGATACCACCGTGACATACGGCGCCACGGCCGTCACTAACCGCCGCGTCACCCCAACCGCGTAATCACTCGGGCAGCGCGGACCCACCACCACTAAATACGGCGGACCTCCCACCGCTCCGTCAAACCACAACCGACCCAGCGCCACGGCCCGCCCCGCTGACTGCATCAGCGGATGTTCAGCGGTAAGGCGCCGACCTTGGCTCTGCTCTAAACGCTGTCGGGTGGCTGGTATCAGCGGCTGCACACCAGTCCACCAGCGCTGTAGCGCTGGGCTTAACCGATTACTCGCCTGTTGCAATCGGTCTGGATAGTTAGGATACAGGCACGGCAGATGCCGCCAGACGTCCGTTTCTTCAATTAACTCTCCCACACGGCCAGCGTATCAGCGATTAGATTATCGGAAGATGACATGGTTGTTAAACGCTCGACTAACCGGGCAAGCATCCGACTGTAAAGAACCAGGCCGATCGCTTCTAGATTACCGTGTTGACGCGCCCCAATTAGTGAACCGGCGCCGCGAATCTCTAGATCGCGCAGCGCGATCGACCAACCACTGCCTAACTTTTCGGTATCTGCCATCGTTTCAAGCCGGGCCAAAGCCGTGGGTGGTAAGGGGGTCGCCCGTTTAAGTTCGGTATTACCAATTAATAACAATGCATACGCCTGCTGATTACGCCGTCCGACCCGCCCGCGCAGCTGATAAAGATCTGCCAGCCCAAAATCCTCCGCCCGCTCCACGATCATCGTGTTAGCCTGTGGATTATCGAGTCCGTGCTCCACGATCGCCGTCGAGATTAATATATCAAGCTCGCCGTTAAAGAAGCTGTGCAAGATTGGCGCCAGCTGCTGCGCCTCCATCTGGCCGTGGGCCGTAGCGTAACGCAGATGCGTCGCCGGATCAGCCGACCGGTCACGCGTAACAGTATACTTACCCTTTAGGGCAGTACGCAGTCGACTGATCACACCTGGTAAGGTACGAACGCGGTTATGCACATAATAGATCTGCCCACCACGCGTTTTTTCCCGACAGATCGCTTCTGCTACCTTACTCGCTGAGTATGAAGCTACTTCGGTAGAAACCCCTTTACGCTCCCCGGGGGCAGTACGGATAGTACTCATCGTTCGCAAGCCAGCCAGGCTCATATATAACGTGCGGGGAATTGGGGTCGCCGTCAGTGAAAGCATATCTACCTGGTGACGCAGCGCTTTAAAGAACTCTTTCTGTTTAACACCGAAACGCTGCTCCTCATCTACTACCACCATCGCCAAACGTGGAAACTGCCATCCCTTAGCGAACAGCCGGTGCGTACCGATGATTAGGTCGTAGTGACCGCTGTTAATCCGCGCGCGCTCGGCGGCGGTTATGGTGGTTAACCGGCTCACCCGCGTCACCCGTACCGGGAGTTGAGCGAACCGCTGCTGCCAGACATCAAAGTGCTGCTCGGCTAAAACGGTGGTTGGGGCAACCACTAACACCTGCCCTCCACCCGCTAACACGTGGGCCACCGCCCGCACGGCCACCTCGGTTTTGCCGTATCCTACATCGCCGGTAAGTAGACGATCCATCGGCTCTAAGCGACCCGTTAGGTCAGTTTTGATCTCAGCGATCGCCTGGCGCTGGTCATCGGTTAAGGTATGAGGAAAGCTCGCATCTAGTAGCTCTTCCCACTCCGCAGCTTTCGGCCACACGGGACGCTGCACAATCTGCCGCTCGGCTTGGATAGTTAATAGATCGCGAGCGATCTGTAGCAGATCCTCAGCGATCCGTTTTTTAGTCCGTGCCCAGGTGGGTGAATGTAACCGACTCAGTCGCGGATGGGTTGCCCCGTAATACGGCATCAGCTGATCGGCCTTACTAAATAACACAAACAGACTGTCGTTGTTCGCGTAGTTTAGCTGCACAAAGCTCTCCCATCCGTCCCCGTAGCGGCGCTTGGTGAAGCCGATGAACTGACCGATACCGTGCGCCGGATGCACCACATACTGATCGGGGTTAACTATCCCCTCTTCCGTATGCAGTCGATTCTCGTGCAAACGCAGCTCGGTCAGCTCCAGATCGCCCTGCTGAATCCGCTCGACCGCGTTGCCAAAAAAATCAATCGTTACCAGAGCACTATCGAAAGCGGGCCAGAGGGTCAAACGATCACCAACAGCCTGGTATCCACCCGGTCGATCAACAGTGTCGCAACGCACATATCCTTTATCATGCAAAAAATCCCGTAATGGCTGATAGACGGGGTGGTTACACATGACCGCAAAAGTTTCATATTTATTCATACTTTTGCATCAATCAACTTGACACTAGATAGGTACTCTGCTACTGTGGAAGCACAATAAGAGCCGTTCCACCTACCAATGCTCGCGATGTTTTTGCCCCTCCTTTGGCATCGCTTGAGCCGTAAGGCTCGGGCATTGGTAGATGAAACGGCTTTTTTATTACTCGACCTTAACACCCATGCTGCGGGCAGTACCGGCGACAATGCGCTTCGCGGCATCGATGGAGCGCGCACTGATATCGGGCATCTTTTTGTTGGCGATCGCGGTAAGCTGCTCATCATTTAAGGTTCCAACTGTCTCGAGTTTAACGTTGGCGGCTCCCTTCTCTTTTTTGATCGCTTCTTTAATTAGCACCGCAGCCGGCGGAGTTTTAAGAATAAAGGTGAACGATCGGTCTTTGAAGATCGTCACCACTACCGGGATAATTGTACCCGTATCAGCCTGGGTTCTTTCGTTGAACTGCGTCACAAACCCGTTCATGTCGATACCGTGAGGCCCAAGCGCTGTTCCAACTGGAGGCGCGGGGGTAGCCCGACCGGCGGGAATCTGCAATTTTACTTCAGCAACAATCTCTTTAGCCATAGCTACATCTTCTTAATTTGTAGGTAGTCAAGTGCTACCGGGGTTTCGCGGCCAAACATCGATACCTGCACTTTAACTTTGCCTTTTTTCGGATCAAGATCAACCACCTTACCCTCAAAACCCTTTAGGGCGCCGTCTTCAATCCGTACCAGGTCGTCGAGTTTAAGATCAATCTCGAACGCTGGCTCTTCGACCTGCATGCGCTGAAAGATGTCGTCGATCTCTGATTTAGACAGCGGAGTCGGACGAACCCCAAAACCGATAAATCCGGTGACGTTAGGGGTGTTGCGCACCACATACCAGGAGTCGTCAGTCACCACCATATCTACCATGACATATCCAGGAAAGATCTTCTTCTCAACCGTACGACGCTTGCCGCCACGCATCTCAACCTGTTTCTCAATCGGCACCAGCACGTCATAGATCTTGTCTTCCATGTGCAGCGAATCGATACGCTGACGTAGCGCTTCGGCCACCTGCTCTTCAAACCCCGAATAGGTATGGATGACATACCAGTTGCGCTCACCTGATTGTTTACCGGTCGAACGACCGATTGTGAACTGCTCTTCGCTCATGCGTTGATAATTGCTTTTATAACCAACCCTAAACCGTAATCAATCGCCGAAACGATCAGGGCACTTACGACCACAAACACTACCACCACCCTAAAACTCTGGCTAAACTGCGATTTGGTTGGCCAGGTGACTTTGGTAAATTCGGTTTTTACCCCACGCAGATAGGTTTGTACACCCTTGATCATGCAATCTTTTCAATCGCCACCACGGTTTGCTCTTGCCGATGCGTGCCGTAACGGTGGTAACGCTTTTTTGACTTAAACTTTTCGACGATTACTTTATCAGACCGCTGCTGAGCCACTACCTTACCTAAGACCTTTGCCCCTTCAACGTTCGGCTTACCGACTACCGTCTGTGCTCCATCGACAATACAGCGGACGTCGTCAAACGAGACCGCCGCACCCGCTTCACCCTCAAGACGTTCAACCGTAACCGTTTGCCCAGGGGCAACCAAGTACTGTTTTCCGCCGGTATAGATAACTGCCTGTTTCATACCTGTAGATGCTACCATAGTCAACCTGTGGTGTAAAGAGGTGTACTTTAAACCAAAGTGACGCGCTTCTCACGCACCACTACACTCTGTACCATACCGAGCAGGAGCCACATCGTCAACATCGACGATCCACCGTAACTTATTAAGGGAAGGGTGATACCCGTAACGGGTAAAAGCTGCAGATTCATGCCGATATTAATCGTTACCTGCACCAAAAAAAGCACGGCTACCCCCACACATAGCAGCCACGAAAAGTCATCCTTCGCCAAGAGCGCCGCGGCCATTACCCGATGGATCAGGATCAGCAGCACGGCGATCACTAACACTGATCCAACAAATCCCCACGACTCGGCTAGTGAGGCAAAGATAAAGTCGGTGTGGGAGACCGGTAAGAAGTTGAGCTGCGACTGGCTGCCAAAACCCAGCCCCCGACCCATAATACCGCCCGAACCGATGGCGATTACCGCCTGCAGGGTGTTGTAACCTGCCCCGTTCGGATCAGACTGGGGATCCAAAAACGTTTCAATCCGCTCCCGTTGATAGTCCTTCAGCAATCCCCCAAACGGCTTTATCTGGTACCAGGCAGCCAGCACTATCCCCAATCCCAGCAGCGCCAGCAGCGCCCCACTAATCCACTGGCGGCGGTTAAGACCGGCAAACATCACCGTGCCAACCCCAGTGACGGCTACAGCGATCGCTGACCCTAGGTCGGGCTGGCGCAGAATTAACCATGCCGGTAGCGCCACCATTAATAAAGCGATGAACAGCCGGCGGTTGCGAATATGACCAATGCGGCCGTAGAGCCAGCCGGCGATTACCAAGATCACCGCCAGTTTAGCCAGCTCACTCGGCTGAAAACGGATGAATCCCAGATCAATCCACCGCCGTGCCCCAAACTCTTCCGTACCCAAAAACCGCACTAGCACTAACGACGCCAAAGTAGCCACATAAACTAAACCCGACCAGGTACGCCAGTGTCGAAAGTCCACAAAAGTGGCGACGCCATACAGTACTATCCCTTCGGCGACATAGCCGAGCTGCCGCAGCGCCAACGCTGCGCCCTGATTTGCTACGGTAATGGAGTAGATTACGGCCACTCCAACCAGCGACAAAAAGAGGGGTAGCACGATCAGCCAGGGGTCAAGCGTTTTAAACCGCGACCACACCGACCACAGCGGTTGTGCCATCACTAAACTTCACTGTTATACCAGTTATAGCGGCATCAGACAGCTCGATTGTGGCGTGCACACTGGATCCAACCGCTTTCAACTCAGCGGCCGAAAACGGCTGAGTACCGACCAGCGTGACCGTCGCCGCCTCGCCAGGACGGAGCCGCGCTCCTTTGCGCGCCGACTGAATCGCCCGCACCAGCTCACGTTCGTCTGCCTCGTGCTTGAGTTCGGGGGTAAGATTAGTGTCTAGTAGCACCGTAGTACTCTCGTCATGCTCCAAGGTACTCTCGTATTTAACCTCTTTAACATTAAGCTCGTCTTGGATTATTACCGCCAGCTCGGCGACGAGGGCACCATCTACATCGTTCTGTTGCACCCGAGCCGATGCTAAAGGCTGGCGCACCTTAATTCCCGCCTCTTGTCGCTTGCTGTGACCCACCTCAACCACCCCCCGCGCCCACTGCATCGCGGCAATCACCGGATCAGCTGATACGGCGAGCGGGGATGCTGGCCAGTCGGTTAGATGCACCGACGTTGGCTGATCATCACTGCGCACCGTCTGCCAGATACGTTCGGCGATGAACGGAGTAAACGGAGCTGCCACCTGTGCAAACTGGGCCAACACCAACCGCAGCGTCGCGACCGCTTCCGCCTGCACCCCTGTATCGGTACTCTTAAAGCGATCCCGGCTGCGCCGCACATACCAGGTAGATAGATCGTCCACAAAACCCAGCAGCGGCCGACTAGCGCGCACCAGATCATACGCCTCCATCGCCGCGGTTACCTCACCCGTCACTGTCTGGAGTCGGGCGATAATCCACCGATCAAGAATGGCGGTCGAGTCACCCTGCGCCGGAATATCTGCGCCGGTGTACAGGCTGTAAAAACTCGTGACGTTATCAAGCAGGGCGATGAATTTTTTGTAAACCTCTGAGACACCCTGTTCGTTAAAGTTGATCGTCTCGGCCTTCATCACCGGTGATGAGAGCAGGTAGTAGCGCAACGCATCCGCTCCGTATTTTTCCACCACCATCAGCGGATCTGGATAGTTTTTGAGCCGTTTGGCCATCTTTTTGCCATCTGCCGCTAGCACGATGCCGTTGACGATCACGTGTTTAAAGGGGATGGAATCAAACAGCGCCGCCGCCAGCACAATTAAATAGTAAAACCAGGCGCGGCACTGATCGGCCCCCTCGGCGATAAACTGGGCCGGAAACGCCCCTTCAAATACTTTTTTATTTTCGAACGGATAGTGAGACTGGGCGTAGGGCATGGAACCAGATTCAAACCAGCAGTCTAATACATCGGGGATGCGTCGCATCGTGCCACCACACATACAAGGCACCGTAATCGGATCGACCACGTGCTTGTGCAGATCTTTAACTTCTACCCCCGCCGCTTCCTCAAGCTCCGCAATCGAGCCAAAGACCCGTTTTTCATTGCATTGCTCACAGACCCATACCGGCATCACCGATCCCCAGTAACGCTGCCGAGAGATTGACCAGTCGTGCGCTCCTTCAAGCCACTGCCCAAACCGGCCTTCTTTTATATGGTCCGGCATCCATTCGATATCCTTCACCAGCTCCAGCATCCGCGGCTTTAAGCGTGTTACATTTACAAACCACGACGAGGTGGCGTAGTTGAGCAGCGGCGTATCGCAGCGGTAGCAGTGCGGATAGCTGTGCGTGAACTCTTCGGACTTGAAAAGCCGGCCGGTTGTTTCGAGCTGGGCGACCACTTTAGCATCGGCTGCCGTGGGCTCGTTTTTTGATTTAACCGACTCCCCTACCCAATCAGTTACGTCGGCGGTAAAAAGTCCGTCGCGACCGACATGTTGAATAAACGGCAGCCCCTGCTCTTCACCAAGCCGCATATCATCTTCACCAAACGCCGGGGCGATGTGGACAATGCCCGTTCCTTCATCGGCCGTCACAAAATCAGCGGCGCAGACCCTAAACCCCTTCTGCCGGTTCGCCTCCGTCGCAAAATAGCTAAAAAGTGGCTCATAGCTGTCCCCCACCAGTTCGGATCCCTTGAATGTCGCCTCGATCTTGTGCCCTTGGTCAGCAAAAATCCGCTCAACTGTTGGTTTCGCCACGATGTAGTGCGCCGCACCGATTGAGAGCTGCACATACTCTAGATCAGGATGCACGGCGAGGGCGGCGTTACCAGGTAGCGTCCACGGTGTAGTTGTCCACGCTAAATACGAAACGCCTGGTCGGTTTTTAGAGGGAAACGTTACCGTGGCTGAGATATCGGTGACATCTTTATACCCTTCGGTGACCTCCGACTGCGACAGGGTCGTTTCGCAGCGCGGACAGATATGCATCGACTTATATCCTTCGTACAGCAGCTCTTTCTCCCACAGCGACTTAAACACCCACCAGATGCTTTCCATATAGTCACGGTCCATGGTGCGGTACGGGTGATCCATATCAACCCAACGACCGATTCGCGGAATCACCTCTTTCCAGGCATCGGCGTATTTCAATACATTACTCTGGCAGGCCTCGTTAAACGTTTTAATCCCGATCTTCTGTTCGATATCTATTTTATGCTCAACGCCTAGCTCTTTTTCGACAATGTTTTCGATCGGTAGACCGTGGCAGTCCCAGCCCCAGCGGCGCTCAGCGCGCATCCCGCGCATCGTCCAAAACCGCGGCACCGCATCTTTCATAATACTGGCCACTAAGTGACCGTAGTGCGGCAAGCCAGTGGCGAAGGGCGGACCATCGTAAAAGACAAAGGAGTTGGCCGCGTCGCGCTGATCGATCGACGCGCGAAAGATCTGGGACTTCTCCCACCAGTCTTGGGTCGCTTTTTCGGTGTCGTTAATGTTGCTCATCGGATATCTCAATAATTTTGGTGGAGGTATGATGACCGTGCATGATGTGGATAGTGCGCTTGGGGACGTCGAGATAATCAGCTAGCAGGGTAATAACTCGTTGATTGGCTCGTTCATGCTCGGGTGGCGCTGTTACCCACACTTTTAACACATCATCTGATAACGCCTCGATCCGTTCTTGTTTCGCTCCCGCCCGTACCCGGATAGTTAGCTGGCCCATTTATTTAGCATCGAGCGCGGCGTTAACTAAAGCATCCGCCGCTTTATTTTGCGCTCTGGGAACGTGAACGAAAGTCGCGGTAAAGTCGGCATCCGCCAGCGCCTGATCAACCTGCGTTTTAAAAATTTTCAGATCGGCGTCCTTAATCTTGTACTCACCGCGCATCTGTTTAACGACCAGCTCACTGTCAAGTCGAAACTCAACCGCATCGCCTAGCGTCGCTACAGCCTGCACTAAGAGTACAGCCCAGAGCAAAGCCCGGTATTCGGCTTGGTTATTAGTGGCTGTACCGATCGCCCGTTTACGCTCGACTATCGGCTTGTCGTCAGAATAAACAACCACACCGATCGCCGCCGGCCCCGGATTGCCGCGCGCTCCCCCATCCGTATTAACGACAAAACTTGCCATACGTGTTTACAGTATCTGTTTTACCGATCGATCACAACCATGTTTGGGTTAGTACGTCTTCCTCCCTGGCGTGGGAACCCCAGCTCGGTGTCATCCCGCTATGTCAGGCTACGTTCTGCTCTGCACTACTTCGTAGTACAACGCAGAACTACGCCTGACGATACGCGGTCTGTCCACCATCGCCGCACCCACGCACACGCTCGGAAGAGTACGTAACCCAACTGATTTGTTTTGCCCAAATATCAATCGTTCTAAAATCACGATTCATTCGGGATTTTAGAACTCCTTATTAACCAACAAATCAGAAAGCCCATCCGGTCCAACGTAGTTTACGAGGCTGGACAGATGGGTGCTTCTGATTTGTTGAACCCCTAAAAAGGCACGTGCAGCCGTGATACGATTACCTCGGCCGGAATATCGGCGGGCGGATCGGTACGGTTCATTAACTGATCGCGATAGATCACGGCGGCATCGGTAATCGCGTTGGCGATCTGCCACTGATAGTCCTCGGTAGTAAGCCGCCCACGCTCCACCTCGTTGGAGATAAAGCCAACCAACACCACTACCGTGGGCATATCTGGTACAAAAGCCGAGTTACGGGTAAAGATACCGGTGCTAGCCGTACCGTAGTCGTGCAGTCGATCGAGTAGTGCCCCCTCTAACTCTTTGGCAAACGCCGCCCGTTGCTTGTAGTGCTCCGCCCAGTCAACTTTTTTGTAGTCAATCAGCTCGATGCCGGCTTGGGCTAGGTCATCGTAGTTCTCATTTACGTAAATCGCGACCGATAGCTTGGCGCCCACCTGTTCGGCCCGGCCACGCCGCTCAAGCGCATCCACCAACGTATCACCCTCGCGCGACAGCTCGGCCGCAATCCCCTCTTTATTTAGCGCCCGGGCCGTCGCCTGGGCGATCTGCAGCGTCACATTTTTAGCAGCAACCTCGGGTGAAGTGCTGTCTTTGGGATAAACCGGCCCCAGCTCAGTGCCACCGTTACCAGGTGAGATAAAAACTGTAAAGTCGCTGCCCGCGGTTGGGGCAGTCGAGTCGGTAGTTAATTTATCAGCCCGGCGAGCAGCCCGGATACGGAGAGCCACAAAAATAACCACCAAAACCAGCAGCCAGCTAACCCAGCGTTTCCACGGTAGCTGACTGATCTGCCAGCTTACCCGACGACGCGGTGGACGGATCGCCATCACCTTTCTGCTTACTTGCCTAAACGTACCACCCTTAGTTTAGCACTCCGAGAACGAGAATTCTCTATCACTTCCTGCGCTGACGCTGTGATAGGTTTTTTGGTTAAAGCGGTTGCTGTGGGGGTGACTCGCTCACCGAAAGCGTTTTGCCCCAGCTTGGTTAATTTGGCAAAGCCCCGTTTCACAATGCGGTCTTCGAGGGAGTGAAAAGCAATGATCGCCACCACACAGCCCATCGGTAGCGACGGCACAACCTGGTCGACAAAGTACTCCAGCTCCTCCAGCTCGTGATTCACCGCAATCCGCAGCGCCTGAAAGGTACGGGTAGCGGGATGGATACTACCCGGCTTCACGTGCACCACGCTTTTAATCAGCTCGGCCAGCTCTTGAGTGGTGCGGATCCGCTGTTTACGACGACGCTCCACAATCGTGCGCACAATTTTTTTAGACTGATACTCTTCACCATAGCTGCGCAGGATCCGTTCTAGCTCGGTGGGACTAGCCCGATTCACCAGCTCTCCTGCCGTGGTTAAGTGCATATCAGACTGATTAAAACGCATATCAAGCACCCCATCCGCCATAAATGACAGGCCGCGATCGGGGTTATCAATCTGGGCACTACTGTAACCCAAATCCAGCAACACAAACCGCGTCGCTTGCAGCTCCTTTTCAGATAGCAGGGTTAACAGATCACCATACGAACCACAACGCCCACTGTAGCGCTTACCGAACGGCTTCAGCTGCCCGGCCGCGCGTTTGAGTGAAATGGGATCACGATCAATACCGATCAGCGTACAGTCTGGGTGAGCAGCCAAGATTAGCTCAGCATGACCGCCGTCGCCCACCGTGCCATCAACAACTAAGCCGGCGCGTGGCACCTGCAACAGCACCTCGTCTGCTAAAACAGGAACGTGGCGTTCATTCATTACGGGGTGTTTACCGCTCCGGTATGTAAGGCGTAGTCAAAGATACCCAAAACCCGATCGCTCCGTCGGTCGATGCGCGCCGCCATCCGTCGCTTCACCGCACCCGACTTACCCACTGCACTAATCGTCGTTATACCCGTATCGAACATCAGATCAGTGGCACCGCTCTTTATTTTGAGCATCACCGCGAGTTTGACATCACTGTCATGTAGGTACGATAAGGTTACCTTGTTAAAAGTGAATGGACCGTTGATAGACATACCATCTTTAGCCGCCAGTGATCTACCCTCTGCCTGGCCGAGCATATAGGTCTGTTCTTTTTTAAGCACCTCCGTTCCGTCACTGCTACGCAGGTAAAACCGCACCTGTAAAATCCCCTTATCGGCCCTAGTCTGTCCGGTAATAATTGCGCCGGTATAATCATTCTTAATCGCCCGCACCACCACTGAGTCGGCTGCGGTTGTCGTCTGAAACTCCATCGATGAGTCGGGTTCCATATAGTTCATTGGATTGAGCGGATCAGTGTTACAGCTCATAAAGGTAAAATAGTTAACCGCGTCTTTGGCCAAACAGGCTGCCGTGCCAAATATTTTGGCGTTGTGCGTCATAGTAACATCAAACGACTGGTTCGGATTCAGCGTCAGCGCCGACTCAGCACTCCCGGCAGCAATCTCAACATCTTTATCAAGTCGATACTGCAGCAGCGCGTACTCCAGACCAGTTTCCGCCGCGTTAAAAGCGGCAATTGAAGCGCTCGCTGAGTTAGCAACCTGCCCCTGCAGCAGCGCAATCCGGATCAACCCAAAACCCACCGTACCAACTAGGGCGATAATGATCAGAGCAAGTAGTAGCGCGCTGCCGCGCCGTTTAGGGTATTTCATAAGGCAACAAACTCACTGGCGTAATCGCGTGGGGTAAACGACGTTTTGTACTGAAACGGTGCCTGATTGGGGGTATTCAGATTGATAATCCCCAGACTCACCTCGACTAAGTGCGGCCGACGGTTCTGACTGACATTTAGTGAAATTGGGCCGATTAATCCACCGGCCGTGGTTGACGCTGTGGTGATATTAATTATCTCAGTTGATGGATTACTAACT
>Ga0265292_1001863_pt1 | contig 16661 bp, 14 predicted proteins | sample Munlanlewell296A_FD_189080 | JGI IMG/M metagenome (GOLD analysis project Ga0265292, IMG submission 189080) | Leachate microbial communities from a municipal landfill in Southern Ontario, Canada - Leachate well 296A | ecosystem: Engineered > Solid waste > Landfill > Unclassified | place: Canada... | reverse complement strand
TGACTGTCTTTTTATTCATCCGTCCTTCCTTGGACAAAAAGATAATTCATTTGAACTAATGAGCCTTCGAGGGTTCGGTAAATGAAGGCTGGGCCTTTAGAATTTTCTGTTGCGCAATGTGGGGCCGCACACCATAACCGCTTCAGCTTTTTCCCACCATGACAGTCTCAGGCATGGTGCTCAAAGAGAATGGCGGGCTGATTTCCCTGTATAGCTCGCATATCTTCCGCATGCGCTTACGCTTGAGGATGAATGTCTCATCCTCGAACCTCACATTTATGTCGAACAGGCGGTACTCATGTCCTTCCCTCTTCAGAGTGCCCGCGATAGAACTCAGACCCACCTGGGGAGAACGGTTGCGTGCTATGTTCGGATAAAGAAAAAGTACTCTCATGTGCTAATCCAAATATTCGTCAATGCCACCTTTTACCCTCGTTTTCTAATCGATGAACTCCCGGTGCCACAGCTCAAAAATAAGCAGCATCCAGATTTGCCACACACCCTTGCCGGTGCGTTCATGCCGGTCCACTATGAATTTCAGGTACTTATCATCGAAGTAACCACGGCTCCTTGCCTCATCTGAAAAAATAACCCTTTTTGACTCACGGCCTAGATGCCCCTGAAGCCAGGGTGACGCCGGCGGCGCAAAACCGGATTTGTCACGATAAACCGTGTCATTGCGGAGGATCCCCTCGCCCATCTTCTTGAGAATATATTTCGATTCGGTTCCCCTCAGAACGGCATCATCGGAGAGACTTGCCGCGAATTCGACAAAATTATGGTCCAGAAAAGGTGTTCTTCCCTCAACGCCGAATGCCGCACACGTCCTGTCGAGTATCCTCAGCATGTTAGGCATCATGTTCTTCATGTCGAGATACATCATCCTGTCAATTGTTGTAGCAGCGGGCGCGTTTTTAAACATATCGAGGTAATGATTTTCAGTAGTATACCCGCCCAGCCCGGAGCGTAACTTCTGCGAAAACAGCTTTTCCTTTTCGTTTGGCGGGAAGGTGCTGGCGATGCGAAGCGCCCGCTGTGCGGATGTTCTGGGGAGTTCGTAAAACAGTCCTCTGAGAGGCTGGGGACCGAAAAAATCGAGAGTTTTCTTGATTTCACGCCAACCGCTGACAGGTCTGATTCTCCTTATCGCCCGCGAAAACCGATCCCTGATATCGGCAATGATATACCGGTTGTAACCAGCGAGTAACTCATTGCTCCCCTGCCCCCCAAGCACTACTTTGACGAAATGGCTGGTAAATTCGTTCAGGACGTAGAAAGAATGGATGCCCGGACTCACGGTCGGCTCATCAACGTGCCAGATGACCTTGAGCATGGTATCGAGAAAAGTATCCTCGGTAGGGAATACCTCAATGGTCTCATGCCTGACTCCGGCATACTCCGCGGCCCTGAGGGCAAAATCACGCTCGTCGTACTCCTGCTCCCTGAAACCGGCCGAGAGGGTGATTATGCGGTCCCGGTCCCGGCGGGCGGCCAGCGACGTGATGAAACTCGAATCGATGCCTCCACTTAAATGAATGCCCAATGGTGATACGTCGGACATCTCGAGATCGACCGCCTTCTCGAGAATAGCCAGGCCCTTCTCAACCAGCTCCTTCTCATTCCAGGGGTGGTCGGGTACGAAATTCATGTCCCAGTAGCGGTTCATGCGCCCATGACCGTCGCTGTCGACGATATAGATGCAACCCGGCGGCACCGCCTGGATACCGTCGAACATGGTTTCACTGTCAAAGATATAGGAGAGGCCGAAAAAGTCGCTCACGGCACGGAAATTAACATTCCTGCGGATTGAAGGCTCGGCGAGGATCGCCTTGATCTCGGAACCGAATACCAGCCCGGAAGATTCATGTGAATAATAGAGCGGTTTTGTGCCGATGCGGTCCCTGGCCAGCAGCAGCCGGCGTTTGCGGCTGTCCCAGAGAGCCAGACCGTACATACCGTTGACATCATCCAGGAACCGCACACCATCATCTTCATATAGATGGAGCAGCACTTCGATGTCCGAACCGGTCTTGAACCGGTGTCCCTTAGCCTCCAACCTCCGGCGCAGTTCAGCGTGGTTGAAGACGCGGCCGTCGCAGACGATGACGATCGCGCCGTCCTCGTTATAGAGGGGTTGTGGCGTGGATGCAGCCGAAGGTATGGCCAGGTAACAATGGGCGATACCGATATTGCCGTCGATGAAATGGTCAGACCCATCGGGCCCCCGATGGGCGATGGCATTAATGAGCGAGGCAAGTTCTGCTTCAGAAACGGCTGCGGATTGATTTTTTATGATTCCGGCTACGCCGCTCATGAGCCCCTTTCAATCCCGGCTTTCTCCATTCGGCAGGTAGATCCAGGATTATCCGTATTCTGCAGTTTAATTTTACCTTGTTGCAATCTGAGTTGAGATATTCCGTGATCCGGAGCACCAACTGCAAATAAGCATCGCGCAATTGTACAAGAAACTATGCCGGAGTGCATCCCCGAAAGTTCCTCGTCCCCTGTTGGTGGCCGTGGGGAATAAAAAAAATTTCTGCTCTTCCCGTTAGCTCAGGTTGGCTGTCATCCTGAAAGCTAATGCAGCCGGACTCAGTTAGCCCGGCTAAGTCCCTTAAAGCGCCTTGACATGCTGACGCATGTTTCCCTGGTCACACTGTAAAGCGATACGAAAAACTGCGCCGCGCGATTCTTCCTGTAGGTATGTGGCCTGATGGACGTAAGACAGAACTCATTGAATTTGCCGGCAAGCCTTCTGTATATGCGCCAGCGAACCTTGATCATCGGCTTCATGAAGGGCCTCAGGAAAGGCAGCTTGACAAAAACCATGAACAGGTCGCACAGGTTTTCCGTCTCACGCTTGTTCACATTTTTTGTAGAGATGTTACGAAATGGGGAGACGTTAATGTTCGTTATGTCGTAGCAGACCATGTCGCTCTGCTGCGTATATATGCCAAGGTCTGTTTCGGGCAGCGGTGCGTAGACATTCACGTCTGAGTAATCAACCCCGCATTTTATGTTGAAATCGAGCGTCTTGAAATCATTCTCGATCGGAGAGTCCGGAATGCCCAGGATATTGTGCGCAAACAAACGTATGCCATGACTCTTGATCATTGCGCAGACACTCAGCAGGAACTCGTCGGTCATCTTCCGGCGCAGGATCTGCTGCCTGGTTTCCTCATCGCCGGTTTCGATGCCGATCGTTATCGATAGGCAACCCGCCTTTTTCAGTAATCCGATAGTCTTTTCCGTGGCGAACGTCGGCGTCACCAGGCACCAGAACGGGACCCCGACGCGTTTCGGATACAGCTCGGCGAACTCCTCCAGCCACTTGTTGCTGAAGATGATGTTGTCATCGAGGATGATGACACCCTTGATATTATATTTCTCTTTCGCATCCTCGAGCTGTCGCACGAGGTTCTCCGGGGACCGCCACCTTATCTTGACCGCCTTCTCCCCATACAGTTTGCGGTACGCGTGATTAAAGCAGTGCGCGCAGTCAGAACGGCAGCCCCGGCTCGCCATCACCGGGAAAGGTCTCGACTTCAGGTATGTCGGATTGACACGGAAAGACAGGTCGTAGTCGGGGAAGGCCAGGTCGTCGAGATCCTTGATAAGCGGCCGCAGCGGGTTTTCATGGATGCGGCCGTCCTTCTTGACATTCATATTCTCGATTTTTGTTATATCTCCGCCCTGTTCCAGTGTGTTGATGAATTCGACCATCGCGATCTCGCCTTCACCACGGCATATCGCGTCCACACCCTCCTCGTTGATGATTTCAGGGCAGAAGGTCGCATTGGGGCCACCAGCGATCGAATAGAAAGAGAATTCTTCCTTGAGCTTCCTGTTGATTTCTATATATTCCTTGACATGCCCGATGATCATGCTCAACGCGACAACGTCGGGTTTGTAGGATTTGACCGCCTCGCGAGCGGTTTTATAGTCAAGCAGACAGGAATACGTCTCATGGCCGGCCTTTTTCAGCGCCGAGCTTAAATACATTGGCCCTAGCGGAGCCTGCCGGTAATGTACAAAAAACAGAATTTTCATATAACGTGAATTTACCTGTAAGTGTGATTTTGCCGGCCGCATAAAAACGGCAGATGCCGGCGGCATCGGGGCTTCTCAAGAAGATAAATTCAGAGGAGCATGAAACGAAACCACACGCTTAATACCATACAGCAAAGATAGCAGTTTTTTCGGCCTTATGAAAACAGACTTGAGCCTTGCCGGACGCAGACTTGACACTGCCCGGACACCGCATGGGATGTCTTAACTCCTAGCCAGGTTCCTGATTTCCGAAATGCTCAGGGCGCGCATAACAAACAATGACCCGACATACGCGAGCGCCCCCAGGGCTGATGCCACCCACGGTCCCAGCCGCCATGTGACATAGGCCACCAGCAACATGGCCGCGCCGGCAAGAACTGGCCTTGACCATAAAATCAGATAATGTTTCTTCTTCAGGAAATTCCGGCGTATCGCCTCGTAATACTGTATCTCCCTCAGGACCGCTCCAAGCAGCGTGGCGATAGCTGCTCCCGTCACGCCGAACAGGGGTACAAAAATCAGCTGCATGCCGATTGTCGCAACCATCGACACCACTATGACTCTTGCCCCCACCTTTTCCAGCCCGATAATCTGCAACATGCTAAGCTCCAGCGGGGAGATCAACAGAGACGGAACCGTCCACATGAGTATTATCAAAACCATTTTGCCGCTCGCGTATCCCTCCGGCATATAGGAGGCAAGGGTTCCGGCGATAAGGGTCGTTCCCACCGCCAGGGGGATGCCCGCCATGACGAGCAGCCTGTACCACTGCTGGAAGTAGTGGCGGGACTCGTCCCCATTCTCCTTGTACGTCTCGGCGAGGGTCGGAAAAGTCGTCTTGGCAAGCGTTTGCGCCACCCACACAAAAGGAACAAACAGGCTGTAAGCCACGCTGAAAACACCAACGGCGGCATCACCGCGAAAAATTTCAATAGCAACGATAGCTGCCTGTGAATATAAGACCGATGCCAGGGCCACAGTGGCAAAAGGCAGTGAGGCTCTGAATAATTTCCATATCTGACCTGGATTTATGCGGGCGGAAAAACCCACGATCCTGCTGGCAATCACAACCATCCGCAGCAGAGATTCAACCATCACAGCAAGGAGATAACCGGCCATAATAACTAAAACCGACATGTTCTTCTCAACAGCAATAAAACCAATCGTCATGAAAATGACCCTGCCAGTCAGGGAAAAGATGGAAGAATAAAGGAAGTTCTTGCTGGCAATCAGTATGGATTCGGTGGCATTGACAACTCCGGAAAGCAGAACAGCCCCCAGGCCCATCAGTAGCAGCATCATCTTTGGTTCATCAGGATGCCACACCAGAATTATGGCGAGCCCCACCAGGCATAATGCCACCGAGGTGATTATCTGCAAAAAAAGGATCTGGCTGTTGAGTGCCGGCCGCTCCCCTTTATCTGCCTTTATGAGTTCACGGGCGCCGAACTGGGTGAGGCCGAGTTCGCCAAGCCATGACAACAACTCCGTCATCGCCATGGAAAACGCGAAAATCCCGAAAAGCTCCGAACCAAGGTGGGCGGCGGCGAACACTACAAAGGCCGTGTACATGATGCGGGTAAGAATCTTCGTCCCGAAGAGGTAACTCGAATACTTTACGACTGTCTTGAATCTGGCCATTGGATGATATTAGCATGAATAAACCGGTGATGATGGAGAGGATTGCCTGCGGCTGATCAGCTTGATTCCGGGACGGAGGGACGTAAAAGGCGAACTTATTTCCAGTCTCAGATAGCTGCTTTTTTCCTATTTTTCAAGCTCGAAGACAAGCACCTCGTTATCGCCTGCGGCCTGCCCTCCGTGGATCAAACGCCAGTCCGGATGGAGACTCTCATTCTCGAGCAGAACCTGCATGCCGGGACGAAAGTCCATGATATCTTTTCTGCTGATTACCAGGTAGTCAACGTCCTTGAGACGCGCATAATCTGTCGTATCCTCATAACCGGCATAAGGAAACAGCACCGCCGTCCCTCCGGAATAAAAGGCGCTGTTCAGTTCGCGATCCATGACGTTCGCACTTCCACCTCCATTATCCTTGAGCCACTCGCCAGCCTTCTTCAGTTCGACATTGTAGCCTTGCCTTGAGGTATACATGGCGGTTAACATCAAGAGAGGCAGCAGCACCGATATGGCAATAACCACCGGAATACCGCGTACGGCATAATCACGCCTGGACTCTCCCACTGTAAGTGATACCGTCTTCCTGCCCCACTCCTCCAGCCAGAGCCAGCCGACCGCAACCCAGATCATGGCGAGAGGTACAAAGGGTACGAAAAAACGCGGCCGGTATTCAATCGCGAAAATCAGAACAGACGGCGCCATCAGCAGCAGTGAAAACCCGACCGCTTTTGCCCGTTTCCGGTCCCATGCGGCACCGAACAGCCCCAGGCCCAGAAGCGGCAGCAGCCAGAGAGGGATAACGTTCGGAAACTCCTCCATGTAGAAGATATTGAGATCTCGCGTGAATATCTTTACAAAGGTTTTCGGGTTCCTCGCAAAGTAAGACAGGGGGTCGACATCTTCCGCCTGGCTCAAATCGACGATTTCGGTCCCGTCATCACTCAGCGACATGATCATCTTTTCATATTCCGGAGTAAACCAGCGGATGTCCTTCGCCGCCGCTTCCAGGTCCAGGCCCGCGCTGCTTTTACCTGAGTAGGTCCATTTCCCCAGACTGCTATGGAGAAAGATCACGTAAGGGGTCGCCAGTACAATGAATACAGCCAGGAAAAGTAATGCCGCCTTCAGGTAGTGAGTGCGCAGACCCCTTGCCATCGCTGCCGTGATGCCAAAAATAAGCAGAAAAGCCACGACATAGAAGAGGCCGGAAGGATTCGCCAGATACGCCAGCCCGATCATTCCGCCGGCCAGGGGCGCATACGCAAGAGCGCCGCCGTGGATGCTGCGCCAATAGAAGAAGATGGCCATGAGGAGAAAGAAAGTATAAACGCCTTCCGTGTATATTCGCGTTGAATATTCAACCGCGATCGGCAGGACCGCCAGCAGGGCGGCCGTATAGAGCCCGGCCTTTTCGCCGGCAAACTCCTTTGCCAGAAGAAAAGCCGGGATCAGCAGGAGACAGCCGAAAAGGACTTCGACCACATAGCCGGAAGCCACGATGTCATTGAGGATGAAGGACATGCCGCCTGATAGCAGCGGCAAAAGCGGTGAGAAAATCGTGTTGACATTGCCCAGTATGTCGATATATCCACTGCCGTTTGCCAGATGTTCGGCCAGGCGAGAGTAGCCGAACTCGTCGCCGTTGATGGCCTGCCGGCTCAGCACGACAACGACCCTGATAACCAGTGCCAGCAATATGAATAAAATTAGTGTCTTGTTGACAGTAAAGCCGCGAAGCTTTTTCAATAGCTTTGCCTTAATTGCGTCTTAAAATCACCCATTCCTGATCGATTCTACCTGAAAATCAGCATGCAATATAAGTATTACAGCGTCCCTTCAACCTTTGCGGTTGTGACTAGGAATGATCAGCGGGTTTTTGCGCGAGTGCGATTATTGTGAGCCCGAAAGGAAGCTTTGAGAAAAGTGCATTTTTCCGTTCCTTCTCGAAGATGTGATATATGACGCTGTTTATGGGTGCCGGCAACCGGAAGAGGTCTGATCTGGTTTGCTCCGGGTCGAGTTTCCGTGGCGGTCTGAGTGCCTTGCTGGCGAGGCGGGTGGCCATTATCAGCGGTAAAACCGTCTTGGTAGCGTAGCTAAAAGATCCGATTTTAAAACCGGCTTTCTCCAGCTTGGTCCGCAGATCTTTTTTCGAGTAGCGTCTAACGGATCCTTGTGACAAATCATGCTTGCTCCACAAAATCGGATACGTTGACTCAATAATCATATAGACACCTCCCGGGGAAAGGACCCGAAAAGTCTCATTTATGCAGGCCTGATCATCCGGTATGACCTGAAGGACTGCACAACTGAGCGCATGGGTGAAGGAACGATCCTCGAACGGCAACCGCTCACCGTCTCCCACAACGATGTTTTTCAGCCCACGCTCCTGGGAATAGCGAACCGCCTCACTATGGACATCGATTCCCGCAGTCTCACAATATTCTGATAGCATCAGCAGGTTGGCGCCGGTGCCGCAACCGACATCCAGAAGCCTGGAGCCGGAATCGATCGTCGGAACAACCTGTTCCTTGATTATCGAGCGCATGCCCCGATGCCACCAGTAGTCGTCCTCCAGGTCACGCATGATTTTGTATTCTTCAAAGTTCAATGCATTTATTTTTTATTCAACATAAATATCACAGGTTTATCGGCAGTGCAGAAAAAATACGGAATCGGCTCATGTTATGGAAGGAGCACTGCGAGGAACGTTCATAAACTTTGTTGATAAATGAACATCCACATAAACCCGTGGATACAAACCACCCGCAAAGAAAAATATAGCACATCGGTGCCGGGTTTAACAAAGTTGTTATCAGTGGAGACAACGCCCGCACGGGAATCACGAAAGCACGATATCGCCGTAGCTTTCGCTTTATTAACCATCCGGTTTTTGCCCGAAAGCGAGTAGTCAACAAAACCCGGCTATGATTCAAGCTCCGGGCCCTCCCCGTCCAGGAACGAACGGCACCAGATCTCGAATATCACAAGCGACCAGACACGCCAGATATCCTTTTTCTTGTCAAGGCTGCGGGAAACCAGTTTCTCGACGTACGGACGCGAGAATATTCCACGGGCAGCCGCACGCTCACCGAGCAGAAGTTCCCTGATCTCCCCGGCCAGGGCACCCGTGAACCAGCTGTCGATAGGAGCGGAAAAACCCTGTTTGCGGCGGGTGATGATGCTTTCGGGCACCTTGCCGCGGGCGGCTTCCTTGAGGATCACCTTGGGCTCGTCCCCACTGACCTTGGCGGTCGCGGGTATGGATGCCGCAAACTCAACCAGACGGTAGTCGAGAAAAGGAACCCTTGACTCGATCGAGTGCGCCATGCTCATGCGGTCTTCGGTCCTCAATATGCTGGACAGCATGTTGTGGAAGTCGTTATAGAGCATGCGGTCGATGAGGCTGTCCGAATCGCAGGCGTCCAGCGAATCATGGAATACCTCCAGGGGATCATAACCGGCCACCTTCTGCCTGAATTCATCCGAGAACAGCTTTGGTATGCGCCGCGGCAGGAAGCCGCTCACGATTTCATAGATTCGCCGCTCGTCAGGGGCATTGATCCTCAGCAGCTCGTTTTTGAGGCCACCCAGACCGTACCGGCGCCGGTACTCGGACAGGGCCGCCACCATGCGTGGAAAGCGCCCGCCTCCGAGCGCACTGGAAATGTCTTTCTCCAGAAGCGCCATACGATAGCGTGGATAGCCGCCGAAAAGCTCGTCACTCCCCTGTCCTCCCAGGACGACTTTAACTGATTCGGATACCAGTCCGCACAGGAAGAAGTACGGGTAGACCCCCGGACTGAGCGTCGGTTCGTCCATATGCCAGATGATCTTCCTGAGGTTTCCGAAGAAGTTATCAGGACCGACTTCCACCTCATGATGGCTGGAGCCGATACTGGCGGCGACCTCCCGTGCGTGCACCCGCTCATCCACGGCTTCCCTGCCGACAAAGCCCGCCGAGAAAGTGTTGAGATTCTCGATGTAATCATCAGCAATCGCGGAGACGACGCTCGAGTCCAGACCACCGCTCAGATACGTGCCAACTGGAACGTCACTGACAAGATGGCTCTTGACGGCATCGACGAGGAGGCCGGAAACGGCCGATGTAAGTTCTTCTCCCGACAACCCGGTTTTATCGGCGTATGACGGATTCCAGTATCTGCTGATGCGTGGTTGACTGTTTAAGTTCCAGAGCAGGGTATGTGCGGACTCAAGCTCGCTAATGCCCTCAAAAGCGGTGCGGCCCTCCTGAACCACGCTAAGTGAAAAGAAGTCTACAATCGAGCGGAGATCTGGATTCACCAGGCGTTGCGATGTCTGCACCAGGGCCTTTGCCTCGGAAGCAAATCGCAGCGAAGCCCCGTCGAACATGTAATAAAGTGGCTTTATTCCAGCCCGGTCACGAGCCATGAAGAGTTGCTTCTTTTTCTCGTCGAAGAGGGCGAAGGCGAACATGCCGTTCAGCCTGGAGACACAGTCCGGGCCTTCTTCCTCGTAGAGATGAATGATGACCTCGGTATCGCAACGGGTACGGAAGACATGGCCTTTCGCGGTCAGCTCCTCGCGGAGCTCGGCGAAGTTGTAGATCTCGCCGTTGTAAACCAGCCAGACATCGCCGGTCTCGTTTGTCATCGGCTGGTGACCATGCGCCAGATCTATAATGCTGAGGCGGCGATGGGCAAAAGTGTAATATTCTCCCCGTCTGAGTCCGTCGTCATCCGGACCGCGATGCCGCATGACCGCGCCCATTTTTTCGGCAAGGGCGGCGTCGGTGTCGGTGACGCCGTTCTTCCTGACTATGCCCGCGATGCCGCACATTATGATCAACTCCAGGAGGTGCCAACTCGAAGCACCGGATCAAAGGTTACGTGAGACATATTAGCAGAAGAAGGGAGCTATTCTATGTGCCGCCATGGACCAGGGTTCACGAGCGGCGCTCGCAGAATCGGATGATGGCGACCACCGCACCATATGCCACCAGCCCGGACACCAGCATCGGGGTAGTCCCCCACGAGTAAGCGGCCAGCGCCGCGGGGACCATAAGCAGGGATCAACGCGAGATCGAGCATGACGATCATGACGGCCGTAAAAATCGAGGTATTTGCGCCTGTCATCTCCCGGTCAAATACAGTCAGTGAATTGAAGCTCGAACTTACCATCATCAGCGGCGGCAGGGTCCAGATGAGGATCTGCAAGACAATCACCGATTCGGAGTAGGCTTCCGGCATCAGGGTATTGATAATAGGGCCGGCAAGCACGGTCATGGTGAAGGCGATCGCCACGCCAGCTACCCCTCCCGCCCTGTACCAGTACAAACTGGTCAGCTTGGCCGCTGCGGGGTCGTCACGATAACGGGCAATCAGGCCCGGGCAGAAGAGCCCGGTTGAGCACTATCGGTAGCCACATGAAGAACGAGAAGAAGGAATATGCGGCGCTGTAGATACCCACTTCCGCGTCCCCCTTGATGAACTCGATGATAACGGCGTCGGCACGGAAATAAACCATCGATGCGATGGCGGTTACGGCAAACGGCAATGTTCCACGGAAAATGTGTTTGACTTCATCCCATGAGAAACTAAAAGAGAAGTGCGTGACTCTCAGTGCGGTGTAAACCATCCTGATCAGGCTTTCAATCGCGATGCTGATAACGAAAACCAGCATTACGGCGACAACGGAAAAACCAATCTTGATAACGGCAAAACCCGCGACCAGGTAGATCAGGCGGCCGATCACGGTCAGGAGCGCCGAGGTTGAAAATCGCTCGTACGCGATAAATATCGTCTCTGTCGTGTAAGTGAAGGCGGAGAAGACAATTGCCACAAGCCCCAGCATCAGTACCTGCATCTTGGGTGATTCGGGCATGAGGAGCAAAACGACCGCCAGACCCAGACCTGCAAGCAGCAACGACGTTACAAGCTGCAATAAAAGAAATATTCCGGCAAACCTGGCGTGGTCCTTTTCCTCCCTGACCATTACCCTTGTCCCGTATCGGGAAAGGCCGAAATCGCCAAGCGAGGAAATGATTTCCACGGAGGCCATGACAAACGCAAAGACACCGAAAAGCGACGGACCAAGCGTAGCGGCCACGTAAATGAGAAATGGCACTGATGCAAGGCGCACGAACAGCTTCGCCAGCAGCAGATATCCGGATTGTTTCAGGACTTTCAGTCGATTGGTCAAAACAGCATTTAGCGTAACCTGTTTGGAAACATGTGGCAAATCACGAGCAACTATTGTCAAGCATTATGTAAACAATGGACAAGTACATTTCCTGTAAACATTAAGCCGGGTACGTTCCTTTCATGAAAGTCCTGGTTAGAACATTCAATGCAATCTTAATGTGAAGGGTGGGGTGACTCTGACGGCTGCTGCCAAGGGCAACCTCCCCCGCGAAGGATACGACCCGGTGTATGATGCGTGGCCCTTAAAGCGGCTCATCCAGAAGGAGATCCAGGATGTACTCGCGCTTAGGCTGCCGCACGGCGAGTACGCAGGCGGTCAGATGATCAAGGTTGACACAAGTCAGATCCTGTGCTCAAGTGATGCCTGACGGCGACCGGGTCTCCTTTCTTTTACAAAAGAGATAGATTGAAGGGCTGGTGCCGAGCTTTGCCGTTGCCGTACCAAAGCAATTGCTTGCAAACTGGAATGGCTTAGGTACACTCATGGCAGGAGTTGACTGCGAGGATCGGGTAATCGCGTTTCGTAACTGCAATATCATCCACTTAGCGCTATGGAACAAAGTGGTCCTGGGTGCGTAAACCTTCCCCTCTGCAGTGAAACCGGCCTCGCTTAACAGTTTCTTGAGCGTTTTTTCACTGAAGCTGTAACGGTGTCTAGGCGGATCAAATCCCAACCAATACCTGCCCATCAAAGCTGCTTCGAAGTTGCGATTGAAACACCACAAGATGAGCTTACCATCATCTTTGAGCATCCAGTTCACTTCTTGCAGCAGCCTTTTAGGGTTCGGCGTATGCTCGAGCACCCCCATGATGGTGACGACATCCACTGATTTACTTTCATGGCCGACATCTTCGAGATTACCATACTGAATATCAATCTGGTGCTCTTCCCGAAAGAAGTCAACCAACGAGATGTCGACCTCGTTGCCACCCACTTCCCACCCCATGTCCCGCATCAACAGCAGAAATTGGCTGTTCCCGGTTCCTACATCATAGATGGAGCCAGGATCCATTTTTTTTAGTTCCCTGATTACCGGAAGATAGTGAGCAATCGCCTGCGATGGCTTGTCACTCTTGAAACTGTATTCATCAGTGTAATAGAAGCCCTTTGTTTCTTCCGTGGCGCGGGGATTCACATAGACAAGCCCACAGTTCTTGCAGCGTTTAATGGGAAAATGCCCTTTATAATGATGTAACAACTTATCGGGGGCATTAAAAAGAAGTTCCGTGTTATCGCTATCGCAAATTACACATTTTACGTTCTCGAGTTTGATGTTGTCTGCATCCGGTTTCAACTGAAAATACACCACCCATTTATCACGCGAACGAACCGATTGATTATTTCTATCATTGGAATAACAACATAAATATTATCATTGAATTGACTCAACTAATAATACTGGATCTCATCGACTTGGCCCCCGCATGAGCATCACGTTATGTTTCCAATGCGTGGTGTAATGGATATATTGATTATAAGAAAGAAATCCGGGCTATTTTTAATACGCCAGCCTATGGGGGTAACGAATGAAGCATAAAGATTACAAAGAACTGGAAGAAGCCCTGAGGGAAGAGGTGTTGGCATTAAACGGGGAGAACAGAACCTGGACCACCACCGAGGTATCCCGGCGGCTGACCGAGATAGCTGACGCCCTCGAGAGCATCAGGCAGGCTCCCCAGGAAGGCATCGATGCCTCGATAGGAAAAAGGTCCGGCTGGAAGATCGATATCTAGACTCCTAATCGTTGGAAACAGCACCGCGCAGGCCGCGCAGGAGCCACCAGTCGATAGGAAGTCCCCAGTATTGATGGCGACAGCGCGCCGAACTCAACGAACTGGCGAGGGACACATATGTGCGTCGTAAACGGCTTTTTGCTGCGCGCCGCCCGACCCATTCCGATGGATATCCATAAACCATGTAGAACTCACGTTGTTTCATGCGGTTCTGGAAACCGTTGCTCATCCAGGGAAGCTGACCTGACACCGTGGTGAAGCTGGCCCATTCTTCAAGGGAGCCGGGGCTCTGAAGCCCAAGCTCCACTGCCCGTTCATAAAGGGCATTTCCAGGCGTCGCCGCATAAAAATGGAGCTGGGAATTATATTCGCCAACGATCTTTGATACTTCCTCCATGACGGTCCAGGTCTCCTCGACCTCTTCCTCCGACTCTCCCGGGAAGCCCACGATGAAGCTGTAGGAAATCTTCATGCCGTGACTGCTCGCCGCCCGGGCCGCCTCCAGGATGTCTTCAGGCTCGATATCCTTCTGCATGGTCTTAAGCTGTGTTGCCGAACCGCTCTCCGCGCCAACGAGAAAAGCCCAGAGCCCGCTCTTTTTAAGCGAGTCAAAAGTCTCTTCGGAAAATTTGCCCAGCTGAGGCGCGCGGGCGTTGGCGGCCCAGCCGAATTTCAAATCATGCTCCACCATCTTCTCGGATATCTCCCGGGCTCGGCGCTCGTTGACGAAGTAGGTCGAATCGAAGTACATGACGCCGTTGACATCCAGGAAGCTCTTTAAAAATTCCAGGTCTGAAAGGACCCTGTCGGGCGTGTATGCTTTCCATCGGCGTCCATAGACCAGTGGCTCGGCGCAGAACTGGCATCGCGCGGGACAACCCTGGCTGGAGACGTAATTGATGACGCGCGTGCCCACGTGCATGCTGTTTAAGTACTGGCGGGGATTATCCAGCTTCTCGTAAGGCAGACGCGGAAAATTATTGATGTCTTCCACGGGCCGCGACGGGTTCGAAACGGTCTCACCATCGCGCGTGAAAGTCAGCCCGTCTACACCAGTAAAATCCTCACCCTGGCTGAGCCGGCCCGCAAGTTCCAGCATGGTCAGCTCCCCCTGCCCCCTCACTACCGCGTCCACATACCGGTTCTGGCTTGTCTGTTCAGGAAGGATGGATGGATGATATCCGCCCCAGATTATCGGCAGCTTCAGACCGGCTTCGCGAACAGCCCTGGCCGCCTCGAGTCCGTGATATATCTGCGGACCGGTCATGCAGCTTATGCCGAGCAACAGCGCGTCACGCGATTCCTCAACCAGCAGCCTCATCCAGTCAGGCTCGACATTCGCATCGATTATTTTTGCGTCATAACCTTCGGCGAAAAGCGGCGCCGAAACCGCAAGGAGTGGAAGCGGCGCCCAGATCCATGGATGGTAGATCTTTTGATAGTGGTTTCTCGGGTAGAGAAGAACAACTTTTTTTAATGCCTTGTTTTTCATCACAAGAACCTCCGGGGACGTCCCGGTCCTCCTCCTCTTTCAGTGGAATCCGCGAACCGCCGCGGTTACATATTCAAGCTGCGCTTCCGTAATCTCAGGGAATATCGGCAGCGACAATATCTCCCCCACCGCCCTCTCAGTCTCGGGAAGCTTTACCTGCAATTCTTCAGCGTAAGCCGGTTGCAGGTGAACCGGCACCGGATAATGCACCAGAGTGCGCACGCCCTTTGACGCCAGGTGACTCTGCAATTCGTCGCGCCGGCCACAGCGCACAACGTAAAGGTGGTAGACGTGGTGCGCCCATTCGCGCTCAACCGGAAGCGTCACCGCCTCTGCGCCTTCCAGCGCTTTTCCGTAATAATCCGCTGCTTTCCTGCGGCTCTCCGTCCAGCGGTCCAGCGAGCCGAGCTTGACCCTGAGAATCGCGGCCTGGAGTTCATCCAGACGGCTTACATCGCCCTTGTAGATATTATGGTAACGCTGTTCGCCCTGACCGCAGTTGGCTAGCGAGCGTATTTTCGCGGCCAGCTCAATGTCGCCGGTCGCGACGGCGCCTCCATCACCACAGGCGCCGAGATTTTTGGTCGGATAAAAACTGTAGCAGCCGGCGATTCCTATCGTTCCGGTAACCCTGCCCCTGTAAGCGGCGCCATGCGCCTGGGCGCAGTCCTCAATCACCGGAATGCCGCGTGCATCGGCAAATTCCATTATCGGGTCCATGTCGGCCGGATGGCCGTAAAGATGCACCGGCAGGATAGCGCGGGTCCGCGCCGTCACGGCTGTCTCTAGGCCGGCCGCGTCTATGCAAAATGTTCCCGGATCAACGTCAACCAGGACAGGTTCGGCCCCTGTCTTTGAAATGGCCATGGCTGTGTTCACGGCAGTATGGGAGACCGTGATTACCTCGTCACCTCGACCGATGCCCAACGCCTTGAGAACAAGATATATGGCGTCGGTGCCTGACCCTGTGGAAACGACCTCGGCTGCGCCCAGCCACGACGCGAACTCCTTCTCAAAAGCCGCGGTATTCTCGCCCAGGACATATGCGCCACGGGCAAGGACCCGCGCCACGGCCGCGTCTATCTCTTCCTTAAGGCCGCGATAACCCGCCGCCAGGTCGACGTAGGGAACTTCCATGCCTAGATGAACTCCAGGTGTTTCTGGTTCTCCACTATCCAGTCGCGGGCAAGCACGGCCGCCTCGTGGAACGGACAGTCAAACACTGCGCATTCTTTCGGTTTCGTGGAACGAAACGCCTTGAAATGGCGTTCGCTGTACCAGATCTCGGGAAAGCTCTTTTTATAGATATTGCCGATCTTGTGTGTGTCCTTGCGGTGGTGGAAAAAGGCGCAAAGGTACATGTCTCCCTTGGCGTCAATCACCGGATGGATCGGATTTAAAAAACAACGGCCTATCACCTTCGTCTTCTTCAGGCTGCCGAAGACCTGGAAGTTTTTGCCCGAAAGCTTCATGGCCTTTTCAGCTTCCTTTTTGGCCTGTTTCAGCGTGTCACCCTCGGGGGTGAACTTGCTGGCCCTGAGTGCCTTGAACTGGAGATA
>Ga0265292_1001862_pt1 | contig 16664 bp, 18 predicted proteins | sample Munlanlewell296A_FD_189080 | JGI IMG/M metagenome (GOLD analysis project Ga0265292, IMG submission 189080) | Leachate microbial communities from a municipal landfill in Southern Ontario, Canada - Leachate well 296A | ecosystem: Engineered > Solid waste > Landfill > Unclassified | place: Canada... | reverse complement strand
AAAAAAACACAGGGTTCCCCTGTGCAGATTTTTTCTGATTCTAAATATGTCATTCACGGAATTACGGAATGGATTTTTAATTGGCAGAAAAATAATTGGCGCAATGCTGCCAAAAAACCAGTTTTGAATAAAGAATTGTGGCAAGAACTTTTTGAACTCACTCAAAATTTTAAAATTAAATGGACTTACGTAGAAGGGCATAGTGGTATTGAATATAACGAACGCGCAGACGTTATTGCCACATCCTTTGCGGATAATAATCTGGTGGTATAATTATTTTGTGAGAGATAAAATATTTTACACGATTTGTTTTGGTTTTATTTTTGGAGTGCTGTTGCGCTCTTTTTTATCTATTAATTTTTATACAGCTATTTTACTTTGTGTGATATCTTTTGGGATTATTTTATTTTACAGTTTTGTTTCGAAAAACAAATGGGGAATGATTGCTGGTATTTTTGTGCTGATTTTTTCTTTTGGAATTTTAAGATTTAATAGTGTTGATAAACCTGCGCCATATTTTTTTGAAAATCAAGTTGGGCAAAAAGTTTCTTTTTCAGGAATAATTATAGACGAGCCGACTATTGCCGAAAATAGTCAGAAATTAGATGTTCAAATTAAAAATGGAAAGGAAAAAGTTGAGATTTTAGTAACAGCAAGTTTAGATGAAAATTTTAAATATGGCGATGAAATAAATTTTTTAGGAAAATTAGAAAAACCGGAAAACTTTATAACTAATACTGGAAAAGAATTTGATTATGTGAATTATTTACGGAAAGACGGAATATTTTATTTAATGAAATCTACGCAGATGGAAATTATTTCTCATGGGAATGGAAACAAAATAAAAAGCGCTTTGTTTTTTGTAAAAGAAAAATTTGTGGAAAAAATAAATTTAGTTATTCCCGAACCGGAAAGTTTATTGATGGGCGGATTAATTTTGGGAGAAAAATCAGCGTTCAATGAATCTCTTCGGCAAAGTTTTGTAAATACTGGAACTATACATATTGTCGCGCTTTCAGGTTATAACGTGACTATTATTGCAGAATGGATAATGAGAATTTTCAGTTTTTTGCCAAGAAATTTTTCTCTAGGCGTGGGAATTTTCGCGATTTTTCTTTTTGTAATAATGACTGGCGCGAATTCTACGGCTGTGCGAGCGGGAATTATGGCTATTCTGGCTCTTATTGCCCGCGCGACAGGACGAAATTATGACGTTGCTCGCGCTTTGATTTTAGCTGGTTTCGCTATGATTTTGATAAATCCTTTTATTTTGGTATTTGATGTTTCTTTTCAACTTTCTTTTATCGCAACCGTTGCCGTGATATTTTTCGCACCAAAAGTTGAAAAATATTTTATGTGGATAAAATGGAAATGGCTTCGTGATATTGTAGCTGTAACTTGTGCCGCTTATCTTTTCGTTCTTCCTTTTATTCTTTACACGATGGGGAATCTTTCATTAGTTGCTTTGCCGGCCAATGTTTTAATTTTACCCTTAATTCCATTTACAATGATGCTTGGTTTTCTCACTGGCATATCGGGACTCATTTGGTATAGTTTCGCTGTACCTTTTGGTTATATTGCTCAACTTTTACTTCACTATGAACTTAGTGTTGTTAGTTTTTTCTCAAATATTCCTTTCGCTTCGCTTTCTATTCCAAATTTCCCGCTTTTCCTTACTCTTCTAATTTACGCGTATTTCATTTACAGACTTTTTGGCAAAGATATCAAAGAGTTTTTTAAATTCTCCTCTTGAGGAGTACCCAACTTTAGTCGGGGGAGGTGGATATTCCACCCCGTCTCGCAAGCGAGCCACCCCTCAAGAGGGGAATGAAATGATGGACAAAAGTTATAAAAAATAGTATTCTCAAAATAGGAATAGTTTTTTTGACAATAGGTTTTGATTAATAGTTTGGTTCTTTTAGTTTCTTTTTTGGAGATTAAAAGAACTGAATTATTAATCTTAAAGAATAAAATTATGGCAAAAATGATGTTAGAAAAAAAATGGGAAAATGTAACCTCTGCTCAAATTAATTGGGCTATTGGAATGTTTGTTAATTCTCATGAGCCTGACAAGCCTTTCGGGGATACTGGAAAAACTCCAAGAGAAATATGCCAAATGATTAAAGACAAAACCAGTTTTGGCTTAAATATCGTTACTGGCATGATAAATGCTCTTGACCGCATTTTTGGTCTTGAGTCATCTTTCTCTGAATGAAAGTATGGCGTGAAAACATAAAGAGATTGACTCTAATTGAGCCAGTCTTTTTTTATTTCCCATTTTTAAAATTCTCTTCGACTACACTCCAATTTAGATTCTCAAAAAATGCATCTACATATTTTTTCTTTTCGGAAGTTGGGTAATCATAAACAAAAGCATGTTCCCACATATCAAGGCAGAGAATTGGGGAAGCGGAAACTAATTGTCCTAAATGATGTTCATCTACCCATTGATTTAATAATTGCCCAGTTTTTTTATCGTAATACAGCATTGCCCAACCGACTCCGCGAGTCATAGCAACTGCTTTGAAACGATTAAGCCAATTTTCAAACGAGCCGAAGTTTACTGTAATTTGTTTTTTTAATTCACTTTCTTCAGCCAGAGAATTTGCACCATTTTCCAAACTAGCAAAATAATATTCATGATTTCGCATACCACAAAATTCAAAAGCAAATCTTCTTTGCAGTTCGCCTAAAACATAAGTATTTCCAGTTTCATCTACCCTTAATTCATTTATTTTTTCTAAAACTAAATTAGTGTTTTTAACATAACCAGCATATAGCTTTAAATGCTCTTCTATGTTTTTGGCTGAAATACCTTTTAATGCAGGCAAGATAAAAGTTTTTTGTGTAAATGTTTGCATGTTATGATTATACCATGTTGAAAAATTTCAAGAAATACGGATTACTTATTTTTACTGGATTTTTAATTCTTGCCACTATTTTTATTTTTCGTTTGGATTGGCAGAATTCTCACCGAAAATTAACTTTTGCCATGCTAGATATCGGACAAGGTGACGCGCTTTTTATTGAATCTCCAACTGGCACGCAAGTTTTAATTGATGCTGGTCCGCCGAGAAAAATTTTAAGCCAGCTTTTGCGTGTAATGCCGGCATTTGATCGAACGATCGATGCGATTATTATTTCTCATCCTGATCAAGATCACATCGGTGGTTTTGCTGAAGTTTTAAAAACTTATAAAGTAGGAAAAGTTTTTTATTCGGGAACTTTGAGTGATTCAAAAACTTACCAAAATTTAGAAGACGAAATTAAGAATCAAAATATTCCGAATATTTTGGCGCGCAAAGGAATGCGTCTTAATCTGGGAGGAGGAGCGGTAATTGATATTTTATTTCCCGATCAAGATGTTTCCAGCTGGGAAACAAACGAAGGTTCTGTTATCGCGAAACTTTCATACGGAAAAACTTCTATGATGTTGACTGGCGATGCTCCCATCAAAACAGAAAGAATTATTCTATCTGAAAATTCTCTAGCAGTAATTAAAAGTGAAATTTTAAAACTTGGACATCACGGTTCTCGCACTTCTTCTTCTTTGGAATTTGTACAAGCCGTTTCGCCGGAATATGCTTTTATTTCTGTTGGTAAAGATAATAACTACGGTCATCCGCACAAAGAAGTTTTAGATATTTTAAATAAAATTGGTGCAAAAATTTTCCGCACGGATCAAGATGGCATGATAGTGGTGAAGTGTGATAAGATAAAAGAATGCGAGATAAAAAAGTAGAAAATTTAATAAAAGCGGAGGGGAAAAGACAAGCAGAAGGCCTAGAGCTTATTCCGTCTGAAAATTATGTTTCGGAAGATGTTTTAAAAGCTAATGGCTCAGTTTTTACTAATAAATATTCTGAAGGGTATCCAGGACGACGCTATTATGGCGGGCAAGATTTTACTGACCAGATTGAAAGATTGGCCATTGAGCGTGTTTGTAAGTTATTTAACTGTAAATTTGCCAATGTTCAACCTCATTCCGGCGCTCCGGCGAATTTAGCTGTTTATGCGGCTCTTTTGCAACCCGGTGACACTGTTCTTGGTATGGATTTATCTCACGGAGGACATTTAACTCACGGGCATCCAATGACTCTTCCAGCAAAGATTTATAAATTTGTCACTTATAAAATGAAAAATCCGGATACTGGCGAAATTGATTATGAAGATATGCGACGAGTTGCCATTGAAAATAAACCTAAATTAATTATCGCTGGTTTTTCTGCTTATCCTCGCACCTTAGATTATAAAAAATTTGTTGATATTGCTCACGAAGTTGGAGCTGTCACGATGGCGGATATGGCACATATTGCTGGACTTATTGCAGCGAAAGTTTTACGCAATCCTTTTGATGATGGTTTTGATATTATCACTTCTACAACGCACAAAACTCTTCGAGGCCCACGTGGAGGAATTATTTTAACCCGTGAGAACGAAGAGATTGCCAAAAAAATTGATAAATCTATTTTTCCGGGGATTCAAGGTGGTCCGCATATGCATACGATTGCTGCCAAAGCTGTTGCTTTCGGTGAAGCGATGACACCAAAATATAAAGTATATGCGAAACAAATTCTAAAAAATGCCAAAGCTATGGAGCAAGTATTTCACAAAAATAATATTCGCATGATTGGAGGTGGGACTGATAATCATTTAATTCTCGCTGATGTTTTTGGATCTTTAGGTGTTACAGGAAAAGAAGCGCAAACTGTTCTTGATGAAGTGGGAATTACTTTGAATATGAATTCCATTGCCGGCGATACTAGAAAACCATTAGATCCTTCTGGTATCAGATTTGGTACGCCAGCGATTACTACTCGTGGTTTCAAAGAAAAAGAATGTAAGCATGTTGCCGAGTTGATGATTCTTGTTTTGAAAAATAAAGATAATAAAAAAATCAAAGAATCTGCCCACAAAGAAATTAAAAAATTAGCCAAAAAATTCCCAATTCCAAAAAAGTTTGTGTAAAAAATTATGGAAACAGAAAACAAAGATCATCCATGGGTAGGAGTAGATGTAATCCTTGTAAACGAGGAAGGTAAAATCTTTTTGCAAAAAAGAGCAACTAGAATGAAAGCGTTTCCAAATTTTTGGGGATTAGTTGGTGGATGGATGGATTGGGGAGAAACAGCTGAAGAATCTTTAAAAAGAGAAGCAATGGAAGAAATTGGAGTTGAGATTGGAGTAATAAAATTTATTGGAAAGTATTATGATACTAAAGGACGACATCCAACAAAAACCAGCATAGCCTTGCCACATATCTGTAAAATAATTTCTGGCGTTCCAAAAGTTAATCAAGTAGAAGAAGTTCAAGATATCGGCTGGTTTACTCCAGAAGAAGTTTTAAAAATGGACTTAGCTTATGATCACAAGCAAATGTTAAAAGATGCAGGGTTTTTGAATTAAAAATATTATGATTGAAGTTGAGAAAAAATTTCAGCCAACGGAAGAACAATTAAATATACTCTTGGCTGATTCAAAATTTATCGAGAAAAAAGAAATTTCTGATACTTATTGGGACTATCCTGATTATAGACTTTTAAAGGAAAGCACTAGATTTCGATTACGTAATGGAACTTTTGAATTAAAAATTCATAGTAAATTGGGAGGAGATCATGAATTTGACAATGAGGAAAAAATAAAAAATTTTTTTAAAACTGATTTAGATTTGAAAAGTTTTATCGATAAAAATCTAATTCCTTTGATGGAATATCAAACTGAAAGAAAAAAATATAGAAATGGAATTTTTCAAATTGATGTTGATAGGTTAACTTCCAAGAAATTTTTGGATTTTGTTTTTGATATTTGTGAAATTGAATTAATGGTAGAGGAAGAAAATGAAATTGGCGAAGCAGTAAAAAAAATATTAAAATTTGCTACCAAATATAATTTAGAAAAATATAAAATTTCAAAAAAAGAGGTGGCTTTGAGAAAAATGAGCCCAGGAGTTTATGAAAAAGTTTTTGAAAATAGTTCACAAGATGATGAATACAATGAAGACAAATAAAGTAGAAAAATAAGCTATTTTCTGTTATATTTGCTATATGGTGAAAAAAGGAAAACTCATAGTAATAGATGGCACGGATGGGAGCGGGAAGGCGACGCAGGTGGATTTGTTGGTTAAACACCTTAGAAAAGATGGGCATAAAATTAAAGTGGTTGATTTTCCGGAATACTATAAGAATTTTTTTGGTGCTTTTGTGGGGCATTGTTTAAGCGAGCAATATTATAATTTTTTGAAAGTACACCCAAAAATTGCTTCTATTCCTTTTGCGGCTGATCGTTGGCAATCAAAGGGGAAAATGGATAATTGGCTTAAAAATGGATATATTGTTATTGCCAATCGTTATGCAAGTGCAAATCAAATTCATCATGGAGGTAAAATAAATAATACAAAAAAAAGAAATAATTTTATAAAGTGGTTAAATAAAATGGAATATGAAGTCTTTAAAATTCCAAGGCCTGATCTTACTTTTTATTTAAGTTTACCAATTGGAATTGTTTTAAAGCTTTTGAAACACAGAGAAAGTAGTCAAATGAAAAGAAAGTATTTAAAAAAAAATAAAGATGTTTATGAAAGTGATAAAGAACATTTGGAAAATTCTATAAAAAGTGCTTTGTGGCTCGCGAAGACTCAAAAAAATTGGGCAAAAATTGAATGTTCTAAAAAGGGAGAAATTTTATCTCGTGAAGAAATTCATGGAATGATTTATGATAAAGTTAAAAAAATCACAAAAAAATAAATCCTTGTTTAATGTAGTAGTTATTTATGGTGGTGTTGCTGTTGGCAAATTTACGGTGGCAAATGAATTGCAAAAGTTAATTAATTATAAATTTTTTCACAATCATCACACTCATGATTTAGCTAGGCAGCTTTTTAAAAGAGGAGAAATGGGCTCTAGTAGTATTATTGAAAATGTAAGATTTGTTGTTTTTAAAGAAATAGCGAGAACAAAAATAAATGTTATTACTACACATACTTATTCATCAGATTTTATATCTGAAACAGGATTGACTGATCAAATGTATATGAAAAAAGTTGAATCTATTATAAAAAAGGGTGGTGGAACTTCGTATTTTGTACATTTAATTGCAGATGATAAAGAATTAATGAAAAGAGTTATTGGAGAATCAAGAAAAAATTGGAAAAAATTAATGGATAAAAAAATTATGAAAGATATTTTGAAAAATAAAGTATGGAGAACAGTTGCCCCAGTTAAAAATAATATACAGATAGATAATACAAATCTTTCACCAAAGAGGGTTGCAAAAATGATTAAAGATAATTTTAAATTATAATTATGAAAATTCCAATTGTAGACAATAATGATAATGTAATAGGAGAAGAAGAAGGAAAAGTTGTTCATGAAAAAGGGCTTTGCCATCGTGAGATAAATGTGTATTTTGTTACAAAAGATAAAAAAATAATTTTTCAAAAAAGATCTTTAAGTAAAAAATTATGGCCTGGAAAACTTGATGCTACTGCTGGTGGGCATGTTGATAGTGGAGAGGATTACCCTGAGGCTGCTATTAGAGAAAGTGAAGAAGAAACGGGAGTTAAAATTAAGCCAGAAAAAATGAGATTTATTAAAAAATATTTTTCAGAAATAAAACAACCAATTACTGGACTTATTAATAAAAAATTTAAAACTGTTTTTGCATATGATTTTGATGGAGACATTAAAGATTTAAAAATAGAAAAAGAGGACGGAGATGGATTTGTCTCCTATTCACTAGACGAACTTCTTAATTTAAGTTCAGAACAAAAAGAGCTTTTTATTCCAAGTTTTATTACTAAAGAGTATATTAGTGAAATATATAGTAAGATTATAAAATAATATGCGTATTAAAATTAAAAAATTAACAGAAGATGCGAAGTTGCCAAAATACCATCATCCGGGGGATGTGGGGATGGATTTGTTTGCGATGGAAGATGTAATAATTCTGCCTGGAACGCATCACATACTTTTTCATGGTTTTGCTTTGGAATTTCCAATTGGATTTGCTGCCATTATCAAAGACAAGAGTAGTTTTGCTAAAGCAGGACTTCATACTATGGGCGGAGTTTTTGATGCAGGATTTCGTGGAGAATATAATACTGGTTTGGTAAATTTATCAGATAAACCTTATCATGTAGAAAAAGGAGACAAGATTTCACAGTTGGTGATTTTTCCGGTGGAAATAGTGGAACTTGAAGAAAGTGAAGAATTATCAGATTCCCAGAGAGGAATGGGACAATTTGGATCAACGGGCAAGAAGTAAATTCCCCTCTTGAGGGGTGCCAAGGGCGGGGTGGATAATTTTATGAAACAACAAATAGAAAATTTAATACAGAAAACTTTAAAAAATCTTGATCTTGAAGTGAAAAATTTCTCTGTCGAGCATCCGGCTGATTTGGCGATGGGTGATTATTCTACGAATGTGGCGATGGTTTCTAAAACAAATCCAGATATTTTTAAAAAAGAATTGGAAAAAGATTTATCAAAAGAATTTGAAAAAATCGAAATAAAAAATGGCTTTATCAATTTCTATTTATCAAAAGATTTTTTTGCAGAAAGTGTTGGAGAGATTTTAGAAAATAAAAATTTTGGAGGGAATGATTTATTAAAAGGCAAAAAGGTGATGGTGGAATATACAGATCCGAATCCTTTCAAGCCATTTCACATCGGACATCTTATGACCAATGCCATTGGAGAATCAATTGCTCGGCTTTGTGAGAAAAGTGGAGCAAAAGTTGTGCGAGCAAATTACCAAGGTGATGTTGGACCTCATGTGGCAAAAGCGATTTATGCTTTGATGAAAGACCCCCTCCGCTTTCAGCACCTCCCCCTTAATAAGGGGGAGGAAGGTGGGGGTGAACCCGTATCAGTATTAGCGCAATTTATTGGAAGTTGTTATGTAAAAGGAAATGAAGATTATGAAAATGACGAAAATTCAAAAAAAGAAATAGATGAGATAAATAAAAAGATTTATGAAAAGAGTGATAAAGAAATAAATGGAATTTATGATTGGGGCAGAAAAATCACCTTAGAAGCATTTGAAGAAATTTACAAAGTGCTAGATACAAAATTTGATAAATATTATTTTGAAAGTGAAGTTGCGCCCATTGGTTTGAAAATTGTAGAAAAAAATATAGACAAAGTTTTTGAAAAATCAGATGGAGCAATAATTTTTAAAGCTGAGAAATATGATCCGAAATTGCATACTCGAGTTTTTGTTAATTCTAAAGGTTTGCCGACCTATGAAACGAAAGAGCTTGGTTTAACTTTAACTAAATTTGAAAAAGAAAATCCCGACCTTTCTATTATTATTACGGCGATGGAGCAGGGAGAATATATGAAAGTCGTGCAGAAATCGATAGGATTGGTGTATCCAAATTTAGAAAACCGCATGAAACATATTACTCATGGAATGATGCGTTTTGCTTCGGGGAAAATGTCTTCTCGAAAGGGGAATGTTGTCACCGGAGAATCGTTGATAGAAGATGCAATTCAAGTAGTTCTTGAAAAAATGAAGGATCGTAAATTTACGGAAGGACCTGCCCGCAATGCTTTCAGCATAGCTGATGCAGGCGGGGGAAAAAAAGAAGTTGCAGCAGAGGTTGGAGTTTCTGCGCTAAAGTATTCAATATTAAAACAATCAATCGGAGGAGATATTATTTACGATTTTGAAAAATCTATTTCCTTTGAAGGAGACTCTGGGCCATATTTGCAATATTCCTATGCTCGAGCTAAATCTATTTTAGAAAAAGCCGGCGGGAAAAGGTCGGACCTTAAATCTTTAAAAAGGTCCGACCTTGAAGAGCCGATTGAAATTGAAAAATTACTTTACAGATTCCCTGAAATAGTTTTACGTTCAGCGAAGGAATTTGAACCGCATTATATTGCAAATTATTTAATAGAACTTGCCCGAGCATTCAATGGTTTTTATGGAAATACACAAATAATAAATAAAGATGATCCTGCTTCGCCATATAAAGTTGCTCTGACAGAAGCGTTTTCAATTATTATAAAAAATGGTTTATATTTACTCGGTATAAAAGCCCCAGAGAGGATGTAGAAAAAAGATAATTTTAGGAGCTTTTTTAATTTGCTTTTTTATCTGTTTTGTGTTATGCTTTCAGGGTAATAGATAAAGTTCTTTTCATTTTAAAAACCGCACCTGACGGGTTTCAGGTAATAAAAAACAAAAGAAAATGCTCAATCAAAATGAGAATGTTCGTTTGTGGACGATCGAACAGCGAGATGAAATCATCTCGTCCGCGGTAAAGAATTTACCCAAGTCCAAAGACCTTGTGCGTTTTGAAGTGGCACAGGATTTAATTACTAAACCGGAAACTTTCAAACGGAAACTTCGCCTGATTTTTTATCCAGGTGGAACTGGCCTGGTAAAAAAAGTGGAAGGTGTTCACCCGGAAATCTTACTTGCCTTCCATGAAGGCTGGGTGGAGTTTTTCAAAAAATTTGGTATTGAAATTGATCTTGCGAATTTTCCACTCAAGCCTTACAGCGAAGGCAGAGATTGGTCCATCGTGAACCCAAAGTCAGAATCATTTTTCCATGGTTGGGAAATTGCTAAGCAGGTTATGCCGGCAGTTCACGAATACATCACAGTAAAAAATATTGTGGATGTGTATCCTTTTGAACCGGTTGTAACTGTTCGTCCGCTGATTGAAGCGATGGAAGAATTTTCAAATATTTCCACTCGTCAATCAATTCAGAACGGAATTAAAGGCACTACTTTTAACCAGTATTGCCTGCTTGCTTCTCGCATCTGGGTTGATAAAAAAATTAACTTAGATAAGAAATCGGTGACAATTTGTTCAGGATCTCGTTCCGGGGATGGCAATCCAGTGAACGCGTATTGGGATGACGTCGAGTTCGGGGTGTGCAATCTCTATTTGGGCGAGTGCCAGCGGCAGTTACTCCGTCCGTTCAGCAGTTTAAAATTTTTGTTTTTTAGCTTTTAACCTTCCTTCGGTTTTACTGCGGGAAGGTTTTTTTATATAATAAACTCGGCTGTTAAATTGGTCTTGAGTGAATATATGAGAGATAACAATTTGCCACAAAAAGAAACTGCTTGCGAAAAGTTGTGCATAGATAATTCAGAAAAATTAAGATGCAACATATTGCTCGCGACCGCGAGAGAACGCAGGAAACTAGGAAACTGGTTTGCGGTGGAATAGATGACTTTTCGCAAAAAGACGGATCTCGTTCCGAGGATGGCAATCCAGTGAACGCGAATTGGAATGACGACAAGTTCAAGGTGAACAATCTCAATTTGGACAATGCCAACGACAATTACTCCGTCCGTTCAGAAGTTTCTCACTTAACTCCGCCTAAGGGCGGATTTTGTGTTTGGCTGTATTTGAGCCAGCCGTTGGTCATTTTTGAAATTTCTTGCAGTTTTGATTCTACTGTTAAATAAATTTTTTCAGAAATTATTTTCAACTCGTATTCCGTTCGGATTAGTTGTTTTATTGTTTCTATTTGCAATCTCGCTTTTTTTAGCAAAATTATTTTTTCTGATTTTGGCTCAAGTGAAGCGTTAATTAAGAATGAAAATGTTTTTAAAAATTCTTTTTCAATATAGTTATGAATACCAAGTTTATCTCGTTTAGGTAATTTATTTCCAATTAAATATAAATAAGCGTATAATTTGCGTATTCTATGAACAACGGGAACATTAAAATCACCAAAGGCGTCGGGGGGGGGGCAGTTCAAAGTCTTTTCCATAATATAATCAGTTTACCAAATTTGCTTCAAGCTTGGAAGGAATTTAAAAAATGCAAAAATGCAAAGGTTGATGTCGCGGAATTTGAATTTAATTTGGAAGACAATTTATTTTTGCTTCATCAAGAACTTGCGAACAAAACTTACAAACCTAATCTTTATCAGGCATTTTTTGTTTACGATCCAAAAAAGAGGCATATCCATAAAGCGATTGTGCAGGATAGAGTTTTACATCAGGCAGTTTTTAGAATTTTATATCCGATTTTTGATAAACATTTTATTTTTAATTCGTATTCTTCAAGGATTAAAAAAGGAACGCATAAAGCTTCAAAAAAACTTTTTGTGGTATTAAAAAAAGAAAGCAAGAACTGGTCTCTGCCAGTTTTTGCTCTTAAGTGCGATATTAGAAAATTTTTTGATTCAATAGATCATCATATTTTATTTGAATTGATGAAGAAAAAAGTTTTTGATATTGATGCTTTGTGGTTAGTGAATGAAATATTGAAAAGTTTTGAGAAACATCCGAATATTGGACTTCCTTTAGGGAATGTAACTAGCCAACTTTTTGCGAATATTTATTTAAATGAATTGGATCAATTTATAAAACACAAGCTCAAGGTTAAATATTATCTTAGATATGCCGATGATTTTATTTTGATCTCTAAGAATGAAAATTTGCTTATGGTTTATAAAAAAGGAATAGAAAACTTTTTAAAACAAAATTTAAAACTTGAACTGCATCCAGATAAAGTTTTTATAAAAAAATTAAAATCTGGAGTGGATTTTGTCGGTTATGTTGTTTTACGGAATGCTGTTGTTTTGCGTACTAAAACTAAAAAAAGAATTTTTAAAAAGCTAATAAAAGCGAAAAAAGAATTAATTATTGGGAAAATAGATAAAGATAAATTTGACGAAATATTAAATTCTTATTTGGGAGTTTTGAAACATTGTAAAAGTTTTGGGATTAAGAGACAAATTAAAAAATTAATTAAGTAGTGAAAATCTATTTTTTTTGGTAAGATTGTTTAATATGGAAGAAAATAAGGGTAAAAGTGAATCAGCTTTGAGAGAAGAAGCGGTTTTGAATTTTTGGAAAGAAAAAGAAATTTTCAAAAAAAGCTTAGAAAAAAAATCTCCAAAAGGAAAATATGTTTTTTATGATGGTCCGCCTTTTGCTACTGGCACTCCTCACTACGGACATATTCTTGGAAGCACGGCAAAGGATGTTATTGGACGTTATCAAACGATGCGTGGTTTTTCAGTACCCCGTCGCTGGGGTTGGGATTGTCATGGTTTACCAGTTGAAACTATTGTTGAAAAAGATTTAAAGATTTCTGGTAAAAAAGCGATTGAAGAATTGGGTATCGATAAATTTGTTGAGCATGCCCGAAGTAAAGTTTTAACTTATGCTACTGAATGGAGAAAAACAATTGATCGAATGGGTCGCTGGGTTGATTTTGATAATTCTTACAAAACCATGGATAACACTTTTATTGAAAGTGTTTGGTGGGCGCTTGGAGAATTAAATAAAAAAGAATTATTGTATGAAGGTGTGCGAGTGCTTGCCTATTGTCCAAGATGTGAAACTCCAATTGCAAATTCTGAAATTGCCATGGATAATAGTTATAAAGATATCACCGATATTTCTGTTTATGTAAAATTTAAATTAGAAGACGAACCTAATACTTATTTATTAGCTTGGACGACAACACCTTGGTCATTGCCGGGAGATACTGCTTTGGCTATAAATAAAAATATAGAATATGTAAAAGTAAAATATGAAAATGAATTTTATATTTTAGCGAAAGATAGATTAAAATTTGTTCCAATTTTGAAAGATCAAGAATTTAAAGAAGGGGAAAATTTGTGGAAGGTGGAAGTTTCTGACTTAATTGGTAAAAAATATACTCCACCTTTTGATTATTATAAAAATGTTGATTTGCCACACAAAGAAAATATTTGGAAAATTTGGCACGGAGATTTCGTAACCACAGACACAGGAACTGGGATTGCTCATGAAGCACCAGCTTTTGGTGAAGACGATATGGTTCTTGCCCAAAAAGATAATATTCCTTTTATTCGTCACGTTGAACCCAATGGAACATTTTCCAAAGAAGTGACAGATTTTGCTGGCATAAAAGTAAAACCGAAAGAAGATCATCAATCAGCGGATGTTTTTATTATCAAATATTTGGCACCAAAGGGCTTGCTGTTTGCCAAAGAAAAAATAATTCACTCTTATCCACACTGCTATCGTTGCGAAACTCCGCTTCTCTATTATGCTTTGCCATCATGGTTTGTGAATATTCAAAAAGTTAAAAAAGACTTATTAGATAAGGCTAAGTTTATAAATTGGATTCCTTCGCATTTAAAAGAAGGACGTTTTAAAAATATAATGGAAAATGCTCCGGATTGGACTATTTCGAGGAATCGTTATTGGGCTAGCCCATTGCCTTTTTGGAAATCTGATTCTGGAAAAATAATGTTTGTAAATGGTATAGAAGATTTAAAATCTAAAACTAAAAAATCCGGAAACAAATATTTTGTAATGAGGCATGGAAGGACCTCGAATAATGTTGGTGAAATGTATCATTGTGATTCTTCAGAAGAAAGCGAGCTTGATGAAGTGGGGAAATTGCAGGTTGAGGATAATATTAAAAAATTTAATGAAAAAGTAGATGTTATAATATCTTCTCCTTACATAAGAGCAAAACAATCCGCTGATATTGTTTGTAAAACTCTCGGATTCTCTAAAGAAAAGTTAATTTATGACGACAGAATAAGAGAGGCAAGAATGGATTCGACATGTGATGGAAAAACACGAGTTGATGTTCGAAATTATTATGGGGGGGAGTATATTTATAACTCGAATAAAATAGAATCTGACGGTGAAACTTTTGCAGAGGTTGTTAAAAGAATGGGAGATTTTATTTACGAGATTGATTCAAAATATCAAAATAAAAATATTTTTATAATAAGTCACGGGATTGCAGGAAAAGCTTTGCGATTTGTGATTGAAGGTAATGTTGTTAAAGATCTTGCTAAGAAAAATCAACTAATAGAACTCAAAAATGGTGAAATCAAGGAGTTAAATTTTGTACCACTTCCTCATAATCACAATTATGAATTAGATTTACATAGGCCTTATATTGATGTGATTACTTTGGTGGATGAAAATGGAGAAGAATATAAAAGAATTCCAGAAGTGATTGATTGTTGGTTTGAATCTGGTTCCATGCCATTTGCGCAGGACCATTTTCCATTTGAAAATTTAGATTGGAAGAAAAATAATTTTCCGTCTGGTTTCGTGGCAGAATATATTGCTCAAACTAGAACTTGGTTTTATTATACAGATGTTATTTCTTCTATTTTATTTAATCACGCGCCATTTAAAAATGTCGTGACCACTGGAACTATTTTAGCTGAAGACGGACAAAAAATGTCCAAGTCAAAAAATAATTTTCCTGACCCGTGGGTTTTATTTGATAGATATGGAGTGGATGCTCTTCGTTTTTATTTAATGTCCTGTCCGGTGATGAAAGGGGAAGATATTAATTTTTCAGAAAAAGCCGTTCAAGATATTTCAAATAAAATAATTAACAGACTTGATAATGTTTTAGCTTTTTATGAACTATATGAATTAAAAAGGTCCGACCTTAAGAATTTTAAAAGGTCTGACCTTAACGGGTCTAATGTTTTAGATATTTGGATTTTAGCTCGGTTAGATCAGCTTATTTCTGAAACTACTGACGGTATGGAAAAATATGATATGGCTTTGGCTATTAGACCTTTTGAGTTATTTATTGAAGATTTATCTACTTGGTACTTGCGTCGTTCAAGAGAAAGAATTAAAAATGAGGCAGCAAACCCCGAACTAGAGCAAGCTCAGTACGGGGCGAGAAAAACTTTATATTATGTATTAAAAACACTCATAAAATTGATGGCGCCGTTTACGCCTTTTGCTTCGGAAGATATTTGGCAGAAATTGAAAACTGAAGATGATGAGGAAAGTGTGCATTTAGCCGAATGGCCAAAAATGTCAAAGGGCATCTTTGACAAATTATTTAGTAAAAAAGATAAAGTTATAAAAGAAATGCAGAAGGTGCGAGAAATTGTTTCGCTTGGGTTGCAGGCAAGGCAGAAAGCAGGAATTCCAGTAAGGCAACCATTAAGTAAATTACGAATTAAAAATTACGAATTACGAGAAGAATATAAAGATTTAATTAAAGAGGAAATTAATGTTAAAGAAGTTTTATTAGAACCTAGAACCTCGAACCTAGAAACTAATGTAGAACTTGATACAAAAATTACTCCAGAATTAAAAGAAGAAGGAAATTATCGCGAACTGGTGCGAGCAATCCAAGATATGCGAAAAAAAGCTGGGCTTACACCGAGTGATATTATTTCGCTTTCAGTGGAAACGAACGAAGAAGGTAAAAAATTAATTCAAAAATTTGAGATTGAAATGAAAAAAGTTGTTTTAGCAAAAGAAATAAAATTTGAAGTAAATAGTGGTGAAGAAATAAAAATTGGAGATATCGTGTTTAAATTATCCATTAAAAAATAATATAATAAAATTATGAAAAAAGTATTTATTGTTCATGGATTTGGAGGGGAGCCAAATGGGGGTTGGAGACCTTGGTTAATGGGTGAATTAGCAAAAAAAGATATTTATGCTTGTGCATTACCAATGCCAACTCCAGAAGAACCCAAAAAAGAGGAATGGGTTAAAGCCATTACTGATGCTATTAAAATTCCAAATGAAGAAATATTTTTAGTTGGGCATTCTCTAGGAGTACCAGCTATTTTGCATTATTTAGAAAATTTGGTTGCGGGGGGGGGGGTATTGGTGGAGCAATTTTAGTTTCTGGTCCGATAAAAGTTTTGTCAGCAAATAAATATAAAATAATTGATGATTTTATGAATACAACC
>Ga0265292_1001861_pt1 | contig 16677 bp, 13 predicted proteins | sample Munlanlewell296A_FD_189080 | JGI IMG/M metagenome (GOLD analysis project Ga0265292, IMG submission 189080) | Leachate microbial communities from a municipal landfill in Southern Ontario, Canada - Leachate well 296A | ecosystem: Engineered > Solid waste > Landfill > Unclassified | place: Canada... | reverse complement strand
TTGAAATACTGACTCTTCTGTTACGCTAAAGGGCACCAGTCCCCCATCGATACGGATAAAAAGCCATTCAGGAAAATCCAGCACATCGCCAACGGGGCGGTTCATCCGGATAACCAGTTTACCATTAACACCATGTACCTTCACCACCCGTCCGGCTTCGAAGGTTGTTGATTCGATCTGATCAGTTATTGAGGACAATTTGCTGAAATTTAGTCTGATAGTTCTTAGATTCCATTCGTACCAGATATATCCCGGCAACCAGTCCCAGCGATTTCAGGTCGACCGGATTGCCTGGGTCCGAAACGGGTACCCGGGCAATGAGTTTGCCGGTAGAATCCAGAATTACCCAATCGGACTTGTCATTCAGGTTAAATCCACCGGGATGCATCCGGATCAATCCTGATGTGGGGTTTGGGAAAACCCTGTCACCAGAAAAATCCTGCATGGCTTCGGTCTCGACACCCGTGATTTGTCCGGGCAGCCGGTAAATCCGGGTTTCCACCGGATACGGATAAACGGAATAATCTGTTACATAGTTCAACATCCGTGATCCTGATCCGCTGATATTCTTGATTACGGTCCAGCTGCAACCGGGCAAATCCAGGATAAGCGAACCGGTTTCATCGGCAATGCGGGTGGTATAGATGTAATAATAGCTGGTCGCCGTTTGCACGTACTGATAGAAAACATATAGGAGCTCAACACCATCATCACTGTCAAATAAATGCTGTGTTACAAACTGAATATCATAAAGATACCGATTAGTTGGAACATCCAGTTTAATGGTTTTAAACAGCGAATAATCCAAATTGTATATGCGGCACTCTTTAGCTGTTACATCCATCAGATAGAACATTGGACCCTCCTTTTCGAGTTGGGTGATAGTTCCAGAATAGGGGTACGACTGTTCAAAAACAATCTGCGCGTGTGATTGAACGGCTAAGGCAGAAAAACCCGCTAAAGTGAGGAAAAGCAATTTAACTACCTGATTAATTGTTATTTGTTTCATATTTAATTTTATATAGTCTAATGGATTAGCGACAACCCTTCAAGTGCTGAAGAATCATCCGGACTGTATAATAGGGCCTTTTGGAAAAGTGCCTTGGCCTCTAGCGACTTGCCGAGTTTGAATCTGGTCCAGGCCAGCATGATCAGGGAATCATAATCAAACGGATAAAGATTGACCACTTTTGTAAAAAGCTTATCAGCTTTTGTATATTCTTCCTTATTATATGCGAGCAGGCCATAACGGTAATTGGCCAGGGAATTATTGGCATCGATCGCCAGTACCTCTTCATAAATTGAATTCACGAGGGTCCAGTTCCCCATAGAGGAGAGTGGAAAGACCAATCCGAACCGGGCCTCGATCCCGTATGGCCGCAGCGTGATGGCTTTCCGGTAATAAGCTTCGGATTCCTTGAAATCGCCAGATTTGAAACTCACCCATCCGAGGCGCAGGTTCATCTCATACGAGGAATCATCGTACACTGATTTTAGGGTATTGACTGCAGCCTTATAATCGCCCGAATTTTCCTGGGTGTAACTGGTTCGGAATGCTGCCCGCTGTTTATCAAAGCTCTGTGCATCGGTTTGATAAAAAATGCCGGTCACCATGAAAACGATGAATAATTTTCTCATTAGAATCGCCATGTTAATCCTCCTATAAAACTGTGAATGGGATAGTCTTGTTGTAAGTCCTGAATATATCCAGAATTCTGATAGATCTGCCAGGTCGCTGACCGAAGGGTATATTGGTATCGCAGGGACAGATCGAGATGCGGCAAAAGCCGGTAAGCCAGCAGGTTGATCCCCATGCGTTTCCGGATCATATCGTAATTATTAAAAACGACGTAGGCGTTACTCTCTGAAAAGTTACGGATGTCGCCATAATAATAAACCCCTTCGATCCATACCAAGCGGAAGAGTTTCCGGCCGGCGGTGGCATGAGCAATGATCCGGCCAGCGGGGTTAAGGCTGTCGGACAACCAGGTTCCTCCCATTTGAAGATAGGTATTCACATTTCCTGCCGGGTACATGGTGAGTTTCGCTCCAGCCTGCTTAACCCATTGATTTTTAAATCGGTTCGCATCGGCGGCCAGGCCAATGGTTACGTATGGAAACCGTTTGACCACCGAAGCATTAAAGGCCAGATCGCGATAGGCAAATGCATCTAGCAAGTACTCACCACCGGTATTCCCGGCGACCCAGCGATACAACGGGAGGGTATATGACATAACCTGTCCGGCCAGTGAGAGATGAAAGCCTTTGCCGAGATAATAACTGCCTGCCAGGTAGACGGCCCTCTGATCGAAAGGAACGACGAACACCTGTGGTTCCTGATTTTGTATCAGGAACTGCTGAACGGCGGTAAAACTGAGGATATTTGTTGAAATGGCAGCGGAGAATCGTTTCCCGGACTCGAGGTTAACTCCTGCGGACAGGAACCAGTAGCCCGGGACGAAGTATAGATGGGCCAGTTCAGCATCCGGGCGATAGGCCTTCAATTCAGCGGCTTTTGAATTGAGCATATATCCGGGTTCAATGAAAGCACTGGTAATCAGCCGCCGCGCGGGAATGCCGAGCCGCTTCCTGAATGCCGGGGAATAGGTATTGGCCAACAACCGGGATTCAGCCAGATCTCCCGAAAAAAGAAGGGAAGAATAGAGATACTCCAGCGCATAGGGATCGTTCTGATTGAATTCCAGCGCTTTGCGAAAATGGACCGCAGCCCTGACCGGGCTGTGCCGGTTAAGTTCAGCCAAACCGGCCCGCATCCGCAGGTAATAAAAATCGAACCCCGAATTAAAACCCGAACGGGTATAATCCAGCACCCTTTTCCAGTCCGCATCCAGATAGGCTTTGTAAGAAAGGCTATCGATTTCTGCGAAGGAATGGGTTTCCTGGGCGGGGGAAAGCAAGGGAAGGAGAAGAAAGAAGGTTAGAGTTGACAACTTTAAACAGATTAAAGTACCCACCCCAACCCCTCCCTGTTTCAGGGAGGGGGCAAGGGGGTGGGTACCTGTCGCTAAGGAAACCTTGCCGGTGCTATGAATTTCCATTCCAGTTACAAGTTAAAGTTGTCAACTCTAAGGTACTCCTGCCAGAGCTCTTGATTTGAATACTACCCTCCCGGCGGATCTGGACCTCAAACTCGCTGGTATCAATGCTGTTATGAAAAACCTGGCGATTGACCCGGGAATGAATCGTATATACCGAAGGGTCCAACATATCATCGGCTTCTAAAAAATTCAGGGAAAAATCGGACTGCAGAAAAATATAAAACGGTGCGATCCAGTCCTGCAGCCAGCGTATCCAGCTCCGGGTACTTATGGATAGCGGCAATTGATCGGTAATGGTTACCTGCCGGTCAAACACCAGGGGTACACGGAAGCAGGCTAAGAAAAAGCTAAACAGCAGGTTACCCCTCGGCCCTTCATAGTAAGTAAAATAGAACAGCTGGCCATCATTCACAAACCATGCGGTGGCATTACACCGACGATCATAGATATAAGAATTATTGTAAAAGTCGGTATGAACTTCCCATTCCGACTCTGCTCCGGGTTGGTCGTGCCCGGCATCAGACTTAACCCGGATCTTCTGGCCCGGGATAAAATGCAGTGCCTTTTTCATCAGGCTGTCGGGAATCAGATTGGATACCCAATCATTTTCGGCCGGGCGGGCATAAGTTCTGAGCGAATGCTTGCCATTCTTATCGAGCAGGTAATATCCGAACGGGTAATCGATGGTTGCGGCATTGATATTAGGTTCTGCCTGAAACTGAAAATGAAGGTGGGGTTCGGGTGACCGGCCGGAGTTCCCTGCCTGGGCTAATTCCATGGTAGTCACGACATAATCTCCCGATTTCACCCTGATCGTTCCTGGCTTCAGATGCGAATATTTTGAATAAAGTCCGGCAGCATGCCGCACAACAACCGTATTTCCCCAGTTCTGACTGGTATTGGTATCACCTGGACTGTTATCGGGAATACCGTCTACCACTGAATCAACTACCCCATCAGCAGCGGGATAGACCGGCTTTCCGTAGCATTGATAATCGGATAATCTGGATCCATCGCCAATGAAGGTACGGCCATCGAATCCTTCCTTGACAAAGTCCCAGGCGTACCGCCAATCGGACTGATGGGTTAAACGCCCATTATGTCCCTGGCTCACCTTCCATTTTCCAAGGAGAGGCAAACGAAAAAGAATCCCGGCTTTCTGACTCAGGCGGCTGTGGTAGTTCGACCAGGCATATAGGTTTTTCTCCGGCGTATTATGCTGAACGACGACCGGTTGCAGTCCGGCTGGGCGGTTTTGGCGCTGTTGCAGCACATATAGAAATGCCGGTACGAGGAGATTGAAAGGCAGGGCATATATCGAAAGATGGGTACCTGACAGCAATTCTTCCATGCTGACCGTCAGAAGAGTTACTACCGGTATCAGGACAATCGTCCAGAGAAAGGTATAGACAGATGGGATCAGAAAAAAGCCACCGATGGCAATAGCAGTGAGGATATAATTAAATCCGATATAACTGTAATCCAAGGTATTAATATCCAATCCGATTACAGCATAGAAGAGATAGGCCGAGAAGAAGCCGGTAAGAGACAATAGGAAAGCAATACGTGAATAGATGATCAATCCGGTTGCGACAGCGATACCTGCGATCAGGTTATATTGAAAGAATATAGCGCCCAGCGAGATCAGGTAAGTTTTTATCCCTTGAGGTATCATGAGATGGTTCAGCCATTCCACTCCGTTAACCAGGGGAATCCCGCCCATTTCGTACAGCCGGTTCCATTCGAAGAGAGACTGATCGCCGACTTCGATTGAGGAGAACCGCCTGACTGCCAGCAACACAATCCACAGTCCGATAACAAACGGCCAGCTGAGGAATGGCAGGTTAGATTTCAACATCCCGCTACGGAAAACAACGGTAAGGAAGAAGGTTAATATCGATGCAAAAACGACGATCAAGATCAATGACCATCCCGGTTCAAAGAAGAGACCAAGCGGGAGGGTAACCAGTAGAGTATTGTAACTGAATATCCCCTTTGATATCAGATACTTATCGAAACCCAGCCATTTAGCCAGCAATAGGGAGATACAAACTCCTGCCATCCCGGAGATACCGGAAACAGGCACGAAGAAAGTTGTCAGAATGATCAGTACTGCAAATACCGGACGATCTGAGAAGAACACCTGGGAGTAGGAATTTAGGAATCCTTCGCCCAGGTATCTGATTTTCATTATGTTCCCGCGGATTTTCAACTTGAGAGATAATCAGGTGTTAATTCGTGTTGAATCAAGGCATCGAGGGTTTCGGCTTTGCGAATGAGATGAGGCCTGAAATCGGCTCCGATCAGGACCACGTTTGGCCGGTAGGTAATAAACTGGAGCCACTGGGTCATATTGTAAGCCCCCACCCGGGAGACCACCACATGGTCGTTCTTTTTCAGGAGAGGCAGCTGCATCTGATCGCGAAGCATATCTATATTCATGCACAGTGGACCGTAAACGACAGTATCTTCGGTAGTTTCCGTCATTTCCTGAGCCGGATGGATGAAATGGTCATACCAAAAGGAAGTAAAGAGCAGATTCACTCCGAAATCGAAGATCAAAGCTTTCCGTCCATCCATCAGGCGCTTGGTTGCCAATACAGTACCAGCCAGATATCCGGCATCATCCACGAGAGCCCGGCCGGTTTCCAGGATGAGCACCGGAAGGTTATCCGGATCGAATCCGGCACTGTTCAGTGCCCCGGTGATCGCCTCGGCGTATTGATCGAAGCTTGGTGTGGTATCGGCGGCACTATGGTAAGCTCCCTTCAGGTTATTCAATGAGGCAAATCCGCCTCCCATATCGATATACAATATCCGCTGATGGAATTGGCGTTCAATGGCAAGCGCGAGTGCAGCCAGTTTTTCTGCAGCTATCCGATAGGCGGCAGTTGATATGACATAAGTGCCGATATGCGTATGCAATCCGACCAGTTCAAGTTTTCCGCTCCCGATAATTTTCCGGATTGCTTCCATAGCCTCTCCATTCTCATAATTAAAACCGAAGCGGTCCCATTTCGGGAATATTCCGGTATCCATATTAACCCTGACGGCAACTCTTGGTTTCACGGCAGTGGTATCTGCCAGCCGGATCAGGGTATAGAGCTCATCAAAATGATCGATATGAATATAGGAGTGATTATTGATCGCTTTTATCAGATCCTCATCGCTTTTATCCGGCCCGTTAAAGATAATCTGGCGGCCCCCCACTCCATTGCGGATTGCTTTATCGTATTCAAAACCAGACACTACCTCGGCCCAGGAGCCCTCCTGGTGATAAATTCTGCATATAGCATCGAGGTAATTGGTTTTATAGGACCAACCGAACTGGACCCTGGGATAGCGCGATTGGAAGGCGTCAAGGGCCTTGCGATAGGTTTCGCGGATGGTCTTCTCCGACAGTACAAACAATGGTGAACCGAATTCGGTCATCAGGCTGCTGACCGTAACCTGGTCGATATGAGTGATGGGTTCAATTTGGCCGGGCATCCCAATTTTACCAGGCATACCGGTATGCATTCGCTTAATTACAGGGGGTTCAAAGAGTTTCCTATCCATGAATTATTTTTCTCCTTTTATGGCAAAAGACTGATGGGTTTCGGCATCCACTATGAGATCATAGGAATACCTGATAAACATTTTCCCTACTTTAAAACTGGTGAAGGGCTCCTGTTCACGGCCCAGTGCAAGCTGGACGAGTGCTTCCGGAAGGTTTTGTCCGGCCCCGACTGCCAGATAAACCCAGGCAGGTATCCGTGGATTTATTTCAACAAGATAATATTTCTGATCGGTAGATCGGATCATCTCGAGTTCCATCCCTCCCCGCCAGGATGTTTTGGAAATAATATGGGTGGTGAGTTCAAGAAGGTATTTATCCGCGATGGTGATTCCACTCCAGGCCTTTCCTTTGTCGGTGATATACAGCTTTCGCATCGGCACGGCGCCGATGGTTTTGCCATGGCCATCGCCCAGGGCTACCACATTTAACTCGGTTCCCTGGATAAATTGCTGTATTACAACCGGAAGGCCCCACTGTGCGCTGATTTTATAAAATGCTGCAACAGCCTGTTCAACATTGTGAGCCAGGATTGCATCATAAAATTTCCCTTTGATCATCCAGGGTCCGGGGATTTCGCGGCACAGTTTCGGGATTTCCATGGCAGCGCTCAATGGTTGGCTCCGGGGCACCTGGATATCGTATTTTTTTCCGAATTCGGGCAGGTTGGATTTCAGGCGCTCCTCATATTGAGCGATTGTTGGCAGAAATGTATGGATGCCCAGTTTATTCAATTGATTTTCTGATCTGATGAGGGGAAGCAGCTCTGAATCAAAATTCGGGATCAGCACATCGATCGGATCCTGTTGATGGATTGCTTCCAAACGGGCCAGTACCGGTTCCATGCCTTGCGACGGGTATGGGATGAGGTACACCTTGTCGGCCACTCCTTCCATGTAAACGCCTGGCTCCAGGTTTTCATAAGCGATTCCGAGAATTCTGGGTGCGAAAATGGTGGACTCGCGGAGTCCGCGGATTACTGGCACGCCGGGACCTGGATTATCGGTATTATTCAGGCCGCTAACGGCTATGGTCAATTTTTCAAGCATCATTTTCCAATAACTGACATGATTTCAGCACGGAGATAAAATCCACAAAGTACCTGTCGAATTCTGCCTCGGTTATTTGGTAATCCTTGCTCATGATCTCAAAAATCCTGTCTTCATCGGCTCCTTCGACCATCAGTTTCAGGATTGCCAGACCTATGGGATTCAGTGTAAATGACTCCCCGGTTGACGGATCAAAAACCATTCCCTGATCGCTGATTCGGAGTCCTGATTTTACGCGAGTTGTCATAATTAAATCTATTTCAGATTAAAAGACAATGGAAAGGTACAGAAAGTTCAAAACGTAATAAAATCAAGAATAGTATCAAAAAAAACTGCCCGGAAATCGGGCAGTTTTAATTCGTTGACGGACGCTCCAATGCTTACTCTTCTGCCGGGGCTTCTTCAGCCGGTTTTGCCAGAGTTACCGAGATCGGTTCCTCTTCAGCATGAGCAGCGGCAACTTCTTTGGCATTTTTCTTTGCCAAAACGGCTGCGCGTGCTTCTTTAACCTTGATTTCGGCAGCAAAACGGCTTTTGGCATCGTTCCGCTTGTCGGCATCCATTTTACTGGAAGCGTTTTTCAGTTTCTGTTCGCTTGAGGCGACCCATTCTTGAAATTTCTGTTCAACTTGTTCTTCCGTAAGAGCACCTTTTTTGACCCCCTTCAGCAGATGGTTCTTGTACATAACTCCGCGCTGAAGCAATAATGAACGTACGGTATCAGTCGGCAGCGCACCTTTTTGCAACCATGATAATGCCTTGTCAAAGTCAATTTCAATGGTAGCAGGATTCGTGACCGGATTGTATGAACCAATCCTTTCAATGAACTTACCATCCCGTGGTGCCCTGCTATCCGCAACTACGATGAAGTAGTACGGACGGGATTTTTTCCCGTGTCTGGCTAATCTGATTTTTGCTGGCATGCTTACTGATAATTAAATATTTAATTTTTTTTGGCTTTAATTTTTTTGGCTTTAAAATTTTTGTGGCGCAAAGATACCATTAATATCCTGTTCTCCAAAAGTATTTAACTTTTAAAAGAGTTTTAAACACAGCCATCACGAGGGATAATCCTGGCTAATTTTGACGCCAATGAGCGCTTTTGTACATCTTCACCTCCACACCCAATACTCAATCCTCGACGGGGCAACTCCCATCGAGGGTTTGATGGATCGGGCCGTATCTCTGGGAATGCCAGCGGTAGCGATTACCGATCACGGAAACATGTTCGGTGCTAAACACTTTTTTGACGCTGCCAGGGCAAAAAATATCAAGCCTATCCTTGGCTGTGAAGTGTATCTGGCACCGAAAGGCAGAAAAGACAAATCGGATGTGGAGGACCGTAGCCGGTTCCACCTCGTCCTGCTGGCCAAAAACAGCAACGGGTACCACAATCTCATTAAGATGGTATCCATGGCCTATCTCGAAGGGTTTTATTACAAACCGCGGATCGACTGGGATCTGCTGCACAGATATCATGAAGATCTGATCGCCTGCACCTCTTGCCTGGCCGGTGAACTGCCCCGCGCAGCCCGCATCAGTGAGACTGCAGCCGAAGAGGTTTTGCTCCGCTATAAAAACCTGTTTGGCGAAGATTTCTATATCGAACTTCAGGATCATGGCCATCCTGAACAGAAACAGGTAAACCCGATATTGGTTAAGCTGGCCCGTAAACACGGGATTGATTTGATCGCAACGAATGATGTGCATTACCTGAACGAGAAAGATGCCGAAGCTCAGGACATTCTCCTCTGTTTGAGTACCGGCAAAGATATCAACGATACCAGCCGGATGAAGTTTATCGGTCAGGAATTCTTTAAGACAGAGGCTGAGATGAGCCAGCTTTTCCCCGGCTTACCTGAAGCGATATCGAACACGCTTAAGGTGGCTGATAAAATCGAAGACTATGAACTTGACCGGAAGGTGGTGCTGCCTGAATTCAAGCTTCCTGACGCCTTCGAAAGTCAGGATGATTACCTGCAGCATCTGGCGCATGAAGGATCGAAAAGACGTTATCCGGAAATAACCGATGCCATCCGCGAGCGTATTGATTTTGAATTACGCGTGATTGCAAAGATGGGTTTTGCCGGTTACTTTCTTATTGTTCAGGATTTTATCCGTGCTGCCCGCGAACGGAATGTTTCGGTGGGGCCCGGAAGGGGATCAGCAGCCGGATCAGCTGTGGCCTATTGTATCGGCATTACGGATATCGATCCGATCAAATACAAACTCCTGTTTGAACGATTCCTGAATCCCGATCGACAAACCATGCCGGATATCGATATTGATTTCGATGACGACGGCCGTGAGGAGGTTATGAAATACGTATTGGACAAATACGGTAAAGAACGCGTAGCCCAGGTGATTACATTTGGATCTATGGGTGCCAAGATGGCTATTCGCGATGTTGCCCGGGTGATCAACCTGCCCCTGCCTGAGGCCAACCGGCTGGCAAAACTTATTCCTGATGGTCCGGATGTTTCCCTTAAATCTGCCTATAACGATGTTCCTGAATTGCGGAATGAGTTGTCGAGCAGCGATCCGCTGGTGCGAAAGACACTCGAAATGGCCGAGATCCTTGAGGGTTCGATCCGTCAGACCGGGATTCATGCCTGCGGTGTAATCATCGGGCGGGATCCGTTGATTGAACATATCCCCGTGGCCATCTCCAAGGAAACCGATCTGATGATCACCCAATATGATGGCCATTATCTCGAGAATGTCGGGATGCTGAAGATGGATTTCCTGGGATTGAAAACGCTTTCGATTATCAGGGATGCTTTGGAAAATATCCGGCTTTCACACGGCATCGATCTGGATATGGATACAATATCTTATGAAGATCCCAAGACCTTTGAACTTTACCAGAAAGGTGAAACAGTCGGTACTTTTCAGTTTGAATCGCCCGGAATGCGCACGTATCTGAAAGACCTCAAGCCCACTACCCTCGAGGATCTGATCGCGATGAACGCATTGTACCGGCCCGGTCCGATGGAGTACATCAATATTTATATCAAGCGTAAATTCGGGCTTGAGCCTGTCATATATCCGCACCCCTGGCTGGAAGATATTCTGAAAGATACCTATGGAATAATGGTCTATCAGGAGCAGATCATGCAGACCGCCCAGGTGATCGGGGGGTTCACGCTGGCTCAAGCTGATAACCTTCGCCGCGCGATGGGTAAGAAGCAGATGGATGTCATGGAAAACGAGAAGGCATCCTTCGTCGAAGGGGCAGAAAAAAATGGTGTGGACCGTACCAAAGCAGTTGAGATCTTTGATATCATGCAGGAATTTGCAAAGTATGGATTTAATCGTTCACACTCAGCAGGTTATGCAGTAGTTGCCTTCCAAACGGCTTATATTAAAGCTCATTACCCGGCCGAATACATGGCTGCAGTTCTGAGCAGGAACCTGAACGATATCAAAAAGATCACCTTCATGATGGATGAGTGCCGCCGGATGGGCATGCAGGTTCTCGGTCCGGATGTCAACGAAAGCTATTTGAAATTTACGGTCAATAAGCAAGGTAATATCCGTTTCGGCCTCGCTGCGGTGAAGGGAATCGGAGCAGGAATTGTTGAGGCACTTGTTCAGGAGCGCGACAGCCATGGCCCCTTCAGGGATATTTATGATATGGTGGAGCGGATCAGTCTGAAAACGCTCAACAAAAAGGTTGTTGAAGCCATGGCAGTGAGCGGTTCCCTGGATAACCTCTCGAAATACCAGCGTTACCAGTTCTTTTCGGAGGATGATAAGGGTCAGAACTTTATCGAACAATTGCTCCGTTACGGAGCCAGGGTACAGGATGAAAATGCAGGAAGCCAGATCAGTCTGTTCGGCGGAATCTCCGAGATTAAACCATCGCGGCCCGAGCCCCGGCCATCTGAACCGTGGAGCAGCCTTCAGCAATTGAATCTCGAAAAAGAACACGTCGGCATTTACCTGTCGGCACACCCACTGGATGAATACCGCCTGGTCATCGACCACTTTGCCAATGCGAATTTAGCTGATCTTCAGGAACTTACATCACTAAAGGGAAAAGATCTGAAAGTAGCCGGAATAGTTACTTCTGTAGAACATAAAATAACCAAAACCGGGAAGCCTTTTGGCCGGATGTCGATGGAGGATTTTTCCGACACCCATACTTTTACCTTTTTCTCGCCTGACTATCTGAATTTCAAGAATTACATGCAGCCGGGCTATGCAGTGCTGCTCACCGGCAAGGTGGAACCCCACCGGTTTAACGAAGGGGAATTCGATTTCAAGGTTAAAGAGATGAACCTGCTGGTGGATGTTGGCGAAAAAATGATTAAGTCGGTCACCATAACGATTTCACTCGAGGCAATCAGTAAAGAACTTGTTAATGAGATCGTTAGCATGGTCCAGAAATACAAGGGAAAAACCATGCTGAAATTCAAGGTATTTGAATCGGTGCAGAAGATCAGCATCGATTTGTTCAGCCGCAGTTTCCGGGTTGAACTCAGCAAAGAATTTCTCCGGTATCTGAATAATCATTCTGAAATCGACTTTAAGATCGAATAATTCTGAAGTCCGGAGTGAAATCCGTATTTTTGCATGAAATCATCTGAATAGAAATTTAAAAATTATAGCCATGACCGTTGAAATAAACGATGCTAATTTTCAGGAAGTTGTGATTGAAGCCGGCAAACCGGCGGTAGTGGATTTCTGGGCTGAATGGTGCGGACCCTGCCGCATGCTCACTCCTATTGTCAAGGAATTATCAACGGAATTCGAAGGCCGTGTCGTTGTCGGGAAAGTTGATGTTGACAGTAACCCGGGCATTTCCGCGAAATACGGTATCCGCAATATCCCTACCCTGCTGTTCTTCAAAGGCGGCCAGGTAGTTGACAAACAGGTTGGTGTTGTACCCAAAGGTGCCCTTGTAAGCAAAATCGATGCCCTGCTGAAATAGGGCAAGGATCACCGGCTACGAAAAACCTTGCAGAGATAGAAGAATGGGGCAATCTGTATCAGATTGACCTTATTGCCCGTCAGGTGGTGGAAGGGTTCATCACCGGCTTGCATCGCAGCCCCTACCATGGGTTCAGCGTAGAATTTGCCGAACACCGCCATTACAACCCGGGTGAATCAACACGGCATATCGATTGGAAGCTTTACGGGCGAACCGATAAGTTTTTTGTGAAGCGGTACGAAGAGGAGACGAACCTCCGGGCACAGTTCATCATCGATACTTCGTCGTCGATGCTTTTTCCCAACCCCGACCGGAAAGCGATCAGCAAGCTCTTTTTCTCTGTTTACACCACGGCAGCCATGATGCGCCTGTTACGCAGGCAGCGTGATGCCGTTGGCCTGACTCTTTTTTCATCCGACATTGAGCTGACAACTCCTGCAAAGGTCAGCGAAGTCCACAGCCAGAACCTTTTTGCGGAAATGACCCGTTTGCTCGAACGGACCAGCCCGGGGCAGGTTAAAGAGAACCTGAATCGTCCAACCAATGCCGCCGTGATCATGCATCAGCTGGCTGAGATGTATCCGAAACGAAGCATGGTGGTGCTCTTTACGGATATGCTGGATGAAACCGATCCTGAAGAGCTCTTTTCTGCCCTCAGGCACTTCAGGTATAACAAACATGAGGTGATCCTTTTTCATGTAAAAGATCACAAACTGGAAGAAGCATTCGACTTTCCAAACAGGCCGCACCGGTTTGTAGACATGGAAACCGGACGGGCGATCAGGGTGAATCCGGCGGAGATCAGAACTCAATACCGCGAAAAAATCAGCCGGTATTTTTCTGATATCAAACTTCGTTGCGGGCAATTTGACATTGATTTTGTGGAGGCCGATATCCGGCAGGATTTTCGCGAGGTTTTGCTGCCCTTATTGATCAGGCGACAGAAATTGTTCTGATTTTATAACAGCGGGCTGAAAATCCTGGCCACAGATTCCTGGATTTTATCCATAACCTTCCGCTGTTCCCAGGCCTCCAGAAATATTTCCTTCGAGTTTTCAATATCATCCTCATAGTCCTGTTTGAGCTGACGGGTTATAGCTTCGTCATAAATCAGGGCATTAGCCTCAAAATCCTGATTAAAACTGCGGATATCCATGTTGGCAGTGCCCACGGAGGCAAATACATCATCAACAATCATCAACTTACTGTGTGTGAATCCTTTCAGATAAAAATAAACATGAACCCCGGCTTCAAGCAATTCTTTCACATAGGAACGGCTGCTTCGCCAAACCATCCATGAATCGTTCCTTTCGGGAAGCAGCAGTTTAACATCGATACCACTCAGGGCTGCAGTTTTCAATGCCGTAAGAATACTCTGGTTCGGCAGGAAATAAGGGGTGGAGATATAGACATACTGAGCTGCAGTAGCGATCGCAGCAAAGTAAGCCTGCATAATACTTTCCCAATCTGAATCCGGGCCGCTGGCAACGATTTGCACCAACTTATGCTCCGTGACAGTATTATCAGGAAAATATCTGAGGTCATAATCGGACGTGTGCTGTGCATAATTCCAGTCGAGGAGGAAAATGGCCTGCAAACTTCTAACCGATTCCCCTTCGAGCCTGAGGTGTGTATCCCGCCAGCGGTTATTCTTCCCTAATCCGCGAAGGTAACGGTCGGCAATATTGATCCCTCCGACAAACCCTACGCGGCCGTCCACGACGATGATTTTTCGGTGCAATCTGAAATTGACCTTATTAGCAAAAGCATACGTTCGCACTGGCATAAAACTTATCACCTTCACCCCGGCTGAAGTCAGTTCACGAATATATCTTCTTGATAAAGACCAGCTTCCAAGATCGTCATACAATACCTTGACATCACATCCTGCCAGTGCTTTGCGCATCAGAATCTCCTTGATCCGGTTTCCGATCTGGTCGTCTTCGATAATGTAGAACTCCAGGTGGATATGATCGTGTGCATTTTCCAGTTCATAAATGATTGAACCAAATGTTTGTCGGCCATTATTCAGCACTCTGATATTGTTGTATTCCGTAATTAAAGCTTTCGAATTATTCAGGAGCAGCTTCATCAGATGACGCTTTGGAACGAGCCTTTGATCGCGGATGAAGATCTTCTTGTTTAATCGGATCATCTGGTCCTGGATCAGCCGGTCGAGCGACATCCTGTCTGACATCTCCTTCATAATGATCATCTTTCGCTTTTTGGGATTCACCCCGAAGTAGATATACAGGATAATTCCGCCCAGGGGGATCAGGAACAGTATCAATATCCAGGACAGAGTTTTGATAGGATCCTGATTTTCCATAATGATCACCACCACCATCACCAGGATGGTTAGCAGTAGCACAATATCAAGGATCAACCAAAAAAGACCCTGATGGCTAAAATTATTGAAGATACTGGCAATCATTCAGTTTAAGATGTATGGAAAAATACAAATCAATTTGCTAATATGCTAATTTGATAATGTGCTAATTTGATAATGTGCCAATGTGCCAATGTTTGAGTTTTGGATTTTGCTTTTTGGGATTTATTTAGATTTTGTTTTTTGAGATTTGGGTTTTACTCTCATGGTTGAAAAACCTACCTTAGCCATTATTTAACCTTTTTGCCCAATGGAAACTATCTTGTTGATTATCATTATCGTATTACTTATTGCCGGTATAGGATTGCAGTTGGCGTTCAGGCAGGACAAAACGGAGGATCAGAGCGAAAAACTGCTGGCAGCAATCGAAAAAAATGGCGCCAGGATTGAGGCTGCGGTGAAGGATGAGGTGAAATCCAACCGACAGGAGTTAAACAATACACTCACCACTTTTCAACAGTCGTTCCTGGGCACTCTCAGTGGCATTTCAAAAGATCAGGCCGGGCAGCTGAAGGGTTTGATCGACTCCTCGCAGCAGGCTTTGGCTAACCTGAGTAAGACGATTGGTGAACAGATGACTGCACTCACGGGGAAGACCGAAGAGAACAATAAAATTAACCGGGATGAGCTGGCCAAAAATCTGAAGGAATTTTCCGACCGGATGGTTCTTCAGCTTGATAAGATCAGCAGCAAAGTGGAGGAGAAACTCGGGGAGCTGAACGCCAGTACCGAGAAGAAGCTCGAACAGATGAGGGAAACGGTGGATGAGAAGCTGCAAAAGACACTTAATGAACGGCTTGGACAATCGTTTGAATTGGTAAGCCGGCAATTAGAGAATGTTCAGAAAGGTTTGGGCGAGATGCAGACGCTGGCTCAGGATGTAGGCGGACTCAAGAAAGTGCTCAGCAACGTAAAGATGCGCGGCGGACTCGGTGAGGTGAGGCTCGAGATGCTTCTCGAGCAAATTCTGGCTCCTGAACAATATGAAGCGAACGTCAAGACGAAAAAAGGATCCTCCGATATGGTTGAGTTTGCACTTAAACTGCCCGGAAAAGACGATGACGGCGGCGTAGTATACCTCCCCATCGATGCCAAATTTCCTCAGGAAGATTATATCCAGCTCAGCGAAGCCTATGAAGCAGCTAATCCTGATGCCATTGAAATCGCTTCCAAAAAGCTCGAACTCACCATCAAAAAAATGGCTAAAGACATAAAGGACAAATACATAGATCCACCGAACACCACGGAATTCGGAATTATGTTCCTGCCATTTGAAGGGGTTTATGCTGAGGTCATCAGAAGGGCAGCCCTGATGGAAACCTTGCAGCGTGATTTCCGGATCATTGTGACCGGCCCTACTACCCTCGCTGCCATTCTCAACAGTCTGCAAATGGGCTTCAAAACACTGGCGATCCAGAAACGAAGCAGTGAGGTTTGGCGGATACTGGGAGCTGTTAAAACCGAATTTGACAATTTCGGCAAGCTTCTCGATAAGACACAGAAGAATCTGCACACGGCTACCTCTCAGCTCGACGAACTCGTAGGCAAGCGCACCAGAGCCATCCGGCGGAGTCTTAAGGATGTTGAATCGCTGCCGGCGAGCGAAGCAGCGGTCTATTTGCCTGAGTTGGGTGAGTCGGATATTGGAGATGAAGAGGCCCCGGATAACTCAGTGTAGCGTCAAGAGG
>Ga0265292_1001860_pt1 | contig 16680 bp, 10 predicted proteins | sample Munlanlewell296A_FD_189080 | JGI IMG/M metagenome (GOLD analysis project Ga0265292, IMG submission 189080) | Leachate microbial communities from a municipal landfill in Southern Ontario, Canada - Leachate well 296A | ecosystem: Engineered > Solid waste > Landfill > Unclassified | place: Canada... | reverse complement strand
AACTCAGGTAAACTCTTTTTCAATTTGTTCCAATGTTTTCCCTTTTGTTTCGATAAGATATTTGAAAACGAAAATAAAACAGAAAACACACATTACCGCATAGATCATAAATGTATATCCGCCTTTCAGGTAAAACAAGAGAATTGGAAAGCTGAAAGAAACCAGGAAGTTAGCTGCCCATAAACAGAATACGGAAAGGGATACTGCGTGACTCCTGAGATTGTTTGGAAAGATTTCTCCAATCAATACCCATACTATCGGGCCCAATGGTAGCTACAAAACAAACGAAAATAAGGTATGATTTCATTTACCGTATCGATCAATTATACTGTTCAGCTTGTTCCGGTAGTAGGTGAAATTTTCAAAGTTCACATCGGGAGGTATTAAATGGTCGCCAAAAGGTATGTATCCACCGGTTTTTAAAACAGTTTCAACCGGCTCAAGAATTTCATCAATTCGCTTTTTACCCATAATTATTTCCGATTTTGGAATACCTCCGAGCATTTGCAGCGCCGGGTATTTCTGACGTACTTTAACAATATCCATTCCGCAATGCGTCTCAAAGGGATACATTCCGGTAACACCGGCCTTCATAAAAAGGGGTATGAGCTCGTTGCAGTCACCGTCAGTGTCGAGAAGAATCACATTTATCCCTTTTGATTTCACAAAGCCACCAATCCTTTTGATATAGGGCAGAAGAAATTCTTTTACCATATCGGTAGAAATCATTGACCCTTTGCCAAAAGAAATGTCTTCCCAAATTTGCCAGTGATCAACTGAAACCTGAGAAATCACTTCTTCGAACACGGCTAACCAGATATTCGTGAAAGTATTAAGAATGTCATGAATCAAATCTGGTTTCATACAGTACCAAATAAAAAGGTTCTCGTAGCCTATCAGGTGGGCAAGCGTGCCAAAAAATCCCTGTGGATAGCCTCCTATTGCAAGTGGATAGTCACGGTTATTGTATTCCTTTACAAGGATATCCCAGTTAGCCGGAAAACGGTCTTTAAGATTTTTCAAATTCAACCGTTCTTCCTTCAGTTTTTCCCAACTGGTTTCATCTATTATAGGCCAATAAATAGACGTTGGAATAGTGCCTTCCTCTTTTAGGAAAATCCGCTTTACACCATCGATGTCAATATAGGTAAGCTTCTTTTCATCTTCATCCAGGATTTGTACCTTGAACATTGGACAAAAATGAAGGTTGATGTCTACCAAACGCTGAGTATAATCCATACCAAAATAATGCCTTACATCGGAATCGAGAGGAAAACCTTGGGTTGGCCAATACAATCCGCCCGCCGTCACGGCAATACCATTAGGTAAGCGGCCAATTCCCCTGCAGGTCCAGGCTGTAGTATACAAAGATGCAGTTGGCGTGGTGATTACAGTATCCGGAACAGGGTAGTTCTTCTTGGGAAGACCCTGGTCATACCAATTATTCATGGTTTCACCCCAGTATCCGAATTCCCACTTTAAGGAGTGAATACTGGTATTAAAACTCATTACTTCAAGAAATCGTTCTCTCAGATTCATACTTTTAAATTTTTAATTGAAATCCCTCCAAACTTTCTCCAAGGTAGCAGAAACCTTTTTGTATAAGGCAAATTTCTTTTCATAAATGGGAATGTTGGCCGGATCAGGTTCAATACGGCATTTTACTTTTACCATGTTTTGTGCGGCTTCAGGAAGATCTCTATAAACACCTGCCGCAACAGCGGCAGCCATTGCACAACCCAGGGTTCCAAGTTCTTTCGTTTCGATGATCTCTACCGGTAACTTGAACACATCGGCAAATATTTGTGCCCAGATCAAAGAATTTGCAGCTCCTCCGGCAAGTCTGACAGATTCTGTTTTGGTGCGGTTAGCCAACAGCTTCTCCAGATGGATCATATGACAAAAAACAATACCTTCTAAAACAGCGCGGATTACCTGGGGCCTTGTATGGTGGCTGTCCAGTCCCACCAGGGCTGCTTTTGCCTGAGGATTGTAGTTGGAACCAAAAATGTACGGTAGAAAGATGATATTTTGCTCATCTGCAGCAACCTTATCAGCCAGCTCATTGCAATACTGAAAAACATTTATATTCAATTCCTTAGCCCTAAGTTTTTCTTCGGCCAAAAATAGTTCCAAAAACCACTCATAGTTACTTGCAGAGGTTGGACTGCATTCCTCGATCAGGTAATAGCCAGGTATACAATAAAGCGAATTCATCATCACCGATTTATTGACCACCGGTTGTTTGGATATATATTCATTAATACTCCAGGTGCCAGCAATAACGCATATCTTATCCTCATTGATAATATCCATCGCGATGGCACAGGCATCAATATCGAACATACCGCCTGCAAGCGGTGTACCCTCCTTAAGGCCCGTCTCGTCGCTGGCACGTTTACTTACACTTCCGCAAAAGTCGGTTGATTTTTTTAGCGGTGGCAATGCGTCAAAAAGATCTTCCAGTCCGTATTCAGCCATGAGCTCACGGTCAAATCTGACCTCTTTTATATTCAGCAAATTTGAACCCGAGTAATCGGTTACCTCGGCAAATGCCTGATCTGTAAGCTTAAACCGGATGTAATCTTTCACCTCAAATATCCACCTGATATTTGACATGATCTCAGGTTTATTATCCTTAAACCAGCAAAGGAGAGAAACCGGCTGACAGGCAAGGATCTTCTGGAAGGTTTTTTTAAACACCCTGTCTGCTGTACCGTCAGCATTCCACTTTTCAGGATACATCCAGGCCCGGCTATCCGTTGAAACGATCCCGTTGTAACAGGGTTTATCATCCTTGCCCCAAAGATACAAGCCCTTGCCATGGCCGGTACAGGCAACTCCTGTTATATCGGATGCACTTAATCCAGATTTTACAATCGTTTCCTTAATTACTTTGCAGTTCAACTGCCAGAGTTCATTCATATCGCGTTCAGTAAAACCTGCCTGAGGGGTTATCATTTTGAGTCTGGACGATGATGATGCAATTTCCTTCCCCACTGCATCAAAGATTACCGCTTTGCACATGGAACCACCATTATCAATACCCATAAAGTAAGTTGGCATGCTGTTCCTCCCAATTAAATTATTTTGTCAAACTTTGATCTAATGAATTCATTAGCGAAATTCAGCTGATATTGCCAATCATGATTACCTGTATACCAAAACTCACTCACAAATATTCTTACGCCCAGGTCAAAAGCGATTTGTATTGCATTCAGGAAATCTACATGTCCATTACCATAAGGAACTTCCCTGTAAATTCCCGTAACAGTTTCCTTCAGGTGCAAAGCAACAAGGTGACCTGCTGCGGATCTCAGATCATCTGATATATTATGGCCATAAAGTACAGCGGCATTGGTAATATTCCCCAGGTCGGGATAAACCTGAAGATAGGGTGAATTGATCCGATCGACATAATGCATCGCTTTCCCAACTGTATTCATGAATTCTGTTTCCATGGTTTCAAACGCAAGCGTAACACCTTTTTTTGATGCCATTTCTGAACTCGTTCTCAGGCTTTCCAAAAACAGGTTCTTTGTATTATCATTGGTTGGCTTGTAAAACTCATCGTAACCTGCAATCTGAATGATTCTTATACCTGTATCAGCAGCGAAATCTATTGCATCTGACATGATTTCCATACCTTTGGCTCTTGTTTTATCATCCTCACTTCCAATAGGATACTTTCTATGACCGCTTAAACACATAGTCATTATTTTGGTACCCGTCATCCAGGTTGATTCGACAAGATCCTCTCTCTTCTCCTTATTCCATTTCAGCCGGCTGAGCTTTTCATCCGTTTCATCAATACTGATCTCCAAAAAATCAAAGCCTGCCTTTTTTGCTTCCGTCAGCTTTTCTTTGATCGACAGGGAATTGGGCATTGATTTCTCATATAGCCCCAGAAAATATTCATTCATCTAATTAGTTGTTTCAATTGAAATGGGCGTAATTATTCACCACGGAGACAGGGATCACGGAGTTGCACGGAGTTCAACAGAGTTTAAGTTTTAGGCAACATTGCAAACTCTTTTGTAACAAGCGATACCAATTGTTCTTTATTATTTTTGATCAATCATCTCCGTGTTTCTCTGTGTTCTCCGTGTCTCCGTGGTTTATTCTTTCTTGGGCACATCCGGGTTATTCGGTCCAAAATGTTTAAGCATAACCATGGGTTCGAACTGGCTGTTATTGGTTATTTTCACGCCATTCCTGGCCGCATCCTCAGAAACAAAATACTCGTCTGAACTGGCCTGCCCAAATCTTAAGATGACTGCGGTTTCCGCGTCATAAACCCCAAATTTACCATAACCCTGAATAATAATACATCCATAGGCTGCCTGATCTTTTATGGTGACAGTTTGTCTTGGGTGAATGGTGAGTTCCTTAGCAGCAATATATTCATTGCCATATACAATCCATTTTTCGACGTAACCGTCACCGGATTGAATTTTTATGGGTGGTCTGAAATATTTTTTCCTGTAGTTTGGGTCTATATTCTTTTCCCAGTCCATAAGGCTTATCACATAATCAATATCCCGTTTCCGGTCATCGGGACAATTTTCCACGAGAAATTCAAACGGATATACCTCGTTTGAGGTGATATTCTCATAAACCGAATTCACATCACTGTTCCATTGAGGTTCGTAGGTCAGATAGGAACCGGGGGCATGCACAACTCCGGGGGGAGTATACCAGCCCGTGCCTAGTTCAATGCGATAAGCCCTGGATAATTCGGTAATCCGGGTATCCCCTTTTTCGTAATTGAGCAGTCTTTCCTTAACCATTTCTTTGGTTACATCCGGATCAAAACCAAAATAGGTATGAGGAAATTCACCCGGGTAGTTGTTCATTTGCGGAGGATAATAATATGCTTCGGGCTTACCCAATTTTCCCACCCGTTTGGCCGCTTCAAAACCGAGATGAAGGTGATGAAACAAGGGAGCCTGGAAATCGAAAAATTTGGAATACATAGGCCATGTACCATATTTACTGAAAAGTTCCTTACCGATGATGGATTCCTTTAATTCATCCACCGTATTCTTTAATGTGAATTTTTGTTCCAGTTTCTCGGAAAAAGGTAATACGTAGCTCATGCCTTCATCTTTGGGGGCCAGTTCTCCGTTCATGGCAGGGATTACAGAAGAAAACCACCGTTCCTTTATCGAGCCTCGTTTGGTACCCAGGGCATAATAATCATGAGGGTGCAACCTCAATCTTAAGCCTGCTTTGCTAAAGCGGCGAGGTACAAAAACAGGTATCAATCGTAAAATACCTTTACCTTGTTCAAAGGTTTCTTTTATCAATTTAATTTCTGACATAACCTTTTTTATTTATGATTAATTACTCTGCCAATTCAGCCGTTACGGCCACAATGCCAAACGCCGGCATAACACCCAGCACTTCAAAAATCAAATAATCGAGTTCTCCCGGCTTATTCAGATTGATCTCAATAATGTTCATCACGCATGATTCAGTAACTACAGGCAGACTTGTTGACCACCATTTGGGCTGCGGAAAGGCAGGTGGTTTACCTTCTTTCCAGTCAGGCATATCCGGACCCAATAACGGCAACAGCTCAAACCGGTCGGGTCGTGGTTCCCGGTAGGAGGCGAAGCTGGTGGGATTTTTGTCTGGCACCCAGTAATCCACATCACCCGGATAATTCAACGTCCGTGTATATACAATTTCTTTATTGTCATAGGCAGTAATACGGGCAACGGTTGAAAATATATTATGGTTATCCACAAAGGGTATTACCAGCAGGTAAAGCTTCTTATATTTCTTCCTTCCGAGGTCAAGTTTATAGGAAACCTTCCCCGCCAGATGGGAAACCGGGATAAATTGACATCCGGGTATTTGAAATTTCAGTCCCGGGATCTGCCCTGCCTCAATTTCATTTACGTTTTTTAGCGCCCACATGGGTTTTGGCCAGCCATAGTTTGTAAACGTAAAAAAGATGTGAGGAAATCCGGGCATTATTCGAATGGTATTCCATAGCGTATCTGCCATCAAGTCCTTCGCCGGAAGTTCAATGGGAACAAACCGCGGGGTATTTTCCGGATTCTTCAGCGTGAAATGCACATCAACCGGAGTCTCACCCGGCAGGGTGAAAGATGCAATATTATCACCGGCCGAAAGCCCTGAATATGATGGAAGCGGAATGCTAATCAGCTGATCTGACCGGGAAGGGAGGCTGACCGGGATCAGGAAATGGGTATTGGCTGCAGTAATACCTGCTTCTCCCGCAAAGGATTCATCTGTGTTATTTCTTACCCTCACCTGCAGTGAAATCCCATTGTCTGTCTGTTTTGGAATTCCGGCAGAAGCTGCTTCAAATCTCGGCAAAATATTCATATCCACTGCAGCAATAAAGGGCAGTCCATCCGGAGTGCGGCAATCCATAAAAAAGGTGCGCCTTGAAAAATTAAGCACCCCGAGTTGATTGAATGACATATACGGGTCGAGTAAACGCGTCTGGACTTTTGATGAGAAGGAGGAGGAAGAATTTGTAATGATATTTTCCAGTACGCCATATCGATCCATTACCCGCTCAATGGTGGCTCCTTCCACTGAAACCTCCAGTTTTTCTCCGGCTGCAATAGAATGCGGTGCATTAACTTTGTAGTTAACCGGTTCAAATTCAATGTTCAGTGCAGATTTTGCGACATTTGGCACATCAAAACAGAGTACCATGTGATTAACACCCGGAATTATGGTATAGTGAACTTCTTTATTATTTACCGTGCACTTCATAATTTTTGATACCGGAAGTCTCCACCTGACTTTCAGCGTTAAATCCTTTGAGGTGGCAAGTATATATTCGATGTGGTTTTGCTTCCTGGAATAATTTACCTTGAAATCAGGCAGGTTAAGTTTCGCATAAGGCCAGTGGTCAGGAAGCGAGGGTGAGATCTCCACATACCCCTCAGGAGTATTAACATTAATCCCGAACAGCGCTTCCGTCACGGCTACCAGGTATAATCCTGCCGGTGGAGTAAAATAGGCCGGTGTGGGTTCGGGACCGGTTTCGGGCCAGGAACCCCGGTGGTTAATGTCCTGCGCCCAGTCAGCCATGGCCTTCAGCGGACGCCATGTCTCGTTGTTCAATCCCGATTTGGAAAAACCTGCGGCTGCCCAGGGTTGCTGGGCTTCACCGCACTGCATTCCCCAGGTACAGGCAATACCGGTGGCATGCCATGGAAAGTTGTTGGAAAGGTATACGGCACCGTTTTCTCCTGTAAGACGGTCTCTTAGATGGCGGAGACCGGAATATTTATCATATTCATCAACAAGGTCATATATAATGGGATAGAGATAGGTCTGGTACTGTCCATCGGGCATTATCAGTCCGGTTGGATCCTTATAATAGCCAAATCTACCCAGGTCGTTCATCCACAATTCCTTGTAAAGCTTGCCGTGAACCATTGCAGTCTTGTTAAACCACAATGATGACGTTACAGAATCACCGGCAAATTTTGAAAGTTCTGCACGCGTCATGAACATGTTATACAGTTCCATGGAGGGAACCGAACCGTTGTAAGGATTTCCCAGAAAATCCTCCTGGTTTCCGATCTGAAGGCCCCATGAGGGCAGAAAATCCCCATCCTTGTCATATTCTGTCAATGTTTGACCGATGACAGTATCCATATACGGAATGATTTGTCTGGCAAACTCCTTGTCGCCGGTATAATTGAGATAATGGCGGACCTGCCACACCCAATACGAATTGGACCCTCCGAAATCCCTTTTTGTCGCCTTATTGGGCATAAACTGGGGAACGGCTCCATTTTTCAGCAAATTTTGAGCATGTTCCATAATGCTCGACCGGGACCGGTCGGGTTGGCCGATCAGGTCAGCAGCAGCACCGACCTGCATATGCCACAGAGCCAGCCAGTGATGGAGACATTCTCCCCAGCCAAAAGGCTCGAACCAGCTGTATTCCAGATTGTAGAGCGCCGAGGCAAAAGCCTGGTTCATAACCGGTTCCGGTGTTTCGAGTGATGTTTTATAAAGTTCATCATAATATTGTTTAACCCGGGTTCTCTCTGCAGCCACATTTATTTTTCCCAGGTCCTGCATATCACCGGCATGATCTGAAAAAACAGCCAGCACATTTCCTGAACCTTTGGACATGCGAACATAGGCCTGCGTGTATTGATCAGCAATTTTCCCGATAGTAACGGGTTCCGAACCTTTAACAACCACATTTAATCCATCCTTACCACTCAGGAAACCAATACTTTGATCGTCAATCCGGGTATAATTATCAATTGCTATAACACTGTCTCTGACCATGAATGACGTGGCAAATTCGGAATACAGATTCAGTGTTCTGCCTTTGCCGAGAAGAACCAAAACCTCACGGGTTGGAGAGGTCTGAATCTCATAAAGTGCTGCTCCTTTCCAGGTTTCAGCACCCCTGCCTATCAACAGCGGAGTAATGCGGGTGGTAATCTTCGTGTTTTCATAAGTAAATGAAGCCTCAACTCCCCCTGGAAAATCTTCTACTTTGACATTACTGTACGCAGAAGTATAAATGATCTTTCCGCCCACAGAAAGACAAGGCATAAATTTTACGAGAAAATTATAATTCTGATAATCAAATGTTTTTACAGGATAGGTCAGTACAGCTGAGCTGGGCATGGATTCTCCGGTAAATACCACGGAAAAATGGTATCCGGCCATACGCTTATTCAGCACCTGTTGTTGCTCTTGTGCGGTTGCCGAATACCCATGGGCGATGATCAGCAAAGCGATCACAAAAACCGCACAACCACCCTTACTATTTGAGTTCATACGTTTATTTTGCATTTTTTTTGGTTTTATTTGAGCTGATTGCTTTAATTGTATACTTTTCCCCCTGGAGGGCCGAAAGATCGAAATACACGAAGTTTTGGTCATGAATTTCCCTGACAGTGAAGGGCATTTTGCCTTCAATGATTTTGATTTTCTTTGTATTAAAGGGCCCTAACCTAATCTGACCCATGCGAATAGGATCATCGGTTTCCAGTGAAAATTCAAATCCGTTTTCAATCCTTTTATAGTGATAATTTACCCGTGTTCGCAAAAAAATCCCGTTCTTATCCGTCGCAATCACCGGGTAATCCTGCACTTCAATCGTTTTCCACCCAGATGGAAGTCTTGGTATTACAGTGAGACCATCAGCAGGATTCAGGTCATCCAAACCAACCAGCAATCTGCCGGCCTTCACAATTTCGGCCTGTTGTACGCAATTTCCCAGATCTGAATTCCGAAACCAGAACCTTTCTGACGGATGCATGATAACTCCTTCAGGAACAATGTAATTATAATCTGAATGATGATAGCAGAAGGCTGCGGCCTGTTCAAGGTAGCCCTTCATATCAACAGGTTCATCGAGCAATATGGCGGTTTCCGTGATGTAGCCCTGGCCATATCCCATTTGCCTGCCCGAAGAATAAGAGAAGAAATCTTCCTTTTGAGCCAGATAGGTATTATAGCAAATACCATAAAGTTCGGGATCCTGAATAGCGAGATCATAGGTATTTAAATCATTTGCAAGGAAGAGGGGTGCAAACCGCTTGTATTCCCACGTCCAGCAATCATTTGTGATATCCACGAAAATTCTTCCGTAACGTGGATGGGTAGTGGTAAACATGTTCATAATTCCTTCATACAGGTTAGCAGCATATTGATTCCAGCGGCACTCACTCGTTTTATCCCCGAATTGACCGGCAAGCTTAGCGAATGCTTTTAAACCCATGTATGCATTATAGTTTGAGAACAGGTCGAAGGAACCATATTGCTGTGTGGATGCCTCTGATTCAGAAGATAATACTTTGTCGAAGCCGCTTTCTTTTGGGTGATCCATTTGCCAGCAATACCATTCTGCAGCGTCGCGCAAAGCCTTCCAGTTTTCTTTTACCCAGTCCTTATCTACGCAATGATGCTGAATAAGCCTGTAAATGAACAGCATCATAGCCCCATGGCCATCATTTTCTTTGCCGGAAACGCTTTTCCATAAATCTTCATTTTTCAGATCGGTAGCATTTGCAATACGTTTCCAGTTAGGCTGACTAAAACGGCTCGAGGGATCGTATAACAAGCGAAGGGCCTCATTGCCAGCTTTCACCGACCGTTCGGTTTCACCCGATTCAACCACTTCCATCATGCACCGGCCGAGATCCCGTGTCCAGAGATGGGAATAGTAGCTTACAGCACTGGCTTTAAACGTACCCATCCCAATATAAATACCAAAATCAGCTAAATCACCCGATGAAGTATGCATGCCGCCCTTTTCGTCAACTTTTTTCGTCCGCATGTCATGAATATTGCAGGCGTATACATTGGTATAGATTTCAGCCAGAGGAGTTCCCGTAAATTTAACCACAGGTGCATTATAATGCTCGGGTACATGATATGGATCGGAGGCAGGAAGTTCGTCCCTGAACTGGTAAAGTCTCCTTGCCAGTTTGTCCATTGCAGAATAGTACTTTTTTTGAGCAAAAAAGCGCTCATCAGAAAGTCTCCATTCCGGGTTTACCGGTGCTGCAGCAGTCTGGCAGGTAATCGCCGTAATATAAAATCCCGCCGTACGAACATTATCGTTGCTTAATATGATCCTGCTCACTGGTTTGATCCTGGTTCTGATACCGAGAATATACTTCCCGCCTTTGACTGTATCGTTTTCCATTAATACCAGGGAAGAATCAAGCAAGGCTTTAGCGTTGCGGTCAGACAGGAAGGGCTCCGGATAAGGCCCCCAATAGGTGGTGAGATAATTTTCACTGGCTTTGGCCTTATTCAGAAGTTCATAGTTCCAGAGGTTAACCCCGAAAATGATGGGTATAACATCTACCGTAGTATCACTATAAACGATAAATATCTTTCCCAGCTGATCACCAATGAATAGCCGGTTATTGTAAGCATACCACCGCTCGGTTGGTCCCCACCAGGCGCTGGCCTCCGGTTTTTCGGTTACCATTCCGAGAAAAAAGGCAGCTTGCACTGCTTGAAGATGGTCCGTAACGATTAATGGATCCGGTGCAGACGCCAGATTAGTGAAGCCTTTATCTGTGGGAATCACCTTGAAAGGTATTCCGTGAAAATGAAGGTTTTGTGTTTTGCCCGCATTACCAGGAAGCACCTGATAAAAAGATTCCTGGGATACAACACTGCAGGAAATTTGCAAAAATATGGCCAACAACAAATTACCTGAGGTGCCTTTGAATGTTATCTTACTCATTATTGAATTTTTAGATGGATATACTTATAATATTACGGCTCTATTTGTTTAGGTTGTCTTTTGTAATCAGCTGGAAAGGGATGTAATTGACAGGGTTTACCGGTTTACCCTCACATAATTTTACGGCCAGTTCCAACGCAAGCGAACCTTGTCCGCGTGCATCCTGGAAAACGGTAGCGCATAACCGGCCTTCCTTAACCGCTCTGAGCGCATCGGGTATGGCATCGATGCCAATAACCAGGATATCATTTTGTCTGCCGGCAGCCTCAATGGCTTTTTGTGCCCCCAGTGCCATTTCATCGTTCTGGGCTATCACTGCCTGCAGCGGCTTGCCTGTTGACAACCAGTTTTCCATGAGTTCAAGACCCTGGGTCCGGTCCCAGTTACCGGACTGGTCAAAAATTATTTTTATATCCGGATGTTTTATAAGAACCTCCATGATCCCTTCGGTACGCTGAATTTCTGCCGAATGTCCGTTCGGACCCCGGATCAGCGCAATGTTTCCTTTGCCATTCAGTAACTGTGCAATATAACCGGCGGCGATCCGGCCGGCCTCCTGATCATTTGAACCAACATAAGCATCCGCTTTATCAAGGTTTACGACCACGGCATTGAGAACCACAATTGGCTTGCCTTCCCTTTTTGCAATGGATACAACCGGTGCCGATCCATACTGATCAAAAGGATTCAGGATGATGGCGTCCACATCAAGGGCCAGAAAGTTCTCAACCTGAGAAATCTGGTTTTCTGCTTTTCCCTGGCCATCCACTTCAATCAGTTTAACATTCAGTTCCCTGGCCCTTTTCCTCAGTGCATCCTGAATATTGATGACAAACTCGTTCTGAAGGTTCTGGTAGGTCACGCCAACGGTATACTTGTATTGGATTGCCGGCTGCCTGTTACAACCCTGACTAAGCATAATAATTATCAGGAAGGAAACGTATGACGTTATCTTGCTCATTATTTGATATTTAATTCGAATATGCACCCTTACCGGGGACTTTTCTTTTCCAGGACCACAGCCAATAAAATGATTATTCCTTTTACCACCAGTTGCCAGTAGGACGAGACGTTCAGCAGATCGAGGCCGTTGTTCATTACACCAATAATAAGAACTCCGACAATGGTTCCAAAAACTGAACCTACACCTCCTGTAAGCTTTGTTCCTCCGATAACCACCGCAGCAATGGCATCCAATTCATACCCCTGGCCGGTAGCCGGAGATCCTGACATAACCCTTGAGGAAAGCACAATACCTGCCAGACCTGAAAGAATACCGGCTATGGTATAAACCCAAATGATGATTTTACCGGTTATAATTCCCGATAATTCCGCCGCAGTTTTATTTCCGCCTGTCGCGTATACGTGCCTTCCAAATACAGTCTTGGAGAGGAGGAACCATCCTAAAAAGATGATAATGATGAATATGATAACAGGTAAGGGTATTCCGAGAAAATAGCCGCCTCCAATTTTGTTATAGGCATCGCTGAGTTCAATTACAGGCCGGCCGTTGGTATAAACCAGCGCGGCTCCTCTGGCAATTGTCATCATAGCCAGGGTCATTATAAAGGGGGCAATTTTCCTTTTAGCAATTATAAAACCATTTATAAATCCGCAAAGCGCGCCGGTAATCAATCCCGCAAAAACCGGTACTATCAGCGGATAATCGCCAGCATGTGCAAATGAAGCGGCGATTACTGCCGCCAATGCGATCACCGAACCTACCGAGAGATCAATGCCCGCCAGAATGATCACGAATGTCATGCCTACCGCCACAATTCCGTTTATGGATGTTTGGCGGAGAATATTCATGATATTGGTAGTCTTTAAAAATGCCGGAGATAACAACGACATAAGAACGATAAGGATCAGAAAAGCAATTAAGATCCCATAGCGTGACAAGTATTTAAAAGCTTGTTTTTGCTTCATTGGTTATAACTATTTTGACAACCTGTTCAATTCATTATGGCTGAGAGTATTTGTTCCTGGTTGAACCCGGAACGGACAAACTCCCGCGATACCTTTCCTTTCCGGAAAGCAATTATCCTGTCGCACAGTCCCATCAGTTCAGCCATTTCAGAAGAGACCATCAGGATTGACATACCCTCCATGGCCAGTTTATTAATGAGTTGGTAAATCTCTGATTTTGCACCTATATCAATACCCCGTGTGGGTTCATCCAGCAGCAGGATAGCTGGTTGGGCAAGGAGCCATTTGGCTAACACAACTTTTTGCTGATTACCCCCGCTCAGATTGCTTATTAACTGGTTCATATCCGGGGACTTCACCTGCAACTGCCGTGCAACAAAGCCAGCCGCCAGTTTTTCTTCCTTTCCATGGATTATCCCTCCGATACCGGCGAACCTGGATAAGGCTGCCAGGGTAGTGTTAAACAACACTGATCCAAGTAGATTTAATCCGGCCAACTTCCGGTCTTCAGGTACCAGCGCGAATCCGTTATTAATAGCTTCTCTCGGGGAATTGATATGGACCCGTTTCCCCATAACAAGTATGTCTCCTTCATCTGCCGGGGGAAATCCAAAAACCGATTCGATAAATTCAGTTCTGCCCGATCCGACCAGTCCGGCTATTCCCAGTACCTCGCCTTTCCTGAGAAAGAGGCTGACATCGGTAAATACATTCTTCCGCGTGAGATTTTTTACTTCCAATACTGTTTCACCCTGAATCGCTGTTCTTTCGGGAAACAATTCCTTCAGTTCTCGGCCAACCATTTTCCTGATCAATTCATCGCGGGTTATTTCAGCGGAGTTGCCGGTAAAAATCCATTTCCCGTCTCTTAATACGGTGATACGGTCGCTTATCCGGAATACCTCTTCCATTTTATGGGAAATGTAAATAATTGCAACACCCTGTACTTTAAGTCGCTGTAATATCTCAAACAGAAAGTCTGCATCGTTGGAAGAGATTGCCGAGGTGGGTTCATCCAGGATTAGAATACCGGCATTGCAAGAGACGGCTTTAACTATTTCAACCAGCTGCATTTCGGAGATACTGAGCTTTCCCATTTTCACACGGGGATCGATTTTCAGGTGAAAATCCTGAAGGAGAATTCCGGCCCGGGAATAGAGTGCATCTTTTTTGAGAATTCCCCATTTGGAGGGCTCGCGCCCGGCAAAGATATTTTCAGCAACCGTCATTTCCGGAAAATTGTTCAGTTCCTGATGCACCATGGCGATACCCAATTGCAAAGCATGCCGTTCATTTTGAATTTCCACCTGCTGTCCTTTTAAAAGGATCTGTCCGCTATCCTTTTGATAGATTCCTGCCAGTATTTTCATCAGGGTGGATTTTCCAGCCCCGTTTTCGCCTATCAGGGCATGAATTTCACCACGGCAGGCTTCCAGATTGACCTCGTCAAGAGCTAACACTCCCGGAAATGATTTTGATAATCGTTGAATTTCCAGTATGCAACTTGTGTTATCGGGATTATTCACGGATCCTTGTATTTTTTATTGTTCCACAAGTATGTGCAATCCATCCCCACTGATCACAACCGGTTGACCTGCAAGTACGACTTCAGGAGCACGAAAGGCACTGTATAGCATTGCCTTATGAACTTCCCGGTGTGTAAATTTCCAGTTGTATTCAACTGTTTCGGCAGAACCATTTACCACAACGATGGCCCTTTTGCCGGTCTCCCTGTTCCCATGCACTTTAAAAATAAGTCTTTCTGTGCTGATGCCGGCAGCTGGTTCCCCTCTCCCGGTGCCCGGTATTTCTATAATACGGGCACCCGCATTATCAAAGTAATCCCCAGTAAATATAAAAAGAGCCAGCTCACCCCTGATCCTGTTGATTTCCCGGATGTACTCCGCCAGATCGTGATAAACGGGCTGGTCAAGCGAACCCTGATAGGAATCCGGTTCAACGCAGAGAACAGCCCCGGTAAGAACCGCGCCGTTCACTCCCCGGAAGTCGCGCGGAGCACTGATATGGTTGCAGGAGGTCCATTCCGGGAATACGTATCGCAAGGTTGATATCTCATTGCGATAGGAGTTACGGTAGCCTACATCAAAATAAGGCAGGAGCCTGTCATAACCGAATTCTGATGCCATGCGGAAATCGGGATTAATTACCCTGCATTGCCCGTATAGCCGGTCAATAGCCTGTACCAGTCCCTCACACAGGGCTAAATCAGGTTTAAGGGTATTCAGCGGATTAAAGTCGAGTGCAGCTGCAACACAAACCTTGTCCATCTGGAAGCCGTCCGCGCCATCCCTGATGAGATCAAGAAACTGGTCAGCCAGGATTTTTTCTATTTCAGGGGTTATGGAAGAGCGGACATGATACCGCACACTCAAAGCTGAGCGGGCCAGTAATGTGCCTTCGCCCCATCCCATCCAGATGTTCTGTTGACCAAACTGATCCTGTTGTTTATATTTGAAGAGTTCTGTTTTATACCATTCTGTATTCTGATCAAGGATATTATAATTATTAAAAACCAGGCATTTGCCGCCGTGGTTTTCAATTGATTGCAATAATTCACGAAATCCTTCCCTGCCACCCAGCTTTTCTTCGGGCTTGTACAAAGGATAGTTCCGTTCGAGTCCGCCGTTGTTCCAGCCTATCAGCTCAAAGCAGTTAATACCAGACTTCCGTGCATCACGGGTCCATTGGTCATAGGTTTTAAAGTCAGCAATAATTTTATCCTCCGGCTGGTAGATGATGGAAGTAAACCAGGAAGATTCTTTTCTTAACCAGCTATCCGATTTATCAAACGGGAAGTGGTCAAGGAACCATTTCCTGTAAAACATGGAACCCTCGTGCCAGTCGCCCTGATGAATCCTGATGATGAATTCCCCGGACTCAAGCGATTCACCATCCTGTATAAAAGGATACCTGACATGGGAAAAGACCAGTCCCACAGGCTTACCGGCAGCCTTTTCAGGGGTCAGCCACGCATCCCTCTCCCCGCTGTTATCAGGCATAAGGTAAGTATGCCAGGTACTGAACCGGAACAGGGTGTCGTGGTATCCCAGGTAAAGTCCCGTTTCCGATTCCTCATCAAATATGTCCCACCAGGGCATCACCATTCCCGGATAATGCTGGGTCCATTCTGCAGCTTCAGCGCCCAATCCCCGGCCACCGGGGTAATTCCTGAACAAGGATATCTCATGCTTTGAATTCTGGTTATAATTGGGCGTAGCCAGCATGGCATCGCGGTTGTTACCAAAATGTGTCCAGCCACCCAGCCGGGGAAACCAGAATTCCGCCACCGGCTGATTAAAATGGTTGGTCAACCGGGCTTTGAAACTGGCATAATCCGCATGAAGAGTGATCGTGTACAACAGGTCAATAGGATAGGTTCCTTTCTCTGACGATAATCCCGAAAATTCCACGATGATTGAATTCCCTTTTTTAATAACTTGTTTAGGGATTTGCGACATACCGTCGATATAATTCGTCTGGCAATCCTTCAGGGGAAGATT
>Ga0265292_1001858_pt1 | contig 16726 bp, 24 predicted proteins | sample Munlanlewell296A_FD_189080 | JGI IMG/M metagenome (GOLD analysis project Ga0265292, IMG submission 189080) | Leachate microbial communities from a municipal landfill in Southern Ontario, Canada - Leachate well 296A | ecosystem: Engineered > Solid waste > Landfill > Unclassified | place: Canada... | reverse complement strand
TCCTTCCGCTTTCTTAATTCTGACAATGTTTCGTTTGGTGGGCGCAGAAGGGATTGAACCTTCGACCCCAGTCTTATCAGGACTGTGCTCTACCACTGAGCTATGCGCCCAAATATAACGGGGCAAGCTGTCAGCCAAAGGCAGATCCGCCTCTGGCGGAAACTATGCGCCAAAGTTCAATAGTGTAATAATCACTATTTTCACTTTATTAAATTTAACTTTTCAAAGCCCTGTATGTCAAATTGTTGTGTGGGAACTGGCCTTGCGTTTATGGTAAACACCTGCCCCAAATTTGAAACGAGAAACATAAGAAGGTAGATGCTTAACGAAAGCGTTATAAGAACCATCACGATTGCCATAACGAAAAACAACATCTGATTATTTAATTTTTCTTTTAATTCCTTGAAACTTTTCATAATAACTTTTTAACTTTACCCCCATTTTTCAATTAAAAGGCGGGGGTAAACTTTTTTTACTGACTTCGAAAAAACACCTGCCCGCGCACGCTCATAGTGCTTTTCTTTTCCTGATCACGACCTATGGTAAAATTATCAAGACGCGTGAGATAACGAAAATTTTCAAGGTTCTTTGCAAAAGCAAACAAGTTATCAAGATTGCCGGATGTATCCAAACGGAAATTGATAGAACCGAGCGAATCGCCTAAGGCGGGATTTTCTCCAGTAAATGAAAATGAGTTTGTTATGTTTGCCTTTGTCGCGAGCACTTGAAAATCGCGTGAGAGGTTAATGAGATCTTCTTCTTTCGGTATCGCGTTATTCAATACGCCAAAGTATGATTTTGCCTTTTTATTATATTGTGTTTGAAGTTGCGCGAGACGCTCAAGCGAGACCGTCTGAAGCGTCAAATTTTCGCGCGATTGTGAAAGCTCGTTTCCATATAATTTTATATTTCCAGCAAAAAGAACTAATCCCACAGAAAGCGTAATAATAATAGCGAGCGAGATTGACCCGTGTATTAAAATTCTCTTTTGAAAAGATGTCATAATAACTGGTATAATCATTTTATCACAAAATCATTAAAACAAGCCATCTTTTTAATACGGAAAGACGATGAACTATTCCCTACTCTCCTTAGGGAAACGTCGTCGTGCCCAAAGTCGCTTTTTTGTAGAGGCGTTCTTCCGGATAAAAATGAAATATGTATTGCTGTTGTTGGCACCAGAAAAGCAACGCGCGACGGACTTATAACGGCGAAAACAATTTCCTATGATCTTGCGGAAGCTGGAGCGTGTGTTATAAGCGGACTTGCGCTTGGCATTGATGGGGCGGCGCATGAAGGCGCTCTCGCGGCTGGCGGGAAAACATACGCCGTGCTTGCAAATGGATTAGATTCTATTTATCCACGCCAGCATGAAAACTTAGGAGAAAAAATTATTGAATCGGGAGGCGGACTTATTTCAGAATATCCCGAAGGCACTCCATCGCTTCCCCACCAGTTTTTGGAACGCAACAGAATTGTAAGCGGTATGTCTATTGCTACTGTCGTCATAGAAGCTCCGGAGCGATCCGGCTCGCTTGCGACCGCGCGGCTCGCGCTTGAAGAAGGAAGAGATGTGTTTGTTGTTCCCGGACCCACTTCCAACAGAAACTATCGCGGGTCTCATTTTCTCATTCGTGAGGGCGCGCGACTTGTTACGTCGGCCAGCGATATACTTGGAGATCTTGGTTTTGAAATAAAAAGAAAAGAACCCGAACTTACCGACATACAAACACTTGTTATGAACGCGTTAAAAGATCGCGCGGCGTTTTCAGTTGACAAGATAAGCGAATTCACTAAACTTGAAGCGCGAATTGTGTCAAGCGCGCTGACATTTCTTACGCTTGAAGGATTAGTAGAAGAAAAAAACGGAGAATTTAAATTAAAAGAATAGTAAACCCCGTTAGAAGTGGGACGCGGATACGAGAATTTGTTAATTAAATACGGTAAATTTACTTGATTTATGCCATTATACACTTGCAAGCAATAACAGAAAAGCGTCCGCGATTTCCAATGGGGTCAACCCCGTTAGATATTTTCTTTTTTTTGGAACAATAATTGATTCATTATTATCTAACGGGGTAAATTAAGAATTACGATAAATGATAAATCACATAAAATTTTTCAACAAGTTTAAAATTACAAGATAAGTAGTGGGTCTAATAAATATTATGAAATTAGTAATTGTAGAAAGCCCAACTAAAGCAAAAACTATAGGAAAATATCTTAAGGGTAAATATGAAGTCCGCGCCAGCGTTGGACATATTCGCGATCTTCTAAAAAATAATAAAAAAGCAATAGATATAGAAAATGGTTTTATTCCGCGTTATGAAATAACAAAAGGAAAGGAGGGAATTGTGCGTGAACTTAAAGATCTCGCCGACAAAACCGACGAGGTCTTGCTTGCCACCGATCCCGATCGTGAAGGCGAAGCAATCGCTTGGCATATTGCCGAAGTTCTCGGATTAAAGGACTCTCCAAAAAAACGCGTGAAGCGCATTGTATTTCATGAAATTACCGAATCTGCCATACAAGAAGCGCTTAAACATCCGCGCGATATAGATAAAAATCTCTTGAAGGCCCAGGAAGCGCGCCGTGTTTTAGATCGTCTTGTTGGATATGATTTGAGCGGACTTATTTGGAAAAAAGTTCGCTATGGACTTTCCGCGGGGCGCGTGCAATCTCCCGCGCTTCGCATCGTTATGGAACGTGAGCGTGAAATTCGCGCGTTCATACCAAAAAATTATTGGATTGTTACCGGAACATTCAAAACACAACATAACGCGCGTTTGATATTAACATGCAATGAAGAACTAAAAACAGAAAAAGAAACCGAACGAATTATGCAAGCGGGACGCGCGGCGGGCGCGTGGAATATTTTTTCCATAAAACAAACAGAAGTTAAACGTTCACCACGCGCTCCCTTTATTACCTCAACACTCCAACAGACAGCGAGCTCTCGCCTGGGATTTTCGCCATTTAGAACAATGTCTGTCGCGCAAAAACTTTATGAACAAGGACTTATAACTTATATGAGAACGGATAGTACCATAATAAGCAGTGTTGCCTTGGGACAAATATATGGAGAAATTGAACGCGCGTATGGTAAAAACTATTTGTCTCCGCGAACATATGTCGCGCGCAGCAAAAACGCGCAGGAAGCGCATGAGGCAATTCGCCCAACACACATTTCAGCCCATAACGCGGGAACGGCAGAAGAGCAAAAAAAATTATACAAACTTATCTGGGAACGAACGATTGCCTCGCAAATGTCGGACGCAAAAACTCTCCGAACAAAAATTTCCGCGAATATTGACGAGAAAAAAACCATTCCTGATTTTTCAGTAACTGGATCAATTATCATTTTTGACGGCTGGCTCAAAGCCGATCCGCGAGCGCGCGGAGACGACGTGGAAATTCCTGAAGTAAAAGAGGGAGAGATTTTAAAACTTCTCTCGCTTAATTCCGAAGAAAAACAAACTGAACCACTATCACGATATACGGAAGCGGGGCTGGTAAAAGAACTTGAAAAACGCGATATTGGTCGTCCGAGCACTTATGCCTCAATTATAAAAACACTCATCGCGCGCGAATATGTGGAAAAAGACAAAAAAGTGCTCGCGCCAACCGATACCGGAGAAGTGGTAAGCGCATTTCTTGAAGAAAACTTCGCAAACTATATCAGCGACTCATTTACCGCCGAAATGGAAAATGAACTGGACGAAATATCTGAGGGGAAAAAAGAGTATGAAAAAACACTTTCTGATTTCTATACGCCATTCAGTAAGGATGTAAAATCAAAAGAAAATATTGAAAAAATTACAAATCTTGGCGATGCTGACGGAAAATATGTATGTCCTATTTGTAACGGACCAATGGTTATAAAATTAGCGCGCACGGGAAAATTCCTAAGCTGCAAAAGATTTCCGAAGTGTGTCGGCGCGAGAAAACTTGACGGCACAGAGCTTGAAGGACCAAAAGAAACCGGCGAGAAATGTCCGAAATGCGTCGATGGGAAACTTGTTGAACGCGAGGGACGATTTGGAAAATTCATTTCGTGCAGTAATTATCCAAAGTGTAAATACATTAAGCAGAGCGAAGAAGAACAGGCAAAAAAGAAAACAGGGGTAAAATGTCCGGTTGATGACGGGGAAATTATTGAACGCAGAGGACGATTCGGGACATTTTATAGCTGTTCTAATTATCCGAAATGTTTATTTATTATAAAATCTAAACCAACCGGAAATATCTGCCACGAATGCGGTTCATTAATGATGCAAGGCACAAAGACAATCCCCGAACGATGTTCAAACAAAAATTGCGTAAATCACAATCCTCATAAAAAATCCCAGAAGTAACTGGGATTTTTTAATTTTTAAGATTTCTACTTTGCAACTTCTTCACTTCCACATACTAACTTCTAACTACGATTCTTCCGCTCTCTCGTTGTTTTTGACTCAATTTTTTTGAATATCTCATTTTAGTTGTTTGTTGTCGGTTGTTTGTTGTTAGTTATTAGTTACTTCGTCAGTACTTCATATCCGTCTTCCATAATGAGCACCGTGTGTTCAAAATGCGCGGCTAAACTTCCGTCATATGTCTTAAAACTGTCATCATCATCCTGAATGATGTGTGATGTTTTTGTGCTTATCATCGGTTCAATAGCAATCACAAGACCGGGTCTTAATTCCATTCCCTTCCCCCTTTTTCCATAATTATTTACTACAGGATCTTCATGTATCTCAAAACCAACTCCATGCCCTGTTAATCCACGCGCAATATGAAATCCGGCCTTTTCAACTATATATTGTATTGCATAGCCGATGTCGCCTAAATGTTTACCGGGAATACATTCTTTGATGCCTATTTCAAGGGCCATTTTTGTTGTTTTTATGAGCTTTTCCGCTTCTTTTGATATTTTGCCGACCCCTACGGTAATTGCCGCGTCAGTAAAATATCCATGATATTTTACCCCGGCGTCTAAACTTAAAATATCGCCATCTTTCAGAATATATTTTGTAGGAATACCATGCACAACAACATCGTTTACTGACGCGCATATTGACGCGGGAAACGCGTGGCCGCTTCTCTCAGGACGATATCCTAAAAATGCCGGCTCGGCCCCCGCGTCATAAATAAAATTACGCGCTTTGTTATCAAGTTCTTTTAATGTTACTCCAACATTTGTTTCGTTGCCAAGCATTTTTAAAACAGACGCAAGAATTTTTCCTGAAATACGAAGTTCCGCGATATCTTTCTTATTTTTTAATTTTACACTCATGAGAGCTTCAGTTTTTTCACAATCTTTTCAGAAACCTTATACGGCGCTTTTTCTCCGTCTATTTCAACAACTTTAAATCCGGCCCTTTTCATACGTGACACGATTGGATATGTTCTGTTTTTATATTCAACGAGACGCACTTTTATTACTTCAGGATTATCAAGTATCCGCGTACGAAGGTTTCCTCCGCAAAACGCGCACGTTTTTATTCCATGATGCGTTGCCATAATTTGTAGTCCGCAAACAGAACAAATAAGACGCCTGCTGTTCCTATTCGCGCTCGTGCCTTTTTTAATTTTAAGCAACATAACAAAAACATTTTTCTTCCCAAATTCTTTTTCAAGCGTTTCTACAAGCCCTTTTATTTTTTTTTCTCCGAATGCTTCATAAACAGTGCGAGGAGATCCGCTATATACGATATTGTAACCGGATTTCGCAACTTTTTTTGTAACAGAACTGCTTATTTTTAAAGTCCACGCGGGGTCACATAACATTCCATTGTCAAAATTTTTACGTTCTCTTTTCAGCACAGCATCACTATCGGCTAATTTTGAGTGAACAAGACGTTCAATATAACGACCTGAATCAAAATGAATAAAATCAAAATTACGCTCTAAAAGTTCCGCCTGTGTTCCTTTCCCCGACCCTGGGGGGCCATATATAATAACCGCTTTCTGATTATCTACTTTTTTCATATATACATCATAAAATAAAAAACTATCTTTACGCCATATTGACATTTTATAACTTTAGGTGTACAATGTATTCAGAGTTTTTAAATAATTTAAGTTGTTTTAACAGTCTTATTCATCATATTTTTCATCTTTTTTGCCAAAGCTTCTGAAATGGCTAAAATGGCAATAAAAAAGATTGAAAATAATTAACTAAAAATCCTCGCAATATTGCGATGATTTCTTTTTTTTAAAATTTGAAATTTAGAATTTATTTTAAAATTAAAAATTAAAAATTAAAAATTTTTTATATTATCCCCTCGTACTCTCTCACGGTGAGCTGGGACTCAATTTGCTTGTATACCTCAAGCGCGACCGCAACAACAATAAGAAGCGCGGTACCTCCAATCGTAAACGCTTTAATGCCGGTAGCAAGTTGCATAAGGTTCGGCAAAATCGCGATAAGTCCCAAAAATAGCGCTCCGAAAAATGTAGTTCTACGTACAACTTTCGCAATTATTTCGGCGGTTGCTTGTCCTGGTCGGATACCCGGTATAAATCCTCCGCTTCGCTGGAGATTTTTTGCAATCTCCTGTGGATCAAACGTAACCGCGGTATAAAAATATGTAAAAAGAAACACCAATACAAAATAGATTACGCCATACAATATTTGATTATTGAAAAGGCCGGTAACAATCGCGTTGAGTTTCAAAGAAAGCGATGGTGAGAAAATTGCCGCGGATTGGGCGACAAATTGTGGAAAAAGCAAAATGGAAATTGCGAAAATAATCGGTATAACACCCGCCTGGTTCACGCGAAGAGGAAGATATGTTGAAACGCCTCCATAGAGTTTATTTCCACGAACTTGTTTGGCATATGTAACTGGTATTTTACGCTCACCTTCATTTACGTATACCGTGCCGGCAATAATAACAATAGCAACAATTGCAAACGCGATAAGCATTGAAGGATTATAGTTATTCAAAAATACAGAACTTATTACCTGCGGAATACCGGCAACTATACCCGCCAAAATAAGCAAGGAAATTCCGTTTCCTATCTTATATTCGGAAATAAGCTCTCCAATCCACATCAAAAGAACACTGCCGGCGGTTATGATAATTACGTTGCCTATTATTCCTGAAAACGCGAGACGCGGAATCACTCCTTGTGAAATTAAAAGATTTAAGAATCCGTATCCCTGAAGCACCGCCAAAGGAACGGCGAGCCAACGTGAATATCTGTTGAATTTTGCCTGACCCTGCGCGCCTTCTTCATAATATGCTTTTTTAAGATTGGGAAACACGATAGTCAGAAGTTGCATAATAATCGTCGCGGTAATATACGGACCGACTCCCAACATAATAATTGAGAGTGTACTCAGTCCCCCACCTGAAAAGATATTTAAGAAACTAAACAATTGGTTTGAAGAGAAAAATTCTTGTAAGCGTAATGGATCCACGCCTGGAATTGGAATTGCGGCAAGTAATCTAAATATAAAAAGCAAAAATGCCACCATAAGCACCTTTTTGCGTAAATCATGAATTTTGAAAATTTTTAAAAACTTTTCCATAATAGAAATTATTTTTTTACACTTCCTCCGGCAGATTCAATCTTTTTCTTCGCGCTTTCAGAAACCTCAATTTCTTCAATTGTAACTGCGCTTTTTATTTCTCCTGTCCCCAATACTTTTACAGGATCTGTAAATTTTTTGATTACTTTCTTTTTCAAAAGAATATTTCTATTGATAGCTCCATTTTCTACAAAACGATCAATGTCTTTTATATTGATAACAAACGTTTGAGAACGCGACGATTTATTTTTTACTCCGCGAAGTTTCGGGAGACGTTGAATAAGATCTCGTTCCGCGGGACGTATTCTGTGTCCCGATCGCGCTCGCTGTCCCTTTTGACCACGGCCCGAATACGTTCCGCGTTTTCCACCGCGTCCAACGCGTTTTATCGGTCTTTTCTTTTGATTTTTAGTAATGGTATGAATATACATAGTTTTTATTTCTTCTCTTCGCTTATACGAATTATTGATTTCATATTATTCAACGCTTTTAAAGTGGCTTTGGCGTTTGCAATCTTATTTTTTGTTCTCCCTAAAATTTTTGCCGAGATATCTTTTACTCCCGCGAGTTCAAGCACAATGCGACACGATCCCCCGGCGATAAGACCATGTCCTTTTGCGGCCGGCTTAATACGAACACGAGCCGCGCCAAACTTTGCTTCAACATCATATGGAATGGTTCTGTTGTCCACAAGCGGCACATGTATAAGATTTTTTTCTCCCTGACGTTTTGCTTTCTGAACAGCCGAAGCGAAATCAAGGCCTTTAGCAACCCCAAGACCGACGCGTCCTTTCATATCTCCTACCACAATAGACGCTCTGAAACTAAAGCGTTTTCCTCCCGCCATTACGCGAGTAACACGACGCACTTCAAGCACGTTGTCTTTAAATTCGCTTCTTGGCGCTTTTGAAATAATTCTTTTCATAATATTTAAATCTGTAATCCTCCTTCACGCGCTGATTCAACAAGCGCTTTTACGCGACCATGATACCTGTAAGGTCCCCTATCAAAAACCACTCTTTCTATACCCGCCCTTTTAGCGCGTTCGGCTATTATCTTTCCAACATAGCGCGCTCCGTCAATTTTTTTCTCTCCTTTCTTAGATTTTTCCTCATATGACGAAGCGGTAGCAAGCGTTATATTCTTTGTATCATCAATAAGTTGCGCGGACGTATATTTATTGCTTCTAAAAACAGAAAGGCGCGGACGTTCCGAAATACCCGTAATACGCTCTCGTACGCGTCGCGCTCTTCTAATTTTTTTTGCATTATATTTTTTTCTTGGATTCATCCCGTTAGAAACATGGGGCATGCGCGCTTCCATGTATGTAAAATAAGACCTTTACTTGTAATATATTTGTGGTGTTAAATTTCATTTTCATAATATAATATTTTTATTGCCTCCAACGGGATTCGTATTTTGGTTATTTCTGACGGGATTCATACGATTATTATGCCCCGGCTTTTGCCGCTTTCTTTCCAACCTTTCTTTGAATTATCTCATTAGAATAATGAAATCCCTTTCCTTTATATGGCTCCGGTTTTTTAAACGCTCGTATTTCCGCCGCGACTTGTCCGACAAGTTCTTTATTAAATCCGCGAATTTTTAAAATGGTGTTTTTTTCAACTTCAAATGAAATTGTATCGGGCTTCTGATATTTTACTGGATGAGAAAATCCCAAACTTAAGTTAAGATTTTCTCCTTCTTTTGTAATACGGAAACCAACACCCTCCAAGATAAGCGTCTTTTCAAATCCAACAGTAAGACCGCGTACCGCGTTTGCGACAAGCGCCCTTGTTGTTCCCCAATTACTTCGCGACTGTTTTGATTTTCCGGTAAGCTCAAACGTTAACGTACCATCTGTAAGCACCGGTTTCACCCCGCGCAAAAGCAACGGCTTCATCTCTCCGTTTTTGCCTTTTACGATGATATTCTTTTCCCCGATTTCAATCGTAATGCCTTCTGGAATTGTTATTGGGTTTTTTCCTACTTTAGACATAAAAATAATTACCAAATTTCAAATAAGAGCTGTCCTCCTATTTTTTGTTTTCTTGCTTCTACTCCGGCCATGATTCCCTTAGAAGTTGAAACGACAAGGACGCCGTAATTTCCTTTTACCCTCTTAAAATCATCATACCCGGCGTAACGCCGTAGCGATGGTTTACTCAAAAATTTAATCCCTCGTATTGGATGCGCGACATTACATTCAATTTCTATCACGCGCTTATATGATTTTCCTTTTACGTCGGCTTTTTTAATAAAACTGTACATTTTTAAAACCTCAAGTACGCCTTCATCCATTTTTGAAAAACGCACCTTAAAGGATTTTTTACCCGCCATCTGGGCATTTTTAATTTTAGTTAATAAATCTATATACATGATATGAAAATTACAAATGACAAATGACAAATGACAAACTAAACACGGATGACATAGTGTCAGATGCTTTGTTGTTGTATTCCTTTTGATATTTGGATTTTGTCATTGATTTGAAATTTGAGCTTTGAAATTTAATTTATCTAACTTGCTTTCCTCACTCCGGGAATATGCCCCTTGGAGGCCATTTCTCTGAAGCAGATGCGACACATATTAAAATCTCTCATATATCCGCGCTTTCTTCCGCAACGAAAACATCGGCGAACTATACGCGTACTAAATTTTGGTTTCTTTTGCGCTCGTGCTATTACTGATGTTTTTGCCATGATTTTATAAATGAAAGTTTGGTAGTCAAAAATTATTTACTTACGCGCTCTGATTTTTGAACCAACCTTTTCAATGGTACCCCAGAATTCCTATAAAAATCAATTGCCCCCTCTCTCTTTTTGATACGAGGAACACAGGTTATCTGAATACCAAAAGCAATTTTTGATTTCTCAATATTTATTTCAGGAAACACGTACTGATCTTTAAAACCGACATTCAAATTGCCATTTGCGTCAACATTTTCAATATTAAGCCCTCGAAAGTCCCTTACGCGAGGAAACACGACAGCGACAATGCGTTTTAGAAATTCATCCATACGCATCCCGCGAAGCGTTATCTGTAAACCAACAACTTCGCCTTCTCTAATTTTAAATCCGGCGATTGATTTTTTCGCCTTTCTTTCCGCGGGTTTCTGCCCTGTAATAATCGCGAGCTCGCGCTCAATTTCAGGGAGAATTTTGTCATCAAAATTCGGCTGATTTCTTAGTTTTCCAATTCCAGCATTGATAACGATTTTCTCCAAAAACCGCGCCATAATGTATTTATTTGTTTTTTTAGTATCAGAAGCAACCATAATTTTTAATTATTTTATTATTGAAACATCACATTTTTTGCAATAACGAATCTTCGTGTCGCCATCAAAACGCGACCCAACACGTGTCGTTTTTCCACAATGCGGACAAACAAGCTGAATATTCGCAATTGTTATTGGACGGGCAATTTCAACGGTCTGCCCCTTTTCTCCCTGTCGTTTTGGCTTTATATGCTTTTTATAAACATTCAATCCATCAACAGTTGCTTTCATATCGTCCGTATAAACACGAATAACCTTGCCGGTTTTCCCCGCATCTTTTCCTTTCATTATTTTCACTATGTCTCCTTTTTTTATTTTTGCCATAATTTTATAAATTTCGCGGTGAAACATTTTAGGGCTTTTCACTTGAATGTTTTAACCAAGCCATTACACCAATTCTTCGGCAAGCGATACTATTGTCTTATATCCCTTTTCTTTTATTTCACGCGGGATTGGACCGAAAATACGCGTTCCCTTTGGTTCTCCCTTATCAATCAAGACAACCGCGTTATCTCCAAAACGAATATATGATCCGTCAGAACGGCGCGTTGGAGCGCGATGACGAACAACAAGCGCGCGAACAATATCTTTTTTCTTAACCTGTTTGCGAGGTTCGGCTTTTTGTACAGAGGCGACAATAATGTCCCCGATACGCGCGTATCGCTTCCTACTTCCGCCAAGTACGCGAAAACACCGAACGGTTTTTGCTCCGCTGTTATCGGCAACTTTTAATATTGACCGTTCTTGTATCATAAAATTTGGTATTTAGTATCTAGTATTTAGGAAGAAATAAATTTTAATCACCTAAATTCTATATTCCATTTTTTAAACTCTCCCAATAATTATCCAGCGCTTTTCCTTTGAGAGAGGTCTCACTTCTCGGATTACCACCTTGTCTCCGACTTTATATTCATTTTTCTCATCATGGGCCTTAAAGCGTTCTGTAACCTTATAATATTTATCGTATCGGATATGTTTTTTTAAACGCTCAATGGAAACGACGCGTGTTTTATTCATTTTATCTGAAACTACTGTGCCTGATAATTTTCTCATTAGTATTATTTTGAATTATTTTTTTGTTCTTTTTCTATCGTGCAAAGACGCGCGATTTTAATTTTACAATCTCGGATCTCCTTAAGATTCTTTACCTTTCCAGAAGCAAGATCAAAACGAAGATTGTTTAAGCGCATGCGAACTTCCCTTACTTCTTTATGAAGTTCCACGGGAGATTTACCTCTATACGTTTGTAATTCTTTTTTGTCCATATGTCAATTGTATTACTATTTATTTCACAATAACTTTTGTCTTTACGGGAAGCTTATGACCCGCTTTTCGAAACGCCTCCCTAGCCTCTGCCTCGGAAACTCCCCCAATTTCAAAAAGCACTCTTCCCGGTTTTACAGGAAACACGTACCCAACAACTTCTCCTTTTCCTCCTCCAAGTGTAACTTCGGGAGGAAGTTTTGTAACGGGCTTGTCGGGAAAAATTCGTATCCATACGCGCCCTTCGCGCTTTAATGAATGAGAAATTGTTTTTCTAACAGCTTCAATTTGACGAGCGCTTACCCATGCCGCCTCTAATGACTGAATGCCAAATTCACCAAAACTCACTTTCGTGCCACGCGTCTCAACTAATCTCTTTCGAGATCGTCCTTTTTGTTGTTTTCTGTGCTTTTGTTTTTTTGGTTGTAGCATGATAATAAATTAAAATGTAAATATCAGAATGTAAAATTGAAATATTACTTTAGAACGAATTTTAGAATTAGATAATTTTTCCGCCACGGGTGGATCCGCTCTCGGCGGAGAGCTTTGCATTTTTAATTTTAATTTTTTCCGCCTCCGCCTCCGCCAAAGGCCGATCCTCCTATGGAGGAAAAGGCGGATCCTCCTCTGGAGGAAAAGGCGGATCCGTCTTTGACGGAAATTTTTGAATTATCAAAGACCTCGCCTTTATAGATCCATACTTTTATTCCCACCGTTCCATATGTATTAAATGAAGTGGCGGTTCCATAATCAATATCCGCGCGAAGCGTTTGAAGCGGCATCTTCCCAGCCGCAAGAGAATCGTGACGAGAAATTTCTGCCCCATTCAGGCGACCGGAAACTTTTAATTTTGCCCCTTTTACGTCCCTGTTTTGCATCGCAAATTCAAGCTGACGCTTTATTACTCTACGATATGGCTGTCTTCGTTCTATCTCAGAAGCAACTGTTTGAGCAATAACTGCCGCTGAAATTTCAGTTCTCTTTAATTCTTCAATTGTAAGGTTTAACAAAAACTTTTTATCAAAATTATTTTTTTTTCTTAGTTTTACAATTATCTTAAGCAAATTAGATTTCAATTCTTCTATTCCCTTTCCTCCGCGTCCAATAATAAGTCCCGGTTTTGCCGCTTGTATAATGACACGAATATTTTCTCCAGTCCGTTCAATAGCAAATCCCGCAATCCCCGCGGATAAAATCTTTTTATAAACAAAAACGCGAATCTCATGATCCTCTTGAAGATAAAAATTAAGAGATCTCTTAAAGAACCATCTGCTTGACCACGGTTTTGTAATTCCTAATCTGTATGAAAATGGATTAACTTTTTGCGCCATAGATTTTTATATTACCTTCCTACTAAATATTTTTGGTATAATTCCTTTTTTAGAAGTCGGCTTCTCGCCACTTACTTTTTTTATTTCCGGTTCTTTGCGTGTTTCCACTGTTTTTTTCTGTTTTTCTTTTTTCTCAGATTTTTCTTTCTTTTTCTTTTTCTGTATCAAAAACTTCTCCGGTGTTTGTTTTTCTGACACACCAAGCACAATGGTAATATGACTTGTTTTTTTTTCTATTTTACCCATACCTCCGCGAGCGCGGGGCATCCACCGCTTTAATCTTGGTCCGCCATCAACGCGTATTTCTTTTATAAACAAAGTCTCTGTTTCAACTTTTAAAACACTTTTTGCGTTTGCGATAGCGCTTCTTAAGAGCTTTAAAATTACGTTGCGTGATCTCTGTGGAGACGAAAACAGAACCGCTTCAGCCTCATTTACCGTCATATTTCGTATAGTATCGGCAAGCAACCTCGTTTTTCGGGGAGCAATGCGAATATATTTTGCTCGTGCTTGTGTGATTTTTTCCATATTGCGTTATATGTTATTTCTTTGATATTATTTTTTTGCCGCTGGAACGGGGCCTCCTTTTTCAATTTCTTTTTGTATTTTCCCTCCATGTCTTACAAATTTTCTCGTTGGAGAAAATTCACCAAGACGGTGGCCGACCATATCTTCATTTACACTAAATTCTATGAAATCCTTTCCATTATGAACGGCGAAAACACACCCAACCATTTCTGGTGAAATTTCAGAATCGCGAAACCATGTCTTTATGGGAGTTCTATCTTCCCGATCATGTTTCGCAATCTTTTTCAATAATCGCGGGTCAATCCAGGGACCCTTTTTTGCTGATCTACTCATAATAATTTTTATATCACAGTCACAAAGTATACCGCGATTGGCGTTGTTTTAGCAAATTATTTCTTTTTAATTCTCCTTTTCACGATAAATTTGTTTGACCATTTCTTTGGATCTCTTGTTCTTCTTCCTCCTGTTATTTTACCCCATTTTGTCTTTGGGCGACGCGTTCCTCGCTGAGTGTTGCCTTCGCCTCCTCCATACGGATGATCTCGAGGATTCATGGCTTTACCGCGAACCGTCGGACGAATACCAAGCCATCTAGAACGACCGGCTTTTCCTATTACAATAAGATTGTGTTCTGGATTTGAGACCTGCCCAATTGACGCGTAACAATTCCATGAGACCTTGCGAATTTCTCCTGATGGCATTTTAAGATGCGTATGTCCTTCTTCATTCGCGAGAATTTGCACAGAAATCCCCGCGGAACGCGCGATTCTACCGCCTCCACCGGGAAGTATTTCAATATTATAGACGAACGTGCCAACCGGTACGCGTTTTAAAGATGTTCTATTCCCAGCTTTAAATGGCGCCTCTTCAGATGAGACAATGACATTCCCAACCTCAAGTCCGTGTGGGGCAAGAATATATTTTCGCTCTCCGTCACGATATACGATAAGCGCGATAAATGCCGTGCGATATGGATCATATTCTATCGTCTCCACCTTTCCGGAAATTCCTATCTTATTTTGTTTAAAATCAACATCTCTATAGATGTTTTTATTTCCTCCTCCCTGATGACGCGTTGTAATACGTCCTTGATTATTTCTCCCAGCGTGAGATTTCAATCTTTTTGTAAGAGGTTTATGCGGAACACGCGCAGTAAGCGCGCTATAGTCAACAACACTATAATGACGGCGCGAAGGACTTGTTGGTTTGTATTGTTTTACTGCCATATGTTTATGCTATTTCTATTTTTTCTCCACGTTTTAGCGTAACCACCGCCTTTTTTGAAATACTTTTGCGCGATGCTTTTCCTCTAAAAGATGTTGGCTTTCCTTTATTTATAACTGTATTTACAGATATAACACGCACGCCATATCGTTTCTCAATCTCACTTTTTATCATTGATTTATTTGCCGAAACATCGGTCCAAAATACATATTGTCCATTACTCTGAATGCGGTATGCTTTTTCGCTCACGTGTGGACGTTTTAATACGCTTTTTTCAATTCCTAAAAACACTGAAGTCTCCACTTTTTTAGGCAATGTGATTTCCGCTTCTGAAACTTTTTTTATTTCTTCTCTCTTTTTTAATTTCTTTAAAATACTCATACGCTATTTTTTATTGTTTTCTTGTGGTTGTGAAAATTCAAGAAGCGCGTCTTTTTCAAAAATAATACGCCTATGCGTCGCGCAATCATAGACGTTAAGTCCCGATACCGCGGAAATAATTGTTTTTGGAATATTTTTCCCCGCGCGCGAGAATGACATATGCTCGCGTGATGGAACAAACAACATACTTTCCTTCTTATTAAAAAACTTTAAGATAATATCCGCGACCAATTTCGTTTTTTGTTCTTTCAGTTCAAGCGTATCAATAATTGAGACATCTCCAACTCTCTGTTTTTCGGCGATGAGAGACCACAATGCGATGCGTCTCATTTTTTTGTTTATTTTCTGTGAAAAATCGCGCTCGTTTCTCGGACCAAATGTTGTTCCTCCGCCCGACCAGAGTGGAGACCTTTTTGATCCGGCGCGGGACTGACCTGTATGCTTCTGCGCGTATGGCTTTTTTCCTCCGCCGCGCACTTCACTCCTATCTTTTGTATGAGCGATAGGACGCCTGCGATTCGCGAGTTGCGCGATAATCGCGCGATGCACGAGCGCCTGATTCCATTTGGTTTCAAACACAACTTTCGGAAGTTCGGTAGTTCCCACTTTTTTATGTTCTTTGTTATATACGTCCGCAATCATAATTTCTTATTTTCTTATTTCTATAACAGTTCCTCTCATTCCAGGAACTGCGCCTTTTACCATAATATACTTTTCCGCTTCGTTTATTTTTGCAAGCACCATATTTTTTACCGTTACACGTTTAGCACCGGTATGCCCCGCCATTTTCCTGCCCTTAATAACGCGCTGCGGAGCAGTAGCGCCAATTGACCCTGGAGAACGCAACCTGTCCTTTTGTCCGTGTGACTTTGGTCCACCATGAAATCCGTGTCTTTTCACAACCCCCTGAAATCCTTTTCCCTTGCTAATGCCTGAAATTTTAACTTTATCGCCTTCTTTAAAATCTTTAAACAACTCTGAAGCAACTTCCTTTTCAGAAAGTTTTAAAATAGTAACCGGAATAACAGTCGGACCGTTCCAGATTTGAGTCATATTCTTTTTTTCGGCAATAAGTTTTATCATATCTAAGATACAAAAATAACAGGGGTAAGCCCTGTTTTTTTTCTTGGTTTCTTGGCTAAATCCCACATTAGCAATCTTATCGTATAAGAAATAAAACGTCAACCCCATCAAGTATTG